>ERZ827363.2853-NODE-2853-length-14108-cov-5.219384_pt1 | contig 14108 bp, 10 predicted proteins | sample MGYA00519776_ERZ827363 | MGnify/ENA primary metagenome ERZ827363 (study PRJEB31778, sample SAMEA3449288) | human gut metagenome | biome: human gut; feature: human-associated habitat; material: faeces | place: United Kingdom | collected 2010/2012 ...
ATATGGTCATTGCCGATACCGCAGGCCGCCTGCACAACAAAAAGGGCCTGATGGACGAGCTGTCCAAGATCTCCCGCAGCGTCAAAAAGGCCAGCCCCGAGGCCAGCCTGGAGGTGCTGCTGGTGCTGGACGCCATCACCGGCCAGAACGCCATCAGTCAGGCCGAGGAGTTCTGCAAGGCTGCCAGCGCCACCGGCGTGGTGCTGACCAAGCTGGACGGCACGCCCCGCGGCGGCTGCGCGGTTTCGGTGTGGGAGAATCTGGGCCTGCCCATCCGGTTCATCGGTGTCGGTGAGAAAATCGACGACCTGATGGAGTTTGACGCCCAGACCTTTGTGGAAAGCCTGCTGCCGGAATCGGCCCTGCAGAAAGAGGAACAGAAAGAAGAAGGGGAGGGCGAAGCATGATCGTCTGCGCCGCCAGCAACAACGCGGGCAAGCTGAAAGAGCTGCGCCGCATTTTGGAACGCATGGGACATGAGGTCAAGAGCCTGCGGGAGCTTGGCATCACCCTGGACCCTGAGGAAACCGGCACGACGTTTGCCGAAAACGCCCGCATCAAGGCTGAGGCCTTCTGCAAGGCCAGCGGCCTGCCCACCGTGGCCGATGACTCAGGCCTTTGCACCGATGCATTGAACGGTGCGCCCGGCGTGTACAGCGCCCGCTATGCCGGGCACCACGGCGATGACGACGCCAACAACGCAAAGCTGCTGCAAGAAATGGCCGATGTGCCCGCCGAACAGCGCGGCGCAAAGTTTGTCTCGGCGGTCTGCTTTATGCTGCCCGATGGCCGCGCACTGGAAGTCGAGGGCGAGTGCCCGGGCCGCATTGCGTTCAGCCTGCAGAACGGCGATTACGGCTTTGGCTACGACCCGCTGTTCATCCCCGACGAGTACGGCGCACCCGATGGCAAGCACCCCAACGCCGAGGCCCGCAGCTATGCCCAGCTTACCCCAGACGAGAAGGACGCCATCAGCCATAGAGGCCGGGCGATGGAGAAGCTGGAAGAAAAGCTGCCCGCGTTTTTGGAGTGATAGCAGTCCGTAGGGGTCGGGCATGCCCGACCCTCAACATGAAAAATACTACCCGTTCAAGGGCAGGCAAGGCAAGGCCGAGGGCCGGGCGTGCCCGGCCCCTACCGCGATACGATATATACTATAATTATAAAGGAGCAAACCTATGTCTTTAACCAGCAAACAGCGCGCGGCTCTGCGCGGCGCAGCCAATACGATGGACCCTGTCTACCAGATCGGCAAGGGCGAGATCGACGAGACCCTGATCCAAGGGATTGCCGACTGCATCGCCGCCCGCGAGCTTATCAAGGTCAAAGTCCTGGAAAACAGCGAATATGACCCCCGCCAGGCCGCCGATATCCTCTGTGAGGCCGTCGGCTGCGAGTGCGTGCAGGTCATTGGCCGCAAGTTCGTCCTGTTCAAGCAAAAGAAAAAGGAAAGCGCCTACGCCGCTGTGCTGGCAAAATGAAGATACTGCTCTACGGCGGCACCTTCGACCCGCCCCACAACGGCCATAAGAACAACCTGCGGGCTGCGCTGGAACGGGTGCGGCCCGACCGGGCCATCGTCATGCCGGCGGGCACGCCGCCCCACAAACACGCCAGCGCCACCCCGGCGGAACTGCGTTTGCAGATGTGCCAGTGCTTTAGGGCGCTGTCCCCGGCGGTGGAAGTCAGCGATTGGGAGATACGCCAGGGCGGCCGCAGCTACACCGTCCACACGCTGGAAATGCTGCGGGGCGCCAACCCCGGTGCGGAACTGTATCTTTGCGTCGGCAGCGATATGCTGCTGACGTTCGGCGAGTGGTACCGCTGGCAGGATATGTTAAAAATGGCCGCGCTGGTGGTGGAAAGCCGTACCGGCACGGACGATGCCGCCCTGCACGCCGCTGCTGCCAAGCTGGAACAGGCGGGCGGCACGGTGTTGTTTGCCCAGGCCGAAAGCTACCCCTGTGCGTCCAGCGATATCCGCAGCGGGAAGATACCGCCGGAAAAGTGGCCGGAGGTTTTGCCGCCGGAAGTGTTGGCGGTTATCCGGAAAAATAAATTGTATGGTGCCATGTAGGGGCCGGGCATGCCCGGCCCGCAGCAAAAAAATCATAACCCGTTCAAGGGCAATAGAGGCAAGGCCGAGGGCCGGGCATGCCCGGCCCCTACCGCCAAGGAGAGGGGAATATATAGCATGGATTACGACGAAGCCAGGAAGCTTGTGAAGTCCAGACTCGGCGAAAAACGCTGGACCCACACGAAGAATGTAAAAAAAATGGCAGTAAAACTTGCCAAACGCTGGGGTGCTGACCCGGAAAAGGCCGCTATGGCGGCAATTTTGCATGATTCCGCCAAGGAACTGCCTAAACAAGAATTGTTGCAGATTTTCGCCGATAATGCTATAATAGCAGAAAATGCCCCTGCACGCCCTTCGCCGGTGTGGCACGGCATAGCCGCCGCCATCCTGGCCCAGACCCAGTGGGGCATTACCGACCCGGAGATTTTGTCCGCCATCCGTTGCCATACCACCGGCAAAGCGGATATGTCCCTGCTCGATAAGATCATCTACTTGGCCGATATGACCAGCGCCGAGCGCGACTGGCCCGGCGTGGATGAACTGCGCAAACTGGAAATGCAGGACCTGGACCGGGCCCTTTGCGACGCGTTAAAACGGAGCATCGATTTTGTGGAAGAAAAGGGCGGCACGCTGGACCCTGAAAGCGTAGCCGCTTACGAGTATGCAAAAGCACAGCTAAAGTAAAAACACTCCATACAGCAGGGAGGAAAAACAATGAGCGAACCGCGTAAGCTGTATACCGCCGGCGCGACCGGAAGCTCCGAGCAGGAGCAGTACGAGGCTGCCCGCCGCCGCGCCCAGCAGCTGGCCGAACAGAATGCCCGCCGCCGCACGGTGCAGCAGCCCATGCGCACGGCCCAGGGGCGGCACATCAGCCAGCGCCCGGCGGCCCGGCCCGAGCCGGAACCGATCCGGGAACCCATACAGGAGCCGGTGCAGCAGCCTGTCCAGCAAGCCGCGCCCCAGCCTGACGCCCGGCGTGAGCTGACCTATGCCCAGCGCCAGGCCATGGCCTACCGCGCCGCAGCTGAGCGCAAATACGGCGATACCTTGCAGTTCCAGGTGCAGCGCCCCCGCCGTACCGTGAACCGCCCGCAGGCAGCCCAGACGGCGGCCCCGCAGCAGGCACAGCAGGCCGCAAACCGCCTGTACGACCAGCCTGCGGCAGCCTCGCGGCAGCCCGCCGCTCAGCGCCCCCGCGCCCAAGTGCAGAAAATGGACCTGCGCGCCGCCCAGGGCAGCAAGCCGATGTATGACATCGAGGCCGCAGGCGGCATTCAGCTGGAAGACGCCGCACCGCGCCGCGCCAAACGCGCCGGTGCGCCCAAAACCGCCGCAGGCGGCAATGGCGGCCGCAAGCCCCCGCGTGATACCGGCGACGCCCCGCGCAAGTCCAAAGGGAAAAAGTCCGGCAAAAAAGGCGGCGACGGCAAGGGCGGCAATGGCAAAAAGAAGAAAAAGATCCGCTGGTGGCAGATCCTGCTCATCACGCTGCTGGTCATTGCGCTGATCTTCGGCGGCGCGTTCGCGCTTATTATGGGATCGATCGCCCCGGCAGGCGGCAGCATCAAGCTGAATCAGCTCATCAACACGCCGAAGGAATTCCAGGGCAAGGAGCTGAACTTCCTGATGGTCGGCATCGACCGCTCGTCCCAGAAGGAGGGCGACGACCTCAATGATGCAGGCGTCGATGACGGCAACACCGATATGATCCTCTACGTCCATTTCAACAACGAGACGGGCGAGATGAAGATGCTGCAGATCCCCCGCGACACGATGGTCACGACCGACCGCAGCGTGTCGGGCAACTACCGCATCAATAACATCGCTAAGACGCAGGCCGCGGACAGCAACAGCATGAACATGGCCGCCCTGTGTGAGCAGATTTCGAATATGTACCAGCTGCCGATCGATGGCTATATGACCATCCGTCTGGAAATGCTGGTGCAGCTGGTCGATTCGTTCGGCGGCATTGAACTGTACGTCCCGCAGGAGATGGATTATAAAGGCAGCCACCTGGATCAGGGCTACCAGACGCTGAACGGTGACGCCTGCGAGTTCCTGCTGCGTACCCGCCATGTCTACAACAACGGTGACATTGGCCGCCTGAATATGCAGCGGCAGTTCTACTCGGCACTGTTCCGCCGCCTGAAGAGCATCGGCAACATCTGGGACGTCGCCAAGCTGACCCCCGCCGTGCTGAACTATATGGAGACTAGTTTGAGCGCCTCGAAGCTTGTCAGCTTTGCGGTCAGTATGCTGAAGATCGACTCCAGCAAGATCATGATCTGCCAGATGCCCGTTAAGATGGCCGGAAAGTACAACAGAGAGTCCGTTGTCTACCCGGCCCGCCAGGAGGACGCCGACATTCTGAACCAGTATTTCCGCGAGAATACCGGCTTTGTGGATGCCAGCGAGTTGCAGCTCTGCGACGATGCGTCTGTGCTGGGCTTTGATTTGAGCGGCTACACGGCAACCGACGCGAACGTGCAGTATATGGGCCAGCTGAACCAGGAGGCCGCAGACGCCCAGCAGAACCAGAACCTGGACGGCTCGCACACGGTGGAGTATGTTGATTCCGAGTCCACCGACACCGCGGACAGCAGCAGCAATTCCACCGAGAGCGAAAGCCAGCCCGCCGCGTAATTTACACTAGGAGTTTACACTATGGAAAGCAAAGAACTTGCCATTCGTCTGGCGCGTGCGCTGGACGCGAAGAAGGCCGTCAACGTCCATATCCTGGCTGTTGAGGACCTGACCACCGTTACCGAGTATTTTGTCATTGCCACCGGTATGTCCACCACCCATGTGGGCGCCCTGGCCGATGAAGCCGAGTTCCAGCTGGACCGCGAGGGCGTCAAGGTGCTGCGCACCGAGGGCCACGACGGCAAGCGCTGGGTGCTGCTGGACTACGGCAGCGTCATCGTCCATGTCTTTACGCAGGAGGCCCACGACTACTACGACCTCGAGCACCTCTGGGCCGATGCCACGGTCGTGCCCGCCAGCGAGTGGATGCCGGACGAAGGTGCGGACGAGCAGTAAAAATGCGGAACGGCTTCCCCCTCGGGGGAAGCTGTCAGCGGCCCCGACCGCTGACTGATGAGGGGCAGACTTTCCCGTGGCAGCCTATAAACGGGCAGCGGCGGCACACGCGCCCCTCATCCGGCCCTGCGGGGCCACCTTCAGTCTACGCGCTAAGAGCCGCCTCCGGCGGTTGCGCTCCGACACGCGCCTGCGGGCGCAGCCCCCCAGGGGGAAGGCTTAAGAGTTGGTATGCACGGCCTTGGGGTAGACCTGATGCATCCGGTCATTGCCGTAGTGCCCGTCGAGATAGACCTCGACGCTGTTGGACGCAGGTACGCCGTTCAGGCGGTCATTGTATCGCACAAGCGCGGCGGAGCTGACGGCAATGTCCGCCGCCATAAAGATGCACAGTGCCCAGGTCAGCACTCTGCCGCCGCGGGGCGGCAGCTTCTCGATGCAGGCGGAGACCGGCGGGAACAGCACCTTGAACCAGGCAATCGCCGCAAAGCCCCAGAAGAAGCAGTAGAGCAGGTTGATGCGCCCGCCCAGGTTGAACGGGATCGCGCTGTAGTCCCAGAACACCGCACCGAAAACGACCTCGGTGAAAACGCTGCAAAGGTACTCATACGCACCGCCCAGCAGCGTGCCCATGACGAACAGCCAGCTGGCGGGCTTGTCCTTGTAGCGGTAGAGCAGCTGGGTGACCATGGCGATGGCCAGGCCCCACACGATGGAGAACGGCCCCCACACGACGCTGGAGCGGCTCATCCACTCGCCGCCGGTGACGCGGCAGAAGATCGTCTCGGTAATGTCGCCGAGGAACGCGCCGATGAAGAACAGTAAAATAATTTTATACGGGCTGCACCCGGCGGCAAACGTGTCGGTCTGCTGCCGCTTGGGACGCACAAAGGTCAGTGCGGGATGGGCCTTTGCCATACGGTGCTCGACGTGGTCGAGGATCCACATGCCGCCGCGGACGGTCAGGTTTGCCAGACGGTTTTCTACAGCCGCGGCGGCGGGCCAGCGGTAGCGCAGACCGGCCATGGCCAGCAGCGTGCCGACCAGATCGACGCAGAACACGACGAGCGCGGCCAGCAGCACAACAACCCAGATGCCGCGCGGCACAAGGCTGTACAGCGCCAGCAGCAGCGGGTTGCCCCATTTGAGCACGACAACGCCGAGCGCACCCCAGGTCAGCGACGCGCCGAGGCAGACATAGCCGTCCAGATTGAACGGCATGGCGCTGTAATCCCACCACCGGGTATGGGTCGTGTACTCCAGAATGTGCCCGCCGATCCACTCAATGACGGTGGCATAGACGGCGCTGAATACAAGCAGGAAGAACCAGCCCTCACGGATGTCGCCGAGGGCAAAGGTGATGACCAGCCCGCCGACGCCGTACAGAAGGCAGAGCGGACCGCTCAGCACGCCGCGGTCCTGATATTTGCGGTGTACGACGGCGGTAAAGAGGACCTCCCCCACCCAGCCGAGGAACGAGTAGGCGAAGAAGAGAAAAAGAATTTGATAGAAGGTCATAGGGGGCTCCTGTCATAACACGGTAGGGGCCGGACATGTCCGGCCCGCAGCATAAAATTTACAGCACAACAGTGGGAGGTGCAGGGCCGGGCATGCCCGGCCCCTACTTTGCAGTGGCTTCCCTCTCCCGCTTGCTGAACACGCACCCGCAGTAATCCTGCCGGTACAGGCCGTACTCGGCGCTCAACTGTAAGCTGCGCTTGTAGCCGTCCCTTTTGCGGAACTCACTGGGCAGGAACGGCACGCCGTACTGCCTGCCCAGCTCGGTGCCAAGCTCGTTCAGCCGCACGGGGTCCTTCATCGGGGAGATCGAGAGCGTTGTGCAGTACCAGTCAAAGCCGTGGTCGGCGGCATAGCGGGCGGCCTGCTCCAGCCGCAGCCGATAGCAGACCGTGCAGCGCGCCCCCTTCTCCGGCTCGTTTTCCAACCCCTTCACGGCGGTATAGAACTCCTGCGGGTCGTAGGGCAGCTCCACCACGAGGTAGTGATACCCGGCCTGCTCGACAAAGCGTTCCAGTTCGGCCTCGCGGCGGTGGTATTCCTCCGGCGGGTAGATGTTGGGATTGTAGTAAAGAATGGTCAGGTCAAAGTGCGCGGACAGGCGCTCCAGTGTTGCGCTCGAGCACGGCGCACAGCAGGCGTGCAGCAGCAGCTTCGGGCGGGTGCCGTCCAGCGTGCGCAGGACCTTTTCCATTTCAAGCTGATAGTTGATGCGGTTGGGCATGGGTAGTGACCTCGTTTACACAGTGGCAGGGGTGCGGCGCTTGCGGCGGGCAAAAGCGCCGCAGCCGATGACCCCCAGCAGGCTGACGGCGGAGAGCACCTCAAACGCGCGCCAATACCCGGGGGCGTGGTACCGGACATGGATCGTGCCGGTGTAGCCCGCGGGGATCGTCAGTACGATGCGCATATTCTCGCCGCTGGTGATGGCAAACGGCGCGCCGCTCTCGTCGGCGGCATAATAATTGCCGTAGTTGTAGATGGGCAGCGAGATGGCCGCCTCGCCGCCGTCGTTCTCGACACTGACATAGGCGACGCCCTCACGCTTTTCATAGCTGATAAGGTGCAGGTCGCCGCTGGCGGGCTTGGGCTGCGCCCAGATGGCCTCATAGGAGCTGGCGCCGTCGATGAGGTATTCCGCCGTGCCGACGGAGTTGATGGTGGCGTTCTGGTTGTAGGTCGTGTAGGAGCTTTCGCCCTGGGCGCTCATGATGTTCGTCTCGGTGATGCTGGCGGTCAGCAGCGCGGCGCAGACAAGCCCCGCGGCGGCCAGTGCGGCGCGGCGCTCCGGCAGCAGCTGCAGCGCAAACAGCGCAGCGGCGCAGAGCAGCAGCGTGCCCAGCGAGAGAAAGCGGAACGGGAACTGGAACATTCCCACGACCTTGCCGACGGCGGGGCCGAACCAGCCCTCGACAAAATCCCACGGGAAGGCGTGGAGCGAGAGCACGAGCGTCAGTACGGCAAAGCCGGTGGCAGTGTACAGGTGCTTTACGGCGGAGCGTGTGTCCCCGCGGGCCTGGGCGCGCCACAGGCAGTAAAATGCCAGCGCAAGCGCCAGCAGCAGCGGCAGACCGGGGGTCAGCGCCATGTCATGGGTCGTGCCCTCGGCGGAGGAGCCGCCCGCCGTGCCGAAGAAGCTGAACAGCTGCACGGCGTACAGGCCGTGCTTTTGCAGCTTACCGACCAGATCACTGCGGTTGACAAGGAACGGGATGGAGCGGGTGGAAATAAAAAACGGGAAAAGATACCACGCGCTCAGTCCCACGGCCAACAGCGCGGCCTTGACCCAGGCCAGCAGCCGCGCGGGGCGGAGAGTCTCCCGCAGGCGCAAAAGACAAAACAAAATCAGCAGCAGCGCCGTCAGCTCACAGGAGAGCAGATGGCTCTGCACCATGGCCGCCATGCCCAGCGCCATCGGCAGCCAATCCCCGAAGCGGGGCCTGTCGCTGGTGTAGATGCCGTACAGACCCAGCAGCACGAGCGGGAAAAACGCCATGGCCGTGAACTCGCCGACGGCGGCGCGGGTGTAGACGCAGGTCAGCCGATAGGCGGACAGCGTGTAGAGCAGTGCCCCCAGCAGACCCAGCCGACGGCTGGCCGTGATTTTGGCAAAGCTGAAATAGGCGATCAGGCAGGTCGCCAGCGTGACCGCAAAGAGGTAGACCTGGTAGCAGGTGCGCAGCGGCAGCCACAGGTTGTAGAGCAGCGCGGGCAGCAGCAAAAACAGCTCACAGTAGCAAAGCGGGCTGGCGTAGCCATAGCCGTTCAGCGTGGTCGTGGTCAGCCGCACCGGGAATTGCCCGTAGGACAGCTCCGCAGCCATGGCGGCGATGCGCTGCATGTGAAATTCCAGATCATGGCCGAAGTACAGATAGTTGCTGAACAGCGGCAGACAGGCCAGCAGCGTGATGCCCGCCAGCGCCAGCGGCAGACGCAGCGCACGGCGGCGGGCAGCGCCCCGCTCCCCCACATGGGCAAACAGGAGCAGCAGTGCGGCGTCCGCAGCGGCAAACAGCACAAGGAAGCAGAGCAGGCGCGCCGCGCGGTAGATGGGCTGCTCGGTCAGGGTGATGCTGTAAATGTACAGCTGGCCTTGGTCGTAGGTGACGGTGGCGGTCAGGTCCTGCATCCGCGCACCGAAGCCGACCCAAAGCCGGGTCGTCAGGCTGCGGTGGCAGTCGTCCAGCCGCAGCGCGTCAAAGGTCACGGCGGCGGGGCTGCGTTCACTGGCAAAGGTCAGCGACCCGGCAGCGTTGAGCATATTAAAGGTGGGCGCGTCGGGCGTCTGACAGGAAAAATAACGGACTGTGACCTCATACGCACCGGAAGGCAAAGCAATATTGTCTGCCGAGAAGGTCATCGGGTCGTCGCTGTGATAGCCGATCTGGTTCCAGATTTTTAAGCCGTCGTCGTCCGCGGCGGCAATGTCGGGCAGGGTGTTCGTAAAGTCGCCGGGCGTCAGCGCCAGCTTATACGGTGTGCCGAACAGCCCGGCTGCCAGCGCGCAGACAACGGCCAGCTCGGCGGCCAGCAGCGCCGCAAACAGCCGGTTGCGGCGGCAAAAGGCAAAAAAGTGTTTCATCCGGGGCTCCCTCACAGTTTATCAGCCGTCCCAGATCATGAGCTTGGCGTTCACGATGGACGTGTCCTCAACAGTGGCCAGATAGTCGCCGTTCCGGTCCCGCGGGGTCTGGGTGCAGTCCAGCAGGCAGATGGCGCGGGCCTCCTCGGTGCCGTCGGCCAGACGGACCTTGTACTTGATGACAGCGTTGTCGGGGACATAGGCGCTCTGCACGTAGACCTGTACCCCGTCCATCAGGTCACTGTCGGCGCTTTGCAGTCTGCCGCACCACGCCAGATCGTAGCCGCCGTAATTGCGGTAGGTCTGGTAGGCGTAGGCGTCACCGTCGGTGGCGGGGTTTTCGGTCCAAAGGACCTGTGCGTGCAGGGCGCGCCCGGTGAACCGGCTGAAGAAGGCGGACTCGGCCTCCGCGTTGCTGTCCCAGACGTTCTCGTTGCAGAGAATCAGGTCGTCGGATTGTACGGCATCGGCAAGACCGGCCTCAATCGTGCGGACAAAGAACTGATAGGCAGCGAGGTTCTCGGCATGGTGGGTGCGCACGACACCGCGCAGGTAGCCGCCGTTCAGGCAGAGACCCACCGCCAGCGCCGCCGTCAGGGCCAGTCGTGATACCACGGAGAGAACCTTCGGCAGCTTACAGCACAGGCCCGCCAGCAGTGCCAGCAGCGCCGCGGCGAGCAGCGTAAAGCCGATGGAGCTGGCCGCCGCGGGAATGTAGCCCCACTGCCAGGTAATGGCCTCGGGCTGCTGATAACGGGCGGACAAAGCCAGCAGCAGCGCGGGCAGTGCCCAGACGGCCAGGCCGAACCCGGCCAGTGCGCCCAGCGTTCTGCCGCGCAGCTTTTTAAACGGCACGCCGAAGAAAATCAACAGTCCGGCCAGCACACCCAGCGCCAGCGGCCACAGCCGATCTCCGTTCGTGATGACCCCGGCGTCCTCCTGCAAAAGGCGGGAGTTCAGCCCAGGGAGCGACGCGGCCATCTGCTGCACGGTGACGCGCAGCACGGCGGGAATATCCAGAGAAAGCTCGTTGCCGGTGCCGCCGTTGCGCCCGCACAGAACGTGGAACACAAGCGCCGCGCCCATGCCGCCCAGCGCGGGAGCCGTGTCCAGCAGGGCGTTTTTGACACTGCGTCGGCGCAGCAGCCAGACGACGAGCGCCAGCAGCGCAAAGACATAGCCGATCTCATAGGTGCCGCAGGCGATAAAGGACAGCACCGCGCCCAGCACAGCCCAGCGGCGGTGCCGTGTCCCCTGCCACGCAAACAGGCAGAGCCAGGCCGTCATAGCCCAGAACAGCGCCCGCTGCGGTACGGCGTAGTAGCTGTACATGCCTTCGTTCCAGATGGGGGCTGCGGCCAGCGCCAGCGCAAAGCTGCCCAGCGCCAGCGCATCCCCGCTGCTCAGTCTGGCCGCCACGCGGCTGACAGCGAAGGCCGCCGCGCCGGTCCAGGCGATGATGTAGAGCCGGTAGTGCGTCAGGCTGGTGTAAAACAGCAGGTCGACGGCGTTCGGGTAATGGAACGGGAAAAAACGGACCTCCTGCAGCGTAAAGTACCGCAGCCGCCCCTGCAGGTCCTGCAGAGCATACTGCCAGAACGGCATCCGCTGGAAGTCATACAGCCAGAGGTTCAGCGTCAGCTTATCGTCGCCCTCCGGCGGGATGTTGACCGTGACGCGCAGATACAGCACGCCCACGGCAAAAATAGCCAGATAGGCCGCAGCCAGCAGCAGCCGACGGTACCGCCGACAAAATGATTTGACCTGTTCCATAGGGACGGGGCCCTCCTCCACAAAAATCACATATATACTAAATTATAGCATAAAGCCCCGCTGTACGCAACGCACAGCGGGGCTTTATGTAAATACAATTTGTATAAGGTTACTGAAAAATACGAAAAGTAAAGCGAAAATCAATGCTTCAGCGGCTTTTTCAGCATGCCCAGCAGCAGGGCCGTGGTCAGAGTGCCGACAGCCAGCGCAATCAGAAAGCCCAGCGGGTTTTCCATGACCGGCAGCAAAAACAACCCGCCGTGCGGTGCGGGACACCCGCAGCCCAGCAAAATCGTTATGAACCCGGCCAGTGCACTGCCTGCGATGCAGGCGAGGCTGACCCGCAGCGGATCGCGCAGTGCAAACGGCAGCGCACCCTCGGTCACGAAGGTCGCGCCCATCAGCAGGGTCTGCGGCGCAGAGCAGCGCTCGGTGCTGGTGAACCGTGTCGGGAACAGCAGGCAGGCCAGCCCAATGCCCAGCGGAGGGATCATGCCGCCCGCCATGACAGCGGCCATCAGGTCATACTGCTGGTCTACCAGTGCCAGCGTGCCGCTGACGTAGGCGGCCTTGTTGATCGGCCCGCCGTAGTCGGTAGCCATCATGCCGCCCAGCAGCGTGCCCAGCACCAGACGGCTGCCGCCCTGCATCCCATCCAGCTGGATGGAAAGCCAGGCATTGAAACGCCCGAGCGGCGGATTGATGGCCATGACCATCAGGGCACCGACAAACAGCAGACTCAACAGCGGGACCAGCAGCCCGGTTTTGATGTGATCCAGCTCCTGCGGAATGCGGCGGAACAGGTAATTCAGAAGCCGCACAGCCAGACCGGCAGCAAAGCCCGCGACAATGGCCCCCCAGAACCCGCTGGAGATCCAGCCCAACCGGGGGGCGGTGGTTGTGCCGAGCTGTGCCAGGTAGCCGCCCATCAGGCCGGGCATAAAGCCGGGGCGGTCCGCAATGCTGTAAGCGATGAACGCAGCCAGCACGGGGTACATCATCCTGAACGCAGCGTTGCCGACGTTCGTCATCATGGTGGTGATGTTGCTGCGGCCAAAAAGGTGCTGCAGCAGCAGGGAAAGCGCCAGCATCACGCCGCCCGCCACAACAAACGGCAGCATGTGGGAGATGCCGCTCATCAGGTGGCCGTAGTATTCGCGGCCCAGCTCCTTCCAGTCGCTGGTGCGGAAGGCGTGCCCGCCGCGGTAGACGGGAGCCTTGCCGGAAACGGCCTTTTCCAGCAGTCTGTCCGCGTCGCGCACGGCATCCCCCGCCGAGGCATAGACCAGCCGCTTGCCAACGAACCGCGCCAGCGGGATCGAGCGATCCACCGCCACGATCACGCACTCTGCGGCCTGGATCTCATCATCGGTCAGCTCGTCGTTGACACCGGCAGCGCCGTTCGTCTCGACCTTGAGCGTCAGGCCGCGGGCCTGCGCGGCTTGCTGGAGCGCCTCCGCCGCCAGATAGGTGTGCGCGATGCCGGTGGGGCAGGCCGTCACGGCCAGCAGCTGATAGCCGGGCTTGGCGGCGCCCGGCGCTGCGTCAGACGGGGCAGACGGCGGCTCCTGCGCGTCCTGCTCCTCCCGCGCGGAGATGGCGCGGCAGAATGCCTCGGGGGTCTCACTCTCCCGCAGGCGGGCGCAGAAATCGGTGTCCAGAAAGAGCGTCGCCAGCTCGGCCAGCACCTGTACGTGCAGGTCGTTGGCTTCGGCGGGGGCGGCGATCATCACCAGCAGGTCCAGCGGCTTGCCGTCCGGTGTGTCGCAGGGCAGCGGCGGGTCCAGCGTCAGCGCAGCCAGCTGCAGCTGCCTGACGGCGGTGCTTTTGGCGTGCGGGATGGCCAGGCCGTTGCCCACACAGACGCCGCCCAGCGCCAGCCGGGCGCGGACGTCCGCCGCAAACACAGCGGTGTCAGTCAGATTGTCAGTCCCGTTCAGCAGTGTAACCATCTGCTGCACTGCACCGGTGAGCGAGTCTGCCCGTTGGCGCAGTGCGACGCAGTCAGGCCGCAGGTAGTTGGCGATGCGCATGGTTTGAGCCTCCGTTTGGTGCCGCTGTGCTCCGGCAGCTGTCGATGCAGCGCGGATTTTGCGGCGCAGTATTAGTAAAAAAGCGGTTCCGCCGCAACGGAACCGCTGTATAATGCGTGTGAATTAGTTGAGCAGGGTCTTCTCGCTCTCGGGATCGAACAGATGGATCTTGTTGGTATCCATAGCAACCACGATCTTGTCACCACGGCGGGACTTGGAGGTGGGAGCAACACGAGCCATCAGGTTCTGGCCCTGATAGGTCAGGTACAGGTAAATCTCAGCGCCCATCAGCTCGGAGACTTCGACCTCGGCGTTCAGGTGGCTGTTGGGATGCTTTTCCAGGAACTCCTCGTCGTCCTTGATGTCCTCAGGACGGATGCCGACCTTCAGGGTCTTGCCGACGTAAGCATCCAGCTTGCCGTCCGCAGTCTTTTCCTTCGGCAGAGGAATGGTGGTGCCGGCCAGATCGACAGTGTACTGGTCGCCGCTCTTCTGCAGGGTGCCATCAAGGAAGTTCATCTGGGGGCTGCCGATGAAGCCTGCGACGAAGATGTTGCAGGGATAATCGTACAGGTTCTGCGGG
>ERZ827363.2856-NODE-2856-length-14074-cov-5.607747_pt1 | contig 14074 bp, 8 predicted proteins | sample MGYA00519776_ERZ827363 | MGnify/ENA primary metagenome ERZ827363 (study PRJEB31778, sample SAMEA3449288) | human gut metagenome | biome: human gut; feature: human-associated habitat; material: faeces | place: United Kingdom | collected 2010/2012 ...
ATCGGCAAAATCTGCTGCCACCACTGTATCATATTAAGCGCTCCTAAATAAAAAGCACGTCTTTTACCCATCTCCTTCTCATCAGCGATACCAGCTATCAGTCCGAAATCCGGTTCAGTGTGAAATCATCCACTGTTCCCCAGCTGCCCACGTTACACTGAAACCGTACCCCGATCTTAACCGTTCCATCCGTAACCTTAATCTCCTTAATCGTCGGATTCTGCCAGTCATTGTAGGTGGTCAGCATAAACGGAGCCGTCTGCCCGCCATCTGCAGTCACTGCATACAGTTCCATGGACGCATCCGATGACATATCACCGCCCTGTGAAAATACAGACAACTGATACGTTCCATTCTCCAGACCGGTCACTTCCTGCTCAATGGAAAATTCCATATCTGAATCCCCGGACCAGAAGTGAAATGCGGTCTCACCGGAATGTGCATCATCCGCTTTTACCTGATAATCAGTCGGATCGGCTTCCCCTTCATAAGAGACTTTCCACATTGAACGGTTTTTATCTTCAAAACCTGGATTGACCGCATAATTTACCATTTCCACTTCCACATGCGCGGTAACAGTGGTTCCCTCTTCCAATGCCCCTTCGATCTCATAACTGCCGGCTTTCGTGGTATCGATTGCCTTCATCTGTGTCTCATTCCAGCTTACAGATTGTTTTTTATTCTGTGAACGGTCATTGTATACAACATCAATACTCTCCGGCAGAACCAGATCTTCGCCTACATTGCAGGAGACGTAAACATCCGGGATATAGTCAACTGCAAGCGGCGCTGTTGCGCCATATTTTAAATACTTAAATACATTCAAAGAAGCCAGTGGGTGTCCGGTAAAATCAAACATTGCCTGATTGTCCCAGGAACAGCCTCCATAGTATAACCCTGCATCATCCGGGTCATACTCAGCCGAATAACTGCTTGCCCAACCGCTTCCGTATTTCTCCCACAGAGCGGAATTATCCGCATCGGCTGATCCGACAGGGATCCATGTGCCTTCCCAGTAAAAGACACCTTCCACTCCGGCCTCATTTGCGGCTGCACAGATATCACGGATCACTGTTGCCTGACTCTGTACCGTTGCACCGTAACCGTCTGTCAGGTCATCGGTTCCTTTCAGGCTGTTGCCAAAACCGTCTCCATCCTCAGATGTATAACAGTAAGAAGTCTCTGCAATATATACTTCTTTTCCGTACTTATCCTCGATCAGTTTTGCTGCGTTCTGCATATTTTCATTGGTTCCGTCCCAGAACGGATAGAAGGAAAGACCAAACATATCATAGTCCACACCGGCATCTTTTAAATTTGCTGCCATCGTATCGATCTGGTCATTATCCTCAATGTTCGTATAATGTACGGCAACTTTAATGTCTTTTCCATAAGACTCTGCCACTTCTCTCACTGCCTTACTTCCGGAATTTAAAAGCTGCATCACGGCATCCACATCTGTTTCCCCGGACATACCGTTATTGATCTCATTTCCGATCTGCACCATCCCGACATCCACACCGGCATCTAACAGCTTTCCAAGGCTCTCTGTCGTATAATCATAGAGTGCATCACTCTTTTCATCGACTGTCATACCTTTCCATGCCTTCGGTGCATGCTGTCTTTTCGGATCTGCCCAGAAATCTGAATAGTGAAAATCAATGCAGACCTTCATTCCGTATCTGGCTGCACGCACACCAAGTTTCATGGCAGTCGTCAGATCATTGTTTCCGCCGCCATAGCCATTGCCGTTCTTGTCATACGGATCATTCCATACACGTAGGCGGATATAATTGACTCCGGACTGCGCAAGTGTCTCAAACACATCCTGCTCTTTTCCATCGTAGCCATAATACACAGCCCCACTGTTTTCCACAGAAAGAACCGCGGATGCATCCATTCCCCGGATAAAGTCATCCGAAATATCCGCAACCGGTTGCACAAAAATATCAGACTCCTCCGGTCCGTCCGGCAGCGTGAATGTTGTAACTTCTCCCACCGGCTCAACCACATCTTCCGATGTATTGTTCTCCTGTACTTCTGTCTTTGTCCCTGTCGTTCCGGCAGAATCCCCACATCCTGCCAGAAGAACAGTTCCAAGACTTACGCTGACACATGCCGCCAGTAGTTTTCTGTAAACCTGTTTTTTCATAATGTTCACCTTTTCTGTGTGTGAAAAAATTTTTTCACACTCCCCTCCATAAATTTGCTCTTTTTTCCACGATTTCTCTATATTCTTAAGGTACCTGCGGCTGACTGCTTCAGCAACATTCTTTCTCTCCAATATAGCGCAATCGGTTGCGCTTTTTATTTTATAACTTTGCTGTCTTAACGTCAACCTGAGCATGCATTTTTGTGACATTTTTTCGACATTCATACTGTCATTTTGGTCAACATTAACATGTGCGATCCCGTGACATTTTTCCCATATTATGGTATAATTTTTGTTCGGCTAAATTACTTTTAATCTGATTACAGGGGAATGAAATTATGAATCTGCAACCCAAAATATTATCCAACGCTTTTTTGATCAACGGGTACACTCCCGCTGTAGATATGATTCTCGTGATCTTATGTATATTACTTTTACTGCTTCTCCGGGAGACATTTATCCGCCGCAGCAGACTTTTTCTGCTTTTTCGCACCTGCATCGCGCTTTTGCTGATTGCAGCCTTCAGCAATTCCTGCTTTTACTATACTGTACTGTATTTCGACAGTGATACCACTTTATGTATTCTGCGTGCAATATATCATTCAAGCCTGCTGCTCATTTTTTGTCTGTATGCGGCTTATTTAAAGATTTTGATTGGTATTCCGGGAAAAACAGGACATATCATGAATATTTTCCTATATTCCTTATATATCATTTTTGCCGTTGTGGATGCACTGTCACCTGTATTGGGTTACAGTTTCTACCGCGACAGCTCAGGTGCATGGCATGATAACCTTTATTTAAAACCGTTTACGATTGCTTACGGGATTTATATGGCGTTTATTTTTTTCCTGTTACTTTACTATCATAAACGCATTCCAACAAGTTTATTCCATATGCTCGTGATCGTACAGTTCATCTGTGTTTTTCTCGTCTGTGCAGAAAACCATTTTGGCAGCAATACCTTCCTTGCCATCACCTTTCTCCTGCCGATCATGGTAATCCTTTATATGGTACATGGAAGTTCTTACAGTATCAAGACAGGGGCCCTGAATGCTGATTCCCTAAACGAATATTTAAACCAGCAGGCGTCAATTCAAATTTCTACTTATTATATGTGTCTCCGTTTCGACACTGATTCCGAATATGTGATGCCGGATGAGCTTGGCAAACTTTTTTTCAACTTCTGGAACGGCTACTTTAAAAACGGACTCCTCTTCCACCCATCTACAGATTTTTTTGTTCTTGCAATTGATGTCAGTGACATCCGGAATGCAGATAAAATCGCACAGGATATGATCCAGAATGACTTTAAACGCCATTTTGAAACTTATAAACTGCCTTATAAGATCGTTATGTTCAATCATCTGGATTTCTGTGAAAACTTAGAGCAGTTTTACGAACTTTTTAACTTCTTTGCAGAACCGATGGAACTAAATAATTTCCGCTCCTGCGACACCGCCGATTATAAAAGTTTTCATGATATGAAATATCTCTCGGCGCAGTTAAAAGATATTGCAGAAAACGGTTCCCTTGATGACGAAAGAGTTCTTGTATACTGCCAGCCGGTCCGCAACGTAAATGCCGGCAATTATGACACCGCAGAAGCACTGATGCGTCTGAAACTAAAGGACACCGGCATGGTATATCCAAACCGGTTTATTCCGCTCGCTGAAAAGAATGGCTATATCCACAAATTAAGCATGATCATTTTAAATAAGACCTGCCGTGCGATCCGGGAATTTCAGGATGAAGGTTACCAGCTCTCCCGTGTTTCCGTAAATTTTTCCATTTCAGAGCTCTCCAGCAAAAATTTTATGGAAGAGTTCCGGCAGATCGTAGAAAGAAACGGTGTTGATTTTCATACCATCGCAGTGGAACTGACCGAGAGCCGCAACGATACCGAATACGAACTCGTTCTTGACCGTGTAATGCAGTTTAAATCCCTCGGTGTATGTACTTACCTCGACGATTTTGGAACCGGATATTCTAATTTTGACCGGATTCTTAGCTTAAAACTGGATGTTGTAAAATTTGACCGCAGCCTTCTTCTGATGGCAAATAAGGATGAAAATTCCCAGTTTATCCTGAACTACTTTTCCACTGCTTTTGAAAAACTCGGGTACAAAGTACTCTATGAGGGTGTGGAAACCGATGAGCAGGAGACCATCTGTGTGAACAGTCATGCGGACTATCTGCAGGGATTCAAATTTTCAAAACCAATCCCGATTGAAGAACTGAAAAACTTTCTTTCTCCGATACAGGAATAACTTCATTTCTCCTGTATAGCATGGTTGTTACCGTATTTTTTTACAAACAAAAATGTTTTCTTTGCAAATCACTTGACACCATTATCTGATAAAAGTATAATCTTTTCTAAATCATATCAGAATAGTATGAATTAAGAAAACAAGATGGAGATTATGAAAAAAGGAAAGGGACAAGTTTTATGAAGAAAAAAGTGATTTCAATTTTACTGACAGCCGTTTTAGCAACAGGAATGGCAGCATGCGGTTCTAACAGCAATACAGCAGGTAATTCTGCAAATAATACAGCTGACAATGCACAGAACACAGCTGAAACTTCAACAGAATCCACAGGTTCTGCTGATTCTGCTGAAAAACCTGTATTAACTGTCGGCATGGAGGGAACTTATGCTCCATACACCTACCACGATGAAAATGGTACTTTAACCGGTTTTGAGGTTGATATGGCAAATGCAATCGGTGAAAAGATGGGCTATGATGTCCAGTTTGTTGAGACAGAGTGGGATTCCATCACTGCTGCACTTGATGCCGGCAACTTTGACGTTGTCATGAACCAGGTTACGATCACAGATGAGAGAAAAGAAAGATTCGATTTTTCCACCCCTTACATTTATTCCAAACCAGTGCTGATCGTAGCTGCTGACAATACTGATATCAATTCCTTCGAAGACATCAATGGTAAAAAAGCTGCAGAAGGTCTTACCTCAAACTTCAGCGATATTGCAAGAAGCTACGGCGCAGAGATCGTCGGACAGGATAAATTTGCACTTGCCATGGAATGTGTATTAAGTGGGGAAGCCGATTGTGCGATCAACGACGAATTAACTTACGCATACTGGAAACAGCAGAAAGGCGGCGAGGACTCCACCAAGATCGTTGCTGAATCTGATAATGTCAATTCCAGTGCCATTATGGTGAAAAAAGGCAATGACGAGCTGATTGAAAAACTCAATTCTGCCATTGATGAATTATTAGCGGACGGAACCGTCAAAGAAATTTCCGAAAAATATTTTGGCATGGACGTATCACAGCCATAATTTTGTTACAGGAGAAAAATCATGGGATCATATGCATACCTGACAGCGGGTATTATTACAGCAAGACAAGCGGAACTGATGAAAAATGCATTCTGGCCAATGCTAAGACAGGGCCTGCTTTACACGATTCCCCTGACGCTCGTATCCTTTGCGATCGGCGTCATCATTGCCGTGCTGTGTGCGCTTTTCATTATCAACAAAATACCGGTATTAAAACAGATCGCCGGAATCTATATCTGGGTATTCCGCGGAACCCCTCTGCTGGTACAGTTATTTATCATGTACTGGGGTATCTGTAATCCCCTTGGCATCAACAAGTGGGTTGCCTGTATCTCGGCACTCTCCTTAAATGTAGGTGCCTACTCCGCAGAGACGATCCGCGCGGCAATCCTTTCCATCAATAAAGGTCAGTGGGAGGCAGGCTATTCCCTCGGAATGAGTTATCAGCAGACATTCCGCCGTATCATCATTCCGCAGGCTGCTACCGTATCCATACCACCGCTTTTTAACACCTTTATCGGTCTTGTCAAGGATACTTCCCTTGCATCTACGATCATGATCGGTGAGATGTTCCGTAAAGCACAGGAAGCCGCAGCAAGCTCACTCGAGTACCTTTGGATCTATATCGAAGTTGCACTCATTTACCTTCTTTTCTGTACGCTGTTGACCGGACTGCAGAAATGGATTGAGAAAAAACTGCGTGTCGGAAAGTAGAGGTATCATATGTATTCTTTAGATAACATTTATAAATCATTTGACAATAATCAGGTCTTAAAAGGTGTCTCCTTAGAGATTCCGAAAAATAAAACCACCGTCCTGATCGGGCCATCCGGTTCCGGCAAGACAACATTGCTGCGCTGTATTAATCTGCTTGAGATCCCGGATAGCGGAACCGTTACTTTAAACGGTTCTTCCATGTTCTTTCAAGAGGGACAGAAAGTAAAGTACAGCGGCAACGAGACCCGGAATATCCGCATGAAAACCGGTATGGTATTCCAGAACTTTCAGCTTTTTCCTCACAAAACGGTGCTGGAAAATATTATGGAAGGTCCTATCACCGTCTTAAAGAAAGACCGAAGTGAATGCGAAAAAGAAGCGTTATCTCTTTTAGAGAAAGTCGGTTTATCCGATAAGCGCGACGCTTATCCGGGACAGCTCTCCGGCGGCCAGCAGCAGAGAATCGCCATCGCAAGGGCACTCGCCATGAAACCGGAACTACTTCTTTTTGATGAGCCTACCAGCGCCTTAGACCCGGAACTTGAAGTGGAAGTTTTAAATATCATCCGCAGACTGGTTGACGAGAAACAGACCATCGTGATCATTACACACAAGATGTCTTTCGCAAGAGAAGTGGCAGATAAAGTCGTCTTTTTTGATGAGGGAAAAATCTTAAAAGAAGGAACTTACGCTGAGCTTGAGCAGAGTAACATTCCAAGGATCACACAGTTCTTAAATATGTTGAACTAAACAATAGACCGCCTCACAGGAAACCTATTGTCATGAATAAGTAAAAAATCCGTGCAGGATCAGTTTTGATCCGCACGGATTTTTTGCTGTCAGCCTTATCTACGCTCCAGATAATCATTATTATGATAAATCTTTTTATTTTCCACAGCGCACTGCATTTGAAGCAGTTCCTTTCACCGATGTTTTTCCGGCATTTTTTACGGCTCTTACTTTATAGTAATATGTTTTTCCTTTCTTCGCTTTGCCGTCTGTGTAAGAAACAATAGTGCCCTTTTTCAGCGTCTTTATCTTTTGATATTTTCCTTTTTTGGATGTTGCACGGTAGATCTCGTATCCATCTGCACCTTTTACCTTCTTCCAGGTTAATTTTACCTTGGACTTCACACGTTTTGCCTTAACCGCAGTCACCTTCTGCGGGCTGGTCGCAGCCTTGATCACATTGGAGTACTTTCCGGTTACCGTCTTTTTACCGCTTTTCCTGTATGCACGCACTTTATACTGATAAACCGTTGCTGTTTTGAGCTTTTTATCCGTATAGGTATTAGTTTTTACCGTTGCAACCTTCTGATATTTTTTCGTTGATTTGTTATAACGGTATACCTGATAACCATCTGCTTTCTTTACTTTTTTCCATGTTAAGCGGATGGAAGTCTCCGTTGCCCTGGACTGTTTGAAGCCGGAAACCTTTGCAACTGTCGTTTTATCTGTATTACCCGGTTTCTCTGTATCTCCCGGTTTCTCTGTATCTCCCGGTTTCTCTGTATTTCCCGGTTTTTCTGTATCTCCCGGTTTCTCTGTATCTCCCGGTTTCTCCGTATCTCCCGGTTTCTGTCCTCCGGACACGAGTGACTGATCTGTCAGTACATATCCACCTTCTGTCACATTTAACTTTGATTCATCCACATTTACAAAGCGGATATCATCAAAAACAATTTTCGACTGGATATCAACCCCATTTCCGTCTTCTGAAATGCTGTTACACCAGATTGCAAACTTCGTAACATTCTTTGGATCAAAAGTTCCATTCTGTTTACCCTTTAATTTGTTAAATGGGATCGTAACATATTTTGCCTCTGTCGTCTTTACAAAGTCAGTCAGAAATACTTCGAAATCCTCTCCGCCGGAAACAAGCTGAACTACCAGTTTCTGTCCTTTTCCATCCGGTTTTACCCACATGCTGACCGCATTGTATTCGCTGTAATCGTTTGTGCTTAAACCTTTCATACGTCCGGTCCATACTTCCGGTCCACTCGTCTTAAGCTGATAAGTAAATGCACCTCCGTAAACACCGTCTGCTTTATGATCCTTATCTAATACAAAGGAAGAACTGCAGTTTGCTGCTGAATTTTCTGTAAAAGTTCCATTCAGGTAGTCATTGTCATCATAGTATAATTCAAAATTTTCAATGACATTCTTTGCAAGTGTTTCCTTTTCTTTTCCAAAACTGATATAGGAAACAGTCACAAGTGTTTTGCCATCTGCCACAAGGCTGATCTTACCGGTATCCGTTGTTCCAAGTGCACTCAGAATATCCGCAGACAGCACACCTTCGTAAGCACCGGATTCTTCCGTTTTCTCTGCCGTGATCGTTTTTTCTGTATTTGTATCCGGGTTTGTCAGCACAAAACTTACACTCTGTGCATTTCTCACATTTGCTTTTAAAGTAAATGCACTTGTGATTGCCATCTTAGAGAAAACATTGGCAAAATAACCTGCTGCATTTCCCTGATTTACATTTCTTACTTCTTTCTGGTCTGCATTTCCGTAAAAGTTTGTTCCATTCGCAAAAACAGAAGATTTTTCATTGTAGAATTCAATAAACTCGTTGATCAGTTCCTGTCCGTGGGTATCATCATATTTATATGGGACATAAAAGTTGGTGTCTCCAAAATTTGCCCACAGTAAGAAGTACGGCATTCCGGTGTCAACTGCCACCTGATTAACCTGTTTGTACCAGTTGTGTCCTGCGATCGGATTTCCTTTTACTAAAATTCCTTCATTATCCGATCCATCGGCCTTCATCACCCTTACACCGGTTTCGGAAATTGCAGCTACTTTTCCTTTTGCGTCTGCAATATTCTTTACCACCTGACAGGTTTTCTTTAAATTGTCCACAAACTCGCCGGAATATTCTGCCGGATAAGTATTGTAATCATCATAGTAATCAAATGCAACGATATCCACACAGTCATCGCCCGGATAGCGGTCCATATACTCTTCCTCTGAAGTTAACGGACCATTTGGGGAATATACATAAATAAAGTTGTGTACTCCCTTTGATGCCAGATAATCCTGTGCGTACTGGAACAGCGCACGGTATGTCTCTTTATCGGTTGTCGCAGCACCCCACCAGAACCATCCGCCTGTATTTTCATGGAATGGACGGAATAAAACAGGAATATCGCCAAGTCCGTTTGCGTAATCTGCAATGATATCAAGATAGGTTGTAAACTGCGCATTGTATTTTCCACCCGGAAGTACTTCTGCGGAGCAGTTATTGCTCAGGTCTTTTGCCTCCGAAAAATCACACTGTGAAAAATCATATTTTCTCGCCGCATCCGGTGTTGCAATGATTTTTTCATTGCTCATATTCGGCATATGGGTGGATAATGTAATGATTGCACCCTCTGCAGCTGCTGCCTTGCTGATCTCGATAGATTTCTGAACTGCATCATCTACGTTATCAATTCCAAGTTCCACGCCTGTCAGTGCCAGCGAATCGATTCCGACCAGACCACTAATACTTCCGGTCACGTCCTTTGTATCCGAATAGACACCGTCTCTGGTTGAAACATGCTTGCTTGTGTCATTCTGATGTCCGAATAATACCTGGTCAGCAGCATCCAGTCCTTTTAAATATGCATATAACGCTTTTGCTGAACCTGATGCATTCACATCCGAAAGTGTTACTTCTTCCGGCATACTGGACGTATCTGCAAGCACAGCCTCTCCTGCCGTCTCTGTGATCTCCGTATAATCGCCCGCTGCATTATACTGGGATAAAGTCAGGTTATCCAGATATACGCTTCCCAAAAAGGCAGTGCTCACACCAACTGTTCCAATCATCAGATCCGTGATCTTTGCAGTGTTTGGTGAGAATTTGACAGTGACCACTGCTTTCTTATATCCGTCACCGAGATCTGACGTTTCGATCTTTGCTTCTTTGTTGATGATCTCCACATCATCTGCTCCGTTTTTTGCAAAAATCTTTGCCTTAAAAGAACCGTCAAAAGCTTCCGGATAGATCATTTCATAGCTTAAAACATTATAAGCCGATACATCGAGTCCTTCTGCAAACGACTTTTTAATCTTTGCCTCACTCCATGTAAAACCTTCACAACCGGTATAATCGAGATCTGCCTTTAACATTTTGCTTCCCTGAAATTCAGCTACACTGATTCCTACCGCATTGTCGTACTGCCAGCCGCCTTCCTGCTCCCAGCCTGCACTGCTTCCTGTCTCTGCAGATTCAAAATCATCGATCACACTCGGATCTTTTGCAGGCAGTTCCGGCTGCGCTTCTGCCACACCGCTTAATGTAACATTGGAAAATGTACATGTTCCTGAAAAGCCCTGACCAATCAGTCGGAAATATACACCTTTTAAATCATCTGCATCCTTATCCTCAAACTTGATCGTAATCGTTGTTTTATGTGTATCTTCTGAAAAACTGCTCTGCTGTAAATACGGGATATCCTGACTGTCTGTCCATGTCCACTCACTTCCCAGCTTCACGATACCCTGAACCTTTAAGTAACTTTCCCCGGTACCCAATGATGCGTACGCCTCATCATCCAGTGTAATATCTGCCTTCATTGTGAAATCTTTCGTTGTCACACAATCTGCAATACTTTCATCATAAGTGATCATTGGCGGATTATCCCAATCCTCTGTTGCAAGATCCAGTTTGTCTTTTGTTACTGTGTTTGTCCCGGTATAAAACACACTCGCTTCTGCCGCATAGACATACTCGTATCCCCCTGCAAAATTGCCGCTTGAAAACGCAACTGCAGCCGCTAAAAGAGCGGCTGCAAGTCGTTTTCCCATAAAACGTTTTCTCATAAACTTACCTCCAATACATTTATTAGCTTTATGCACTTTGTCTTTTAATTATATGTTACTTTAAAAAACATTGTCAATTAAGCTTATATTAGTTTGTAAATTTTCAGAGTTTTTACTTAATTTTTGCTTTTTTAAGTTGTTTTATGAGATTAAAATTGTATACTTTTACTTTATAAATTCAGATAATAAATTTTACTCTAACTCAATCCAGTCCAACTTCAGTTCCGGTGTCACATACTCTGCTTTCAGTTCATAATACCCCGGCATAAATTTCACACGGCACATCCGCTGTGTCAGGAAACGCTCTCCGGTTCCACCTGTCTGGACGGTTGCCATCAGTTCTCCATTCAGATACAGATTGGCAGCTCCCTGTGCTAATCCTTCCACCGGGAAACAGAAATGTGCATTAACGTTTAAAATGCTTTCTTTTTCCACATAAAGGACTGTGTTTTCAAACTTTCCTGCCTCGATCCGGTTTCCGCTCTGCAGTGCACAGACCTGCTTTTCGTCTGTATTTACTGCTTCTTTTGCAGTAACTGTAAGCAGTGGATCAAAATCTTTTAACGGACGTTTCATCACAGGTGTTCCAAGCAGGAAACGGCAGATGTTTTTCGCACAGCGCTGTAACTCTCCAACAGTGAGTTTTCCCGCCTCCAGCGCTTCTACGGTATCATCGCCCGCTGCGTTGATGGCAGCACCATTATTGTTGACTACCATGTATAAGTCATTCTGTGCACGAACCATGAATGAGGTGTATCTGCGGTCTGCCTCCCCGCCGTTTACAACGTCATTCATCTTTGCCCACCAGTCTGTCATAACAATTCCCTGATATCCCCACTCGCCACGCAGGATCGTCGTATTTAAGTCATAATTGGATGCCGTCCAGTGTCCGTTGACCGGGTTGTAAGAGGTCATGATCGAATTTGCATTTCCCTCTTTCACGGCAATCTCAAAGCCTTTCAGATAGATTTCACGGAGTGCCCGCTCAGATACAACGGAGTTTACATTATGTCTTTCCGTCTCCTGATTATTCGCTGCAAAATGTTTCACGGTCGCAGAAGAACCGGCACTTCGGATTCCCCTTGTCATTGCCGCCGCAAACTGTCCTGTCACAAGCGGATCTTCACTGAAATACTCAAAGTTACGTCCATTTAATGGATAGCGGTGGATATTGATTCCCGGTCCAAGCAGGGTGTCGATCTCGTTTCCAACTAATTCCCTGCCTTCCATCTGATATAATTCTTCCATCATTGGAATATTAAAGGAACATGCAAGGAGTGTTCCGATCGGGAGCTGTGTTGCCTTTAATCCGCTCTCCATACGGATGCCGGACGGGCCATCGGATGCGCAGGCAATCGGGATGCCATAACCATGCAGGCTGTCGCTGACACCGCCAAATGCGGATGCTGTACCCGGTGTTACCTTCGGGCTGCTCATTCCCTCGCCGCGGACGATCACGGCTAACTCCTCGTTGGTAAACTGTGCTACAAATGCGTCCAATTCTTCTTCCACACTGCTGCCATTTTTGATATTCTCTGCAACCGCCTGTAAGGTAATTCCTTTATTTCCGGTCTGTGGCAGTTCTTTTGGCAGACGGCTTTTGATCCGCTCTGCCAGATCAACCATCTGCTGTGGTGCTTTTTCATATGCACGGGCAAACACCCCGTCCTCCTTTTGTCTGCCTGTCTTAAGACGCAAAAATTCTTTTGTCGGCGCAAGCGCCTCCTCCAACTCCTCTGTGACGATACAGGAAGAAACCTCATAACCGCCTTTTCCGTCCACATTGGCTTTTTCTGTGCATCTGACGCTGTTTCCAACATAGATCTTATACAGACCTTCCTCTAAGACATAGCAGGACTTATGACCAGTCACACCGCTGTCGTCATAGGAAGCAAACCGGCTTACCGGAATGGTAAGTTCAAGTACTTCCTCCTCGCCCGGAGCAAGCAGTTTTGTCTTTGCAAATCCGCACAATACCCTTGCCGGTTTTCCAAGCTGTCCCTGTGGGGCGGACACATAAACCTGTGCAGCCTCTTTTCCGGCTGCTGCCCCGGTATTTTTCACACGGATACTGAGTGCGATCTTTGCATCTTTTCCATTTCCTGTACTCTCCGCTTTTACCGTCTCCATGGAAAATTCCGTATAAGATAAACCGAAACCAAACTCATACATTACTTTTTCCGGTGCGAATGTCTCAAAATAACGGTAGCCGACATAGATATCTTCCGCATAAATATTTTCTGTCTTACTTCCAAAATGGTCTGCTACCGGGTAATCAGAAAGTTTCTCCGCGATCGTATCCGTCAGTTTTCCGGATGGTGTCACTCTGCCCGATAACAGATCTGCAACGGCGTTCGCGCCTTCCATACCACCCTGCCAGATGTAAAGAATCGCTTTGATGTGATCCTGATATGCCGCATCTTTCGTCCAGCTCATATCAATGATGTTAGACACATTTAAAAGCACTGCCACTTCGTCAAAATATTTTGTTACGATGCGAAGATTTTCTTTCTCCCGTTTTGTCAGAAGATAACTGCCTTCCGTGTCCTCGTAATCTTTATCCTCACCGGCAGTTCTTCCGATCAGAAAAATAGCTTTTTCAGACTTTTCTGCTGCGCGGCGTGCGATCTCTTCCGTGATTTCCATCTCTTCCTGATGCCACGGCTCTGCCGCCCATCCACCGCCTCCATTGTCAAACGGATGCTCCTTTAACCATTCTTTATAGGTTTCTACCAGATCCTCATTTACAGGAAAAGCATTATTTTCTTTGATTCCGTCTAAAATATTTTTGACATACGGCACATTGATCGCCCCGCCTGAACCGGTTCCGCTCCGGTAATATTCGATCTGACTTCTCCCGAAAATAGAAACTGTCTCATCCTTTTTGACCGGAAGCATATGCCCCTCATTCTTTAAAAGCACGGCTCCCTCTGCTGCTGCCTCTCTGCAGTATGCTGCCAGTTCCGGCAGCGGAACACCGATTCCACTGTTACCCATGATAATCCTCCATTTTAATCTCCATTCTTGCGCTGTCTTTCAATGAAAACAACGTTTTCATTTGCATCTCAAGTTTGTGCGTAAGCACAAAT
>ERZ827363.2859-NODE-2859-length-14054-cov-4.554040_pt1 | contig 14054 bp, 17 predicted proteins | sample MGYA00519776_ERZ827363 | MGnify/ENA primary metagenome ERZ827363 (study PRJEB31778, sample SAMEA3449288) | human gut metagenome | biome: human gut; feature: human-associated habitat; material: faeces | place: United Kingdom | collected 2010/2012 ...
AATAATTCTTCCAACTTGTGGCGGTCTATATGGTGGTAATTCTAAGGTGAAAGAGGAAGAGTTATACACCCATTAAAATAGAACTATTGAGGAGAGGATGAATTATGGCTATTGTATTTACATTTAAACGTAGTAAACGAGCAGACTTCAGAAATGAGAAAGTAGTATTACTTAATACTAGACAAGTATTTAATAGTGCAAGAGAAGCGAAGCAAAAACTAAAATTAAAGGACGGTACACCTATTATAAGAGTATGTAGAGGAATAGAAAAATCTGCAGGAAAAATTGATGGTAGACCATTGATTTGGGTATTTTACAAAGATTATAAAATTTTGAGTGAAGAAGAAATAAATATTAGATTAAATCAATCTAATAATAAATCTGTTATATGCATTAATACCAATGAAATATTTTATTACCTATCTGATGCAAGTAGAAAATATAATGTGAATCCATCATGTATTACTAGATGTTGTAAAGGTAAACAAAAAACATCTGGAATACATCCAGTTACAGAAGAAAAATTAAAATGGAAATACTACAGTATATAATAAAGTGCTAAGTAGACTATAAAAGAGAGGATAGATATTAGATAACTATCTTCTCTCTTATTTAATGACAAGATAAAAAATAAATACATTGAAAATTAAAAAGTTTTTCTAGTAATTATTGAGTAAGTAGGCTTTTTTCCATCTATATAAATTCTTTTATTTGTGATTGTGTATAAACCAGTTTCGTTAAGGATTTTTTTTATACCAGTCCATGTTAATAAAGTACCCCTACAACCATATAGCTGTAACTCTTTAGACAAATCTTTTTTATCTTTAACAGATAATTCTTTATCTAACCATTGAGAAAGGTCATAATTTTTCATTATTGTAACATTATTATTAAAAAATCTATCTCTTCTTTCTTTAGCAGCCATTATTTTATGCTCAGCATTTTGTTTATAAAACTCTTTATAATACTGTTTTGCATTTTCATTATGAACTTTATCAAATTTAACAGGGATAAGATTACCATCACTAGATATATGACCCCATTCAATATAGTCATTAAAAGTTTTTTGATAACCCAAGAGTTTACTTTTTACTGAATGATATTTAGTTTTTGAAAAATTTGAGAGTTCTCCATAGCTACCAAACTTGTATAAAATATTATCTTTTGTTTTTATATAACAAGGTTTAGAAAATGGGTGGTCTGACCCAACTAATCCTTGTTCACCACCAGTAGAAAGGTTATATCCATTTTTATAGCTATCATAAAATTCAATATATTTTATTTCCAGACTACTTAGTTCTTCCACATCATAAATTTCTTTTTCTAAAATTTCTACACTAAAATTTTCTTTTCCATATTTGTTTATTGAATAAAGAAGATAGTCATTTTTACAATGTGAAAAACCACTCCTATATCTATCTAAAAAAGTACACATACTTATGCCAATATAACATTTATTATTAATTAAATTTGTTATTTTATAAACAATACCCTTTAAAGTTTTTAATTCTTTAGAGTACTTTATCTTATCTAATGAATATCTTATCTGAACCATTCCTTTCTATATAAACTTATTACTACATTTAATTTCTAATAGTGGGTAATTGTATAACTCAATGAAATTAAATATATCTCAACTTATAGATTTAGTTAGAAATGCTAATGTTTTTAGATTATTATGGTAGCATAAAAAGGTAATTTTTTCAAGGAGATAGGTTTTGATTAGTATATATCCTTATATACAATATTATAAATTAAAAAAATAAGTGATGGATTACTCTATTATATAAGGTATACTAAGAGGTTTTTTTGATGAAATATAGAAAGTTAATACTATTAATATAATTGGGGGGAATATTTATGGGAAAAATTAAAAATTTGCGAATAGTTACTATGTTAAAACCTATGAATATGTATAAAAAATTAATAATAAGTGTATTATTGTTAGAAATAGTAATCTTCTCAGCTATTGTGCTTTTATGTAAAAAATTTATTATACCTAAAGAAGTAGAATCAGCATTAATAACACAAGTAGGAGTGTTATTAACCTTTATAGGCTCTTTAGCGAGTATTGGGTTGACACTTGATTCTAACATCAAACAAAAAAGGGCTGAGAATGTATTAAATACAAAGTTAAAGTACTATCATCAATTTTGTGAGGCATATGTAAAAAAATGCTCATATATAAAATATCCGATGACCTTAGAAGCAATTGAATCTAATATGGAGTTTGTAAAAGAAGTAAATAGATTACCTTTATATTCATCACAAAAAATTATACTTCTAATAGAAAAGAATAAAGATAGATACATAAATCAAATTTCGAATTCAGAAGTTGAAGAAATACAAAAACTGAATAAAGAATATGAAAATTTAAAAAATGATTTGAGCAATGATGAAAATATAGATTTAAAAGAAAAAATTAAAAAAATTGAATCAAAAATTCAGGATAAAATGAAGAATATTATAGGTGAAGATAAAGAAGATAATAGTTTTGGGGAATTATATAGGTTGATTAGAGAAGACTTAAATAATGATTCTTTTGAGCAATTTACAGGTGAATTAAAATCAACTTTAACTATACCGAATATAGTACCAATAAAGACTAAACAATAAAAGTCAGATATATTTAACATGAAAATTAATATATGCAAGATTTGATTATGGAATGATTTTTTATAATATTTTATAATTATATATTAATAAAAAATATAGTGTTTGCAGTTATAAGAAGTAATAGGTAATGTTGTTTTTAGTATTCAAAAAATAAAATATATAAAAGTATTGATAATATAATCAAAATGTCTATGAAGCAAAAGTAATATTTTATGTATAGTTTTTATTTTTAAGATGATTTATTTTAGATTATTTTTTACATTGTGAATGCCGATAGCAATATATATAGTGTAAAAGTTTATGACTACAAAAACTTTAACTATAAAAGGAGATTTAATAAATATGCAATTAAATATAGGGCAAGAAATACAATTAAAAGAAGTAATCAAAATATTATTAGATGAAGATATGAAAAATGGTGGGACATTAAAAAGACAGATAAAAGAAATAAATAAAATAATTACTTATGATGAAGTATCAAAAACAAGACCTAAAAGAATTATAATAACAAGTATAATAGATCAATCAAAAGAAGATATGTCTACTATGTCAATAGATATTAGCAATAACCAAAAACAAGATGCAATAAAGCTTAGAGGCAAATATCAAAAACTAATAACACCGATGTTATTGATTAAATTAAAAAAATCATCAAATAATAGTTTATTATTAACACATACATCTATAATGAAAATAACTGGTTTAGTTAATGAAAACTATACGAAGAAAAGAAAAAAGATATTTGATACATCTAAAGAATTAGATATACATCCTTCAAACTTATTATATTTTAATAATATAGTTCACGAAGAATTTAATAGAATAATAAAAAGAGAGCTTGATAAAATGAAGGATAAAAAAATAATAGATATAGAAAAAGTAATGATGATAAACTACTATATAAAAGATAATTATGGGAACAATTATTCACGATTTATGCCAGCAACAGAAGAAATGAAAGATATAATAAATGTGGCACAAAATAAGATATTAAAAAAAATGGATACTACACTTACTGATGTTAATAAAAGTAAAACTAAAAGAAATAAATACTTTAAAGAAGTAAATAAAATGGTTAAAAGAAATATTGAAAATATATTATATCAATATTTAAACTTAGATGTTGAATGGGATATATATTTTTCAAAGTGTTATGAAACTTGTAAAATATCATCATTGGATGCAATAATAGATTGTGAATTACAAGATAAAAAATATAAAGAGTACATGAAAGAACTTAATAATATAGCAGTTGAGTTTATAAATAATAACACAAAAAATATAATGAAGTCACCAAGGAGGATAAAAGAATTAAAAGAATTAAGAGAGAATTATAATATAAAACAAGGAATAAGAAGTGAAAGAAATACAATAGATTGGTTCGAAGGTTTTGGAGATGAAGGTATAAGAAACTCATATATAAAAGATTCAGAAGTAATAATTGAAAATTTAATAGAGATTTAACAGGACAATTATTAGCATTATTTTGGTTTATATAATTAATATATATATATTCCAAAATATTATGAAAATTGTCCTATTAAATTTAAAATCGAAAATAAAAGTTCACATCTTGAGCCGAAGGCGAAAGAACGATTTGATTCGTCATCGTGTGACGAATCAACGGAGCGATAGCGAAGTGGGGAAAGTGTATTACTAATTCGTTCCATTATCTTGTTTGGTGTTAATTGTTGAAATCACTGGTGTTGACATATGTATATAATACGTTATTATGACATTTAGAGATTTTAATTAGGAGGTATATAATAGAAATTGTATTTATAAGTTTAATAATAATGATGAGATAATTTATATAGGACAAGCTGAGATTTTAGAAAATAGGATTAACAAAAAAGGTCATAAAAGTAGACATTTACCACAAGAGTGTTATGATGAGATTGCAACGATACAGTATACATCATTTAGTATATAAAATGATATGGACTTTGCAGAAAAATATTACATAAAAAATACAAACCTAAATATAATGATAAGCATACAGGAAAACCAATAACTATGGATTTAGAAGAGTTAGATAGTAAAATCTAGACGACTTATTATCTAGAAGAGAATGAAGTTATTAAACAGATTGATGATTTTTTAAATAACAATTACAAAATTAAAGTAATGATTAAAAAATATAGGATCATTGGTAACTCCGTTACCAATTGATCCTTTGGTTGGTGGAAGAGATAATATTCATTATAAAATATCTCTTCTGTGTTTAGAATAGTTGGTCTATATTAGAATCCGTGTAATCCTTTAATTCTCATATAGACATTCATTGTAACAGTTTTATAGTTTATGTAAAGAAACTATATTTCCTTTATATTTTAATCCTTTTAACATAAAGGAAATCTCCTATATAAAGAGTTTTTGGAGTAGCTCTATAAAAACTTTAGACCATTAATAAGATGAATATAAAAACTATGGTATTAAGAAATGTATTAATATGATCCAGAGAGGTTACAATGCATCACTTAGGAGTATCGTGATGATAGACAAAAAAGAAGGTATAATTAAATACCTTCTTTTTTATGTTCAAAAACTAATTTATGAAAGGTTTAAGTGATGAAAAAAATTATAGAAAAGACATTGAAATGGGAAGATATTAGAACTAATGAAAAAGTAAGTTATAATTTATTTAAAAAAGAATTTATGAATTATATGGTTAGGAATAATTTGATAAAAGGATATGATTCTAAGTATTATACATATGCATCTGATATGTTAAACCTAATAGCAACTGGAAGGACTGCTAAAGAATTAAGAAAAGAGTTAGATATACTAGACAAAAGTATAAGAGATAATCTAGAGGCTACTTACAATGAAAGATTAACATTTGTACAAGATGTATTTATATCATATTTTAGATTAAATGTACCTAGTAATAAGATTTTGATATATATAGTTAATATTACTCAAGATAAATTTGATATTAATTATTCAATGGAGTTAAATAAGAAGATGAGTAAATATAATTATTTATTTAGATAATATTCAAAGTTGTAGACTAATTATGGGGTAAGTTCCAACATAAACTTTAATATAGATATAGCATAAGTAATGCAATTACAAATATTGTAGAGGATGCAGGTTCAAGTCCTGCTATTTATATAAATAAAAATAATAAGAGGTAATTTAATGTCATTAATGGAGTTATGTCAAGGATGTGGTAATAAGATACCATATAGGACTAAGTACTGCAATGAGTGTAAGGCTAAAGAAAAAGTATATAGAACACTAAAGCATAAAGTTAAGTATAGGAAATATAACTCAGATAGATATATCAGAGATAAAGAAAATGAATCTTATAGATTATTCTATACAACACAAGTATGGAAGAATAAAAGAGCAGAGATCTTAAGAAGAGATAATCATGAATGCCAAATGTGCAAAGCATTATGCAGATATAAACCTGCAACAGATGTACATCATATTTTAAACTTAAGAGATAACTATGTTAAAAGATTAGATAATGATAATCTAATATCTTTATGCCATGATTGTCATTACAATATAGTTCATGCTTTAGATTTAAATGATAAAGATAAAATAAAAAAATATATTAATCAAAAGATTAATAGTGATAAATTTATAAAAAAATTATTAAATATGAATATTCAAGATTAAAAAATATCGGTGGGGATAGCTTTAATTTCACTTTCAGGAAGAGAAGATTTCCCTAGAGATGGAGTGACTAAAAAAATATTTTTGCCCCAATCAGAAAAAAGTCGAAAAGGTGGTGTAAAATAAATGGCAAAGCCTAGAGTACCAATGGAACTTCAAACAAAGAAAGTTTCAAAGGAAGAAAGAGAACGAAGAATAAAAGCCGAAGAAGATTTGGTAGGTGATAGAAGTTTATTATCTACACCACCAGAACATTTAAATGAACAAGAGAAAGAAATATATTTGGAACTAGTAGAGCCATTAATACATATTAAAGCACTAGCAAATGCAGATAGAGAAATAATTGCTATTTGTGCAAATGCTAAATATAGAATGTTACAAGCAAATAATCTAATAGAAGAATATGGTTTATTAGTTAGTAAGGAAAATACTAAAACACATCAAATTGAATTAGTGGAAAATCCTGCTATAAAAACATTTAAAACCTATGAAGGAATATTTAATAAAAATATGACTGCAATCGGAATGTCTGCATCTGCAAGAAGTAAATTCGCAGTAAATATAGAGAATAAGAAAAAAGAAAATAAATTAGATAATATATTATCTGGCTTAAGAGGTTAATAAATGTATTTTGATAGTGAAGTATATAACACAACTGCTTATAAATACTGTAAAAGAATAGCAGATGGTAAAGTTCCAAGTAATAAGTGGATGATTCTATTTGCTAAAAAGTTCATAAACGATATTGAAAAAAGTAAGGATGATAATTTTCCTTACTTTTTTGATGTACAAAAAGCACAATTTATAGAAGAATTTATATATCAACTTAGATATACAGAAGGTCTTAAAGTTGGTAAGAATATAAAATTAGCAGATTTTCAAGCAAATATAGTACAAAATTCCTTTTGTTGGAGATTAAAAGAAGATAAAAGTATCTATAGATATAGAGAGATTATCGTGTATTTACCCAGAAAACAGGGAAAATCATATATTTGCTCTATTTTAGGTCTTATAGCAATGATGCTAGAACCTAATGCAGAAGTTGTAAATGGTGCAGGTAAATTATCACAAGCACAAATATTAGTCAATATGGCAATTAAACTAGTAAGAAGTAATCCAGAATTAGCAGAACATTTTAAAATATATAAGAAGTACTTAGAGTTTCAAGGTAGTACATTTAAAGCAGTATCATCTAATGCAGAATCTATGGATGGTATGAACATATCAAATTGTATTATAGATGAATCTAAGATAGTTGATAGAGCCTTAAGAGATTCATTAACAAGTGGATTCCTTATGAGAAAGAACTATCAAACTTATATGATAAGTACAGAATATGATGTTAATGCAGAGGATAACTGGTTTGAAGAAATGTTGATCTATGGAAAGAAAGTATTAGAAGGTACTTTAGAAGATGAAAGAATACTTCCTATTATATATATGTTAGATAGTCCAGATGAGATCCATGATAAAAGTCAATGGATAAAGGCATGTCCAATACTTGAAGAAGTTCCTGCAACGTCTATAGAGAATGAATATAAGAAAGCACTAGAAAATCCTGCTATTATGAAGAATCTACTTATTAAGCAGTTCAACGTACCACAAAAAGCTAGTAACAAAGAAGGTTATATGGACATGGAAAAGTGGAAAGTTTGTGAAGTAGATAAAGTGGATTTTACTGGTAAAGAAATAACTGTGTCAGTGGATATGTCGATTAGTACAGACTTATCTGCAATAAATATGATGTACTACGAAGATGGAATCTATTATACAAAGTCTATAGGATTCCTACCAGAAGAATCGTTAGTTGGAAGAAGAGAACGATTTGACTATAGATTATCAGAACAACTGGAAGAATGTCATATATTAGAAGGAGCAGTTATTGATTATAACTATATAGAAAATTATGTTAGGAATATTCCTAAAAAATATAAATGTAAAATTAAATCAATATGTTTTGATGCATACAATTCTAATCAAATGATGATGAATTTAGCACAAGATTTTGATGTTATAGACATTAAGCAAAACTATTTTAACCTAAATACACCAACAAAAGAATTTAGAAATGCAGTATATCTAAAGAAAGTTAGATATGAAAAATCTAAATTATATACTTGGTGCATGAGTAATGCAATCACTAGAACAGACTCACAAGAAAATATGATGTTAGATAAAAAGAAAAGTCAGAATCGAATAGATTTAGCAGTTGCTACAATCTTTGGATTTAAAGATGTTTATACACCAGAAGAACAAACTAAAAAGTTTAATATTGAGGATGTTTTTATCATTTAAAGGAATAAAAATTTTAAAAATTTAATAGAAAGGAAAACTTATGGGATTATTTGATAAAATTATTAAATCAGAAAGTTTGAAAGTGGCTGATAATAAACCCGCTAATGTAAGTGACGTATTAGATATTCAGTTTAATGGATTTTCTAAAACTAGTAGAGACCTAGCATTGAAATTATCTGCACTCTATTATGGAATTAATTTGATATCAGAGACTATTTCATCGCTACCATTATATAAATATAGAATTGAAAAAGATGGTTCTAAAATTAGAGTAAGTGAAAAGATTAATTATTTATTGAATAGAAGTTGTAATGGTTATATAACATCATTTGATATGAAAGATGCACTTATAAAATCTGCAATATTAGAAGGTAATGGGTTTATCTTAATAGTGAGAAATAGTAAGTTTGAAATAGAAAAACTTATTCCGTTGAAGAAATCAGAATGTGATTTAAGAAAAGTAAATGAAACTGATGAATATATATACTATGTAACTAAAGAAGGTTACAAAGGTGAATATCAATACTATGAAGTTTTAAATTTATGTCTTAACAGTGAAGATGGTATAAATGGTAAAGGAATACTTGAACTAGGGAGAGAAACTATTGGCCTTGGACAAGCACAACAAAAATTTATTGGTGCAACTATTTCAAATGGATCGTATATGAAGGGATTGCTAACTACACCGAATAATATACCACTAGAGCAAAGAGAAAATTTATCTCAAAAGATAAAAACATTTTTTGGTGGAGGAAATTCTGGAAGAGTTCTAGTACTACCTGAAGATTTAAAATATCAAAACATATCATTGAGTCCAGCAGATGTAGAGCTTTTACAGATGCAGGAGTTTAATGTGTCAGAGATAGCAAGACTTTTAAAATTAAGTCCGCATATGATAGGTGGATTAGAAAAGTCAGGAAACTATGGTAGCTTAGAGCAATCTAATTTACAATTCTTACAATATACATTACTACCGTATTTAAGAAGAATTGAGGAATTAGCAAATATGCAGTTATTAAGTGAAGAAGAAAAAGAAGATGGAAATACATTCTTTGAATTTAATATAGATAATTTATTAAGAACTAATAAATTAGATGAAATTGAATATTATGAAAAAGCTATAAATGCAGGGGTAATGACATTAAATGAAGTTAGAACAAAGTTAAATATGAATAAAGAAGAAGGATTAGATATATTTACTCTAAGTAAATTTAATTCAATAGTTCGTAATGGAGAAGTTGTAAATACAATAATGAATCAAACTGTAGAAAATAATTAATTAAATAAAAATCAGGAAACCAGTAGCAGGTGCTAGTGGTTATTTTTATATGAAAAAATAGAGAAAGGAAATAAGTTAATGAAAGCACTTTTAGAAAAACGTAGTCAATTAATGACTAAGTTAGACGAGCATATGCAAAAAGATGGAGAAATCAGAATAATAAATCAAGAAGAACTAGAAGAAATTAATGTAATGATAAATGAAGTTAAAGAAATAGATACACAAATAGAAAAATCAAAAGAAATAAGAAATCTTAAAAACACTAAAGAAATGAAAGCTGAGGACAAAAAAGACATGGAAAAAAGAGAGTTATTATTAAATGGACAAGAAGTCGAAGTAAGAGATATGACAAAAACTAATGTAAAAGGTGAACTGGTTACTAATGGAGTATTAGTTGCAGATAGAGCGAAACAATTAGGATTGAAAGATTTTGCTAGAATAGAGAAATTCAATGGAAATACAATAATACCTGTTCAACGTAACAAAATGGGTAAATTAGTTAAGGCTACAGAATTAGCAGAAATATCTAAGAAAGATGTTTTAGTTGAACAAGTAGACCTAAGACCAGAAAAATATGCTTTATTAACTGTGGTATCAGAAGAATTAATAAATGATGCATCTTATGATATAGAAGGATTAATAAAACAAGAAGGAAATCAAGCAATAGATGAAACTATTGAAGGTATGATAGCAGATATTTTAAATAAAGCTACTGGATCAGTAACAGTTAAACCTAAAGCAGAAGGTGTAATAACTTTAGAAGATGTTAACAACTTGTATTTTGGATTAAAGGCTAAATATAGAAAGAATGCAATATTTGTAGTTAATGATGAACACTTAAAGGCATTAGCAGGACTTTGTGGGACAGATGGTCACCCTATATTAGTTAGAGATTTAGTAAATGGAATGCAATTTAAATTAATGGGTAAACCAGTTGTATTATGTGAAGACATAGAAAATATGATATTCACAGACTTAGAAAAAGCAGTTGTAGCAGGTGTTGGTACAAATGCACAAGTTAAGAGAAGTGATGATGCTTTTTTCACTACTGCAGGTGTAGCTTTCAGAACAACTATAGCTTTAGATGCTAAGACTTGTATAGAACAAGCAATAGCTAAAATAGCTTAATTTTAAAATATTAGAGTTGTTGTAGTGTATTACTATAGCAACTCTTTATTACATTGAGGTGATAACATGAAGTATGAAGTAATTACATCACCTTTTTATTGTACAGTTTTACAAAGAGCATTTGTTACTGGTGAAATAGTTGAATTAGAAAATACTGATAGAGCAGATATATTAGCAAGTGTTGGATTTTTAAAACCAGTAGTAGAAAAGAAAAAGGCTATAAGAAAAAAGGTGAATAAAAATGTTTAGGATTAAAGATATTGATTTAGATTTCATTAAACATTATTTAAGGATAGAAGAAGAATTTGAAGAAGATGATAATGAATTAGAAATATTTTTATATATTGCGAAAGAGTATTTAAAAGAAATATGTGGACTTACAGAAGAACAATATTTACAAGCAAATACACTAGTTCCTGCATTACTTATTTTAGTTTCTGAAATGTATGAATATAGGTCTGCATTAGTAGCATCGAATACCAAAGCAAACTATTTGATACAAAGATATATAAATACACACAGAAAGTTCTTATAGGTGATTACATGTTTAATTTAGGTGAATTAAAGGAAGTATTAGAGGTACATAAGGAACTTAAAGTTACAGATAAAAATACTGGAATGAGTTCAAAAGAACTAATAAAGTTATATAAATTAAGATGTAAGAAAAAAGTTCAATCATCTAATGAATATTTATCTGCTAATAGAGAAACAGAAACTCAAACTGTAAAGTTTCTTATAAACAGTAGAAGAGATATTTATTTAAATAATATTGTAATTTATAAAAATGAACAATACAACATAAAACATATAAGTCCATATAACAATGGGTATGTGGATTTAATTTGTGAGGTTAGAAAATAATGACTTTAGAATTTAATATGTTGGAACTAACAAAGAAATTATCAGAACTGGATAAAAAAGTTTCTAAAAGTATAACAAAGAAAGCTTTATTGGCAGGAGCAGAGCCAATGGAAAAGTCATTAATAGGTTCTGCACCAGAAAATACTGGTGAACTAAAAGGTAATATTAAATCATCAAAGAAAATCAATAAGAAAAAAGGTAGAAGTACCATAGATGTTGGTGTAACTGGTAAAAATGGAGCATCAAGAGAAGCAATAGAAAGAGCTTATTATAATCATTATGGGGCAAGGTCTAAAGCACCTACTTATTGGATGGATGATGGATTTGATAGAGGTATAGAACCTGCTAAAAAGAAAATGATAGAAGTATTAAAGAAAGAGTTGAAATAATGATAAACTCAAAAATTATACAAACATTAGAATCATTAAATCTACCTGTATATTGGATAGATTATGATGGTGAAGAAAGTGAATATATAATATTCAAGACTAATAATCAAGATGATGTAAAACATCATGATGATATTGTAAGTGCAGAACAAATAGAAATAGGTTTAATCTATTGGTTTAATAGTCCTGCAAGTGTAGATAAAATTTCTAAAATTAAGAATTTGATGAAAGAAAATGGATTTATTAAAATAAGTGAAAAAGATATGAAAGATGATGAATACTTCGGAAGAAGTTTTAGATTCAAATATATAAAGAACCTTTAGAGGTTCTATTTTTATGTAAAAAATTGAGAAAATGAGGTAAAAAGGATTATGAGTAAAGTTGGTCAAATTGGATTGTCAGAATTAAGACTGGCAAAAAGAAATGAAGATGGAACAGTAGAGCAAGGTTCTATAATAAAAGTAGATGGACTGGTAACTGCAGAAGTTGAAATAGATATGTTTAGTGAATCATTCTATGCAGATGATGTAGTTGCAGATATAGTAACAGGATTTAGTTCTGGAACAGTAAAAACAGAATTATTAGGATTATCATTAGAAGAATATGCAATGATAACAGGGCAAGAAGTAGTGAAAGGTGTAGTAGTTGATAATGTAAATTCTCAAGCACCAGTATTAACGATGTCTTTCAGATCATTAAAATCAAATGGTAAATATAGATTAGTTTCTATACCGCAAGTTAAAGCAACTATAAGTGGTGAATCTTTTGCAACAAGAGAAGATGGAGTAGAAGTTGCTAATGTAGAGGTTGAATTTTCAATAATACCACTTGATAATGGGGTGTGGAGACTAAGATGTGACGAAGATGCAACTGGAGTAGATAGTTCATTTGCAAGTACATTTTTAACTAAATTCCCAACTTCTGCACCAGAAGTATCAAGAATAAAAGAAGCTAAAATAGCTTAAAGAAAACAGATAAGGAGTAATGCAAATGCAAAAAATATTAATAAATGATAAAGAATATTATATAGTATTAAATTTTGGCACTATAAAAGATACGTGTAAGCAATTTAATATAACTGTACCAGAAATGATAAAACGTTTATCAGAGTCAGATTTAGAAATTGTTGGTGAAATTTTATATCAAGGTATAAAATTTAATTGTGAAAACTTTGATAGAAAAGAAATAAATAGATTACCATTATGTGATATATTTACAGTTATTGAAGTACTTGGGGAATTGTTACAGAATAGTATGCCAAGAGTTGATAAAAAAAAGTTAGCATAGAAGAAGAGAAAAATGATAATTCTGACTGGGACTGGGATTACTTAGAATATATTTGGTATACCATTCTAAGTAGAACAGGTATATTTGAAAATACAACACCAAGAAATTTATTTTCACAATTTGATATATGGAAGAAAATAAATGGAATGGAAGAAGGTAAGGAGAAAGCTATAAATAAATTAAATTCAGTAGAAGAATTTTTTTAAAAGGAGATTGAGATTATTATTAATCTCTTTCTCTTTTTTTTTATAATAAACTCAAAAGGAGTAGTGAGAAACTAATCCTTTTTTATGTATAAAAAAGAAATGAGGTAATATAAATATGTCACAAGAAAAAATAAGTGAATTAATAGTATCTCTTGGATTAGATAGTTCAAATTTTGAGAATAGCATTAAGAGTATAAATAAAACTACTTCATCTATGGAAAAGAGTTTTAATAATGCTAAGAAAGCCTTAGAACTATCAGAACAGGGATTTGATGATTATGAAAAGACTATAAAAGCAGGTCAGCAAGTTATTGAACAATATGGCAAAAAGATGGACGCACTTAGCAATAAATATAAAGAGCA
>ERZ827363.2869-NODE-2869-length-14009-cov-5.915508_pt1 | contig 14009 bp, 19 predicted proteins | sample MGYA00519776_ERZ827363 | MGnify/ENA primary metagenome ERZ827363 (study PRJEB31778, sample SAMEA3449288) | human gut metagenome | biome: human gut; feature: human-associated habitat; material: faeces | place: United Kingdom | collected 2010/2012 ...
TCTTATTTAAATCACTGTTAATTTGCTGTTAATAACAGGGAGTATCACATTTTAATAATGCCACCATAGCACTTTTAAATATGGTTTGAACACATATTTTACTTTTAAAAGGTAATTCTGGGTTACCTTTAAAATCAATATCAAAGTAGGCTAATCTCAACAATCATTAGGACAGGTCTATGTATGTTGATTATCCCGGTTAAATAAGTTCTTTTCTATCTCCTGCCAAAGTGCTATCATTGCCTTTGTCGGTTCATCATCCTTACCTATAAATTGAAAATCTCCCCTGTTATATGGTGTACCGTCAAAGTTTACAAGATCAAGAAGATAGTTTTTAGCCCTGATAGGGCGCAAATAACACAATTTCCGATATTCTCTATACTGTTCGTCTGAAATCGGTTGAAAAACGGTTGTTTCTTGGTAAGTGAATACAATATCATAAACTCCGTACCTAATATAAAGGACACGGATCGAAAAGGACTTGTTCGTCTTGATTATGTTCTTCAATCTCTTACCCTTCGCTCCGGCAATTATCGCTGTCTTTTTGTTAATTTCTGAAAACATAGTACGATTGTTTAAAAGTAAATAGTATATTTGCACTACTATGAATTAGGGAAGGGCGTTTATCTGGTGGTTCGGGTGACGCTCTTTTACTTTTTACCTCCCGCAAAATTAGAAAACATTTGTAATAGTTGTTTTTTATTCCTTCTTTTTGTACGTTTGCGCATTGTATAACATAAAACACACTGAATTATGAAAAAAGCACTTTTACCAATTGTTATATTATTGGGTATTATTGGAATATGTAAAGCACAGAATAAAGAGCTAGAATTAAAACCGATAAAAATAACTAGTGGACAGTCTGATAAACAAAATCAAATAAAGTCTCCTGTTTATTTCATATTATGTGGAAATGGGAGTTGTATGGCAAAAGATCTTCTACATGATTTCATTATTGAAGAATACCATAATCAAACAGCAAAAGAGATATACAATAATATCTTGATGGTTGTTACATCGATGTATAAATCCCCTAAAGATGTGATAAACAAAGTTGAAAATAAAATGATAACCGTAGATGGCTTTATAGAATATGCAGGAATACGAAAAGCACAATACAAAGATAGAAAAGTTAGTATTTCTTATCGATTGCAATTTGATTTTAAAGACGGAAAAATGAGTATAAAAGCTCCTGTTATAATTGATGCATACGAAGAAGATAAAAATATTGGTGATTTTCCATTCTATATGAAGGAAGTACTATGGGGGATAGCGGACGATACAGTCCAAGAAATACAAAAGAAATTAAACAATGTTATTAGCTTAATTATTTTTCAATCAAGAACTATAAAGAATGATTGGTAACTTTCTTTTTTGAGATAATCAATCCCCGGCTACTTATCACAAGCGGTCGGGGATTCTTTTATAATGGCATGGAATAAAATTAACGACGTGATAAACCGTTAGTATTTTGTTTTATGCCGTCTAATGCTTGGGTAATCTTGGGAAGATTCTTGTTGAGATTACTAGAATTTTCAGCGATAGTTTGTTGGTTTAGCTTGTCTTCTACGCTATTAGTCAACATCTCACCAACATTGTTTTTAATTGCCTGAACTTCTCCAGTTAGATTAACTATAGCCGCCTGCAACTGGGCGTTAGATTCTGCCCTCATTGCTATATCGGCTGCAAAACTACTATTTAATGCTTCTCTGCTTAATGATGGATCGGTAATACTGAAAGAATCCTGTGAAGGTTCTATATTAAGTAATATTGAATTTATAGAGTCTAGCAATCTCGTCTGTTCTACGCTCTGATTCTTAATCTCCTCTCCGGCGATCTGAAGAGCAGTGAAACGACCGCTCAACTCTCCGGCATCCTCATGTGTCATTTCGGTGCCAAAGCCTTTCTTGGAAGATTCCTGAGAAGTAGATGTGCCTTCTCTCAAATCTATTCCTGCTTTATTTAAATATTCGTTTACATTTTCTAGAATCCTTTCTAATGTTGGGAGGTTATTCTCATAATTATCAACAAGTCCTTCTGTACGTTCTGCCACTTTTCGCATCAATGCCTCTTCATCCAATTTACCCGAGGCGTATCCCTCGTATAATGTGGCTATATCTTCGCTGAATGAACCGACAACTTTGTCTAGCACAATAGTCCTCAACATATCGGATACAATGTCTCTAAAAGTCTCAGAAGCGTAATCTTTAAAGCTATCTAAAGCGTCTTTCCCTTCATCAAACCACGCCCACAAGCTGTCTACAAAATTATCTACTAGTGGTTCATATAATGAACTTACATATTCGTGAAGTTGTTGGGTATATTCATCATACTTTTCCCGAAGTTCAAGCAATGCTTCTAATGTTTCCTTAGTCTGGCCCACAAGTTTATCACCATAATTGTTAATTAAGGATTGTGCCAGTTCTTTATTTATCAGTCCCTCATCATCAAATAATTTAGTATCTAAACCTTCGAATTTGTCTTTATTGTTATTGATCCAAGTTTGAACATCTTCTGTCTTTTGGGAATGTCCACCTATACCAGAACCGAGAAATCCCTTACTTCTTTTTCGTGTCTCAATACGTAGATTATTTATAGCAGCGGTTTGCCCCTCTTTATATTTTCTGGCAAAATCAATGCCGTATATCTTACCGTAAGTATTATCTAGTAGCCAGTTCCATGAGTTAGTAATCCATCCGCCACCACTTTTATTTTGATAGATGGCTTGTGATTCATAAGCTTTGGAATTATAGGCCTTTGCAACTTCATCGTGCAATTTCTTATAATCACGCAAGTTTCTCAAGTTATCTTCCGAGAACCAATTGCTTTCTGCCTGTTGCGCTTCAAGTGCAGCGATGCGATATTCGTTCACCGCCTCGGTCAGTTTATTAATCTCTGCTACTTTCTCAGCGTATTTTTCATATTGGTTATCAGCAGTAGGAAGGATTGAATTAAGCTGCTGCATAATCTGAATTCCGGCAGATATAATTCCGAGTATAACAGATGCTTTTTCTACAGCCGCAACAGCCTTCTCGACTGCCGTAATAGCATCCTTCCCAATTTGTGCTACTGTCGCTATTCCATCGATAGCATTAGTTGTAAACAATGCAATATTTCCAATTAAAGATATTATTTCGCCAGATGTACCGCTAATACTATCTCCAACTCCTGTTATTGCATTGGCTAATTTATCAACTACAGTCTTAGCAGCCTTTTCGGCCTTAATGAAATCATTGTTGGCTTTAGTTGCTTTATCTTTGGCCGCATTGTATCGTTTTAAGGCTTCGGAAGCTGAAAAATAAGTAGTATCAATTTTTCCTGTTTTCGCATTTAGTTTAGAACCAGAAACAACTTTTTCGCCTGCATTTACCTTATCAAGAGTACTTTTAGCCTCAATAAGCTCCTTTTCAGCCTGTTTCAATATTTTTAGATTGTCCGCTAATGCTTTAAACGGATTACGGCTGTCCAGTTCATCCATTATTTTTTGAATGGTAGAAGTATATCCTCGCAAATCATTTGGATCAAGGACTGTTGCAGCTGCTCCTTTAGCTTCCTCTAGTTGTTCTAATAGAGATTTAAGTGTTTCCGAAGAAGTATTCTTCAAATCCTCAAATGCACGTACATACTCTGGCGACTTTTTCAGAATATCAAAATCATGCTGCATCAGTTCCTTTCCTTTGTCGGAGATAGCTTTAGCTATGGAACGGTCTATTTTGGAAACTTCATTGGTATCTCCAGCCTTCTCAGCTTTTTCACGAGCCTTTCGCAGCAAAGCGATGTCGTCGTTAAACTGTTTTTCAATAGCCAGCCGTTGATCTGCATATGATTGATACTGTTTCAACAATGGCCTATACCAATCAACTGCCTGTCTTTTTTGAGTGTTTTTTATGATTGCGTCCCACGCTGTAGTATCTACCGATACACCAGACGGATCGAAAGTTTTTTTCTTGTAGTTTTTTATATGGGTACTATTTAGCCTTTCCCGTTCACTGAATATTTTCTTTTGGTACTCAATTTCTGTCCGGATATAATCTTCCCGCTGACGTTCTAAGTCTTGTATCTCCTTCTTGTTGTCTAGTTCACGTTGTGCACGAATCTTAGCTTCTCCGTCTGCCATAGCGTCAATACGAGACTGGTAAGCCTGATTCTCCAGGTCTTCTTCCCTGCGTTTTCTTTCTATGTTCTGTTTATTTTGAAGATCAGTAATTTTCTGATTTTGGTCTACAATAGAATTGTATTCTTTGGAGAGTCCTTTGTCATCATAGATTTTTAATTGTTTCTCTGCTTCTTCTTTGTCTTTTATAGCTTTTTTGTACGAGTCTACAATGGCTTTATCTATACCTAAATTATACAGATCAGTTTTAGAATCTTGACTTGCCTTATCCAATATTTCTTTTTGTGTGGAAACTATCTGTTTTAACGCAGTATCTGCTATCTCAACCTGTTGTTGCCAATAATCATAGGTTCCTTTCTTCGGAGCGTTAAATGGTTGAAATTTATTCGCTTGATCTATAAGGGCATCATAGGTGTCGGTAAGATCGGTTACATCCTTTTTTAAACCTTCCTGAGTTTTTTTCAGACGAATTAATTTATTATTTGTAACTGTGACAGCAGCTTTGTATATTTCAAGGGTATATTGTTCTTCAGGTACGTCCGAAGTCCCATATCTTTTTTGGGCCTCTTCGTAAGCTTTTTGGGATTTTTCCAATTGAGCTTCTGTTTCTAATACTTCTTTTAACTGGTAGTTAGCTTTCGTTTTAGCTTCTTCTATTTTTACGGCTATTTCAGCTGCTCTATCTGCATATTTTTCGGATATTGCTCTATTATAAATCTCTTTAGAGAGTGCGGCATAAGAGTTTTTAAGTTTGTCTACACTAATCTTTTCACCATCCAATATATCACTATGAGTCTTGTAATTTTTAATCCATGTTGCTATTGCTGTATTTCTTTCTGTGGTAGACAGAGTTAAGTCTTTTAGCTTTTTGTAAAGAATATCAAGTTGAGCTTGTTCCTTTGCGATACTATCCCTTGCATCTTTTCTAGCTGCTGCCATTTCTAATTCGACCGAAAGTAAGCCTTCTGTTGCATTCTTAGCCTTGCTCAGACTCTTGACCCATTCCGATATTTCCTGTCTATACAAAGTAAATAAAGATATAGCAGCTATTAAAGCGGTCTGTGGACTCATTACCGATTTGGCAATCTGCTTCCAGACGGGAATAGCTGTCTGTCCTTCTGCCTTTAATCTTTGATATTCTATTCTAGCTTTCCGAATCTCGTCAGCTAAGTAAGGTATATTATTGGTTAGAGAAACAATTCCGGTTTGAAAATTGATGAAGAAGTTAGGGATCTCACGGCTGATTGTCTGTATTTGATATCCAAGCCCGTCCCATGCTCTTTCATATTGCCCAACTGTCCGTTGAAATCTTCCTGAAGCTCTCTCGGCTTCTATCAGTTCATTGTTTACCGCTTGGATGCCGTTCAATAATTCTTTCCCATATACTCCCTTACGTTGGCTTCTGCTTAAGGAGTCATATACAGCATTTAAATTGCTCAATTCTGCCCTTAGGGACTTAATAGACCCCTCTTGTAATTCTTGTATTTTTTGTGCGTTAATATATTCTTTTTGCAGGGATCGGAGATTGTTTTTTTCAATGTCTATCTGTGCACTGATCTTTGCGATTTCATTCATTTTATTTCGACCGGCTTCTGATTCTCTTCTTACCACTGACATTGCAAGCCATTCTTTTGTTAAGCTTTTGGCTTGTTTTTCAAGAAGCTTTAACGAACCAGCCTCTGCTACAAAAAACTCCGTAGCCTTTTTGGTTTCGTCCGTTTGCTTACGGGTATGGTTTATTAAATCTTCTGATTTAGCCAATTCCTTTCCCATTAATTGAACTTTGGAGAGCAGAGTTTCTATCCCATCGTATTCCTTTCTCAACTTGCTTAACTGTGCCTCCAATTTTCTTATTTGTGGAGAATCAGAAGGCAATTTGCCTATCGCTACAGTAACCTTCTCAATTTCCTTTCTTAGCTCCTGTAATTTTTTTACATCCGCTTCTAGTGTAAATTTCAATCCTGCCATTTTACTTTAATATTAGTTGTTACATTTTCTTTTACTTCTCTCTCTAAAACATGACTAGCAGTGTCTAAAACATCAAAGCCTTTGCTAGATACGAAACTTGCATACTCCATTCCATCGGCTACAACTATTCCGTTTTGAGGAAATTTTCCGGATTTGATAAGATCTTCTGTTTTAGCTTTCGCTTCGGAATGCTCTCCGTCTGCCGGAACATATAGATAAACAATATTCCCATCACGAACTACAGCAGCTCCCGGAGCATTACGAAGATTCCAAGTGTGGTTCTCATAAGTCTTTTTACTACTCTCATTTCTTACTTTTTGGGTATCAACAGCCTTATGAGCCGCATCTATCAAATCTTGATTAATTTCATCTTCGACTTCTTGGATGAAAGAATCTAATCCGGATAAGTCTTTTTTGATTTTCATAATTTAGGTTTTGCTGTCATAGATGATAATTGTTTGGCAATGTGGGATAATTGCAATAATGCTGGTTGCATTATATCAATGATCAGTGATTTTATTGCTTCTGCTATTTCTTCCTTACTTCCCTTATTTAGCTTTTTTGTAAGGGATAGATCACCGGAGATAAAATAGGACAACGCATTGCACAACATATCTTTGTCTTTTTCTATTAGTATCTCATAAATATTCTCTTTATCCGTAATTTCACCTAAACTTTTTATGGCCATATCAGTTCCTTTGATTGTTGGACTTATGAGATTGTATGTTTCCTTGCCTATAATAACGGACTTCTTCATAACTATTTACTTTTTTGTTGATAATACTCAAATGCTTTTCTTGGTTCTATGTCAGAGACATCTACGTTCATCTCCTTAGCCATCCGATAGGCGGCAACCCACTCATTGATCTCTTGATAGGGATTCTTCCGGTTTTTAATGCCTATAAACACTCCTGTTGCGAAGATGTAAAATTGTGGTGCATATTCTATCAGCCCTCTTTTATCAAAGGCCTTTGCAACCTGTTGAGCGGTAATCTCTAGATCACAGACCGGAGCGGTGAACATACTTCGAATACTCTTTTCATACTCCGAATAAATCTCTTTGAAAATGTCGCCTAATACATCATTAGGCAGGCTTAAGATATTGTCTTTCATATTAGTTATTTAATTGGTTAATTATCCAGATTTTTTATGATCCTTTTTGCTTCTTCCACACTAAGCGGCTTAAATAGCTTATCTAGATTCTCCAACTTCTTAATTTTAGAAGTATCAAGTTCTCCATTTTTCCAAGCTTTTAGTATTTCTACCCTTTCCTGCTTTGATAGTCTTATAGTCATACTCACCTTTATTTGATTTTTTCGTATCCTATTAATAATATATCAAAGGATAAAGAGATATGAGTTGTATAAGCGTTTTCCCGTTCTTCATACGGTATCTCTTTCCCTTCCTTGTCAAAGTAGGTAAACAATGCTTTAGCGTCTACTTTACCTTTGTTTAACCAGTCTATAAGGACAGATGGATTTAACTTTTTTTCTTCTTTATACATGATATTCTCGTTTTACGTCCGATCCTTGCATTTTGAGTAGATCGGCACTACTTGTTATTACTTCAATATTTATATCATGATCAAAATTGATCTCCTTTCTTTCACGTAAGGTTCTTTCTCCATTTACTACCACATAAACAGAATAAAAGTGTTGCAAATCTTTAGGTCGTTTTCCCCGAGCTATTTGAAGCAAGAACTTTCTGTTATTTCTCATGACGTACCTCTCTTCCTTTTCTCGTAGGCTGCTATAACTTCTTCATCTGAACGAGTTTCTGAACGGTTTATACAAGGGAGAATAAAGCCTTTTTCATCTTTGCTTTCAGGATAAGATTTACAGCCAGAAAAGATATTTATTACTCCGTCTTTGACATAATACCAAATACAATAGATAGGATTTAAGCCTCTTATTGCAGCTTTTAGTTTATTACGGTTCTCATTCATCTCTATTTCCCTCCTGTAGCTTTAAAATCTTTTCTGCTATTCTATCAACAAACTCATCAGGAGCGGTATCTATAAGTTTTTCAAGCTGCTTGTACTCCGCTTCTGTCTGAGATTCTACATTTATAGCCTGTTGTTTAGGTAAGGCATAATTCAAAAGTCCAGTGTAAACCTTGATATACTCTTGCGGAGTTAAACGCCCCATTGATTGAACGAATTTATCACGGCCGCCATCTAAGATTTCAGCGATCCATGTTTTTAGATCTGTAGTAACCTTGTTTGGTGTACCGGCAATTCTTCCACCAAGTCGTCCTCTACCATCATTTTTCTTTCTTCCTGCCATATTACTACTTTTTACTACTTTAGTAAACCGGGCAGAGAATCAATAGAGCATCCCTGCCCGGGATTATCTAATATTATGCGTCTGGCAATCCCTGTGCCCAGTTACGGGCTAGTTCCTTGTCTGATACTGTAAAATCCTCTTTGTGGTATTCAATACCAAGATGTTTGCAGATCGCCTGATTCTCATACTCTGCATCCCGTTTCCATTTGTCAAACGGATTATTTGCCGGTTGGGGCTTTTCTATTCCTTCCACACTCGCAAAGAAGCCTAATCGGTTCGCTGGGCTTTCCTGTAACTTTCTTTGGAAAGCGTCAAAATTTTGTCTTTCTTCTGTAGTCATAATGATAATTCTTTAAATAAATTCGTATGCTTCTTTGTCCTCATGCAACTCTCCTTCATCATCCAACCAGCACAAACATCTTCGGGAGTCATGTGAAGTCGTAATACCTTTCCCAAAGCAGGGGTTATCGGCAACAAAAGCGTTCAAATTATTAATGGTCTCCTTAACATCGTTGATAAGTTTTGTTGCATGGGTACGGGCTGTTGTAGGAGAGATCATAAACTCCTGTGCTTTCCGTTCTGCCCATTTCCGGGAAAATACTACATTATTGCCCAACATCTCGTAGGCATCCACATCTAACGGTTTTGTTGTATGGTACAAAAGAGCTTTTCTTAGTTCATGTGCGTTCTCGGATATACAAGTTTGCAAACGTTCTAAAGTCTCTTTATAATCCTCTTCACGTTTAAAGGCAATTTTTATTCGGGAAGCATCTTTTTTCGCCATCTCTTCCGCTTGTTTAGTGAGCAAGGCACATACACCGGCCAAGTCATCAAGCTCTTTGGTTGAAATAGTAAATCCTGTTTCAGTCATGCGGCTTACAATAGCCTGTATATTATCAACATTATCTTCGTGGCGTTTGAGAACTCTCTCCAGTCCTTCTTTCTTAATTTCATTCATAGCTTTTTAATTTTATTGTTTTTCATTTACATACATTCTCGCAAAAATGCCATTGGAGTGACATTCGATCAAAGTCCCGGGATAAAGACGGGCCGTGTCTTTTTCAAAGCCTATTACAGCCCTGTATCCTAAAGCATTGCAAGCATACTTAGTTGCCATCTCCTGAAGCTTGTTTATTTCATCAATGGTTTTCATTGCCTGTTGGTAAACTTCTATCTGTTCCGGTTTATCAATGTAAATCTTTCCTTGTTCATCACATAGAGCAAACGCTTCTTCCTGAGCATGAATCCAACCATCGTCACCGATAAAATACATTTCCGGAAGAATATAAGGGAAATTTTTCACTGACTTATGTATGTCAACTTTCAACTGTTCGAACTCCTGTAATAGCTGGTTGTACATCTGCTCCTTCTGTCTGCGTATGATCGGCAGACTGGCATCATCCAACAAATCTTTATTAAGTCGCTCCAGTACCGTTTTCCCTGTATTTTCGCCACCAGCAATCAAATCTTGTAATATTTCAGTGTTTAGCTCGATGCCAAACTCTTCTATTTTTTGACGAGTAACGACACCTTGTAATTTGCTAAGCATTTTTTCAAAGTCCGATCGGAAAGTATTACTACCGACACCGATACAAATTCTTTTAGTTTCCTCTTTTTTCATCTTTCTTTTCCTCCAATCTGTCTTTCATATGGTTAGCTACATCCTCACCAAGATGTGAAGCAATCCCTGCCAGGTCAAGAATCTTCTTTGTCCCTTCATTAATAATTTCTAATAATTCCTCAGCATTCTTTTTTTCGTCTATTTGTTCCATGTCATTTAATTTTTTTATGCCGGGTAGATCATTCAAAACAGACCTACCCGGTATTGGGTTATACAATCTTTGCCAACGCTTTAATTAACTCTTTTGCTGATTCGTTAGTCAGACATACGGAGATGGTTCCATCCTCCGCAATATCTCCCGCCTCCAGATTCCCGATCTCGAAAATCGGTTCATCAATATGTACGCCATCTTCTTTTGCGTGATGAACGGAAAAATCATGTCCCGAAAAGTTATGTAATGACAGCCCGTTTTCCGGCACTCTCTCCGCACTAAGTTTTAGTAAGCGGATTGCCAAATTAACGGCTTCTTCCTTACTGATGCTACATACCAGATTGTTATCTTCTGTCAAATCTGATTCAGGATCAATTTCTCCAAAAAGAAAAGTAATCTGTTCAGGTAACCTTTCCTTTCCCTTGTGCGTAATGGCGCACGGTGATGTCTTTTGTACACTAAAATTTAAACCGTCTTGGTTTTCGATCGAATAAACTTTATTTCTCATAACGTTAAAAATTAAATTGGTTATTAAATATGTTCTTTTGTTCGTTCACCTCTAGCAATGCGAATTCTATGCGTGGGTGAAACTTATCTATTCTCTTTTCCGCTTCTATCTGAAAGCAAAGCTTATCATCCGTTATTGCACCTACCATTTGTAGGCAGTCGAGCAAGGTTTTTAGGCTGTTATCTAAGTCGAACCTTACTGAACTATGGTATACCCGGACAAATAACCGAAAACGGCTTGAAATGCACCTGCTCTTGTATGTCTTACACTGTTGTATGAAAGACTTCTCATAAGCTCGTATCTTTTCGTCTTTGATAATCTGCTTTCTCCCGAATTTCCCCGGTACGGCTTGGTAATGATTGGCTTTTGCTATAATCTGTCCATGAATAACTTCTATTTCCATCATGCAATTAGTTTAAGGTCGAACGTATCAATAAGTAATTGTAAAGCCGGATTCTTCTCTGTCATTATTTGCAAGTTACGTTCTGCTTCTGATAATCCGCTCCTTACCTCTGTAACTGTAGATTCTGACAGGTTACGTATAAGCCAGTCAGCAAGGTCTATCTTATTCTCTCTGTCCTCTGCTGTGGCATTCTTCTCTAGTAGATCGGAAACCACCACTTTACAACCGATTGCCTCAACTTCTTTAGCCTTATCACTCCAATACTCGAAGCCGTCCACATCCGGAAACATGATAACAGTTCTTCCTTGCATTACCTTTAGTTTATCAATAGAGAGTTGAGATTTCCCTCCGGTAGCCAGCCAAATGTATTCAGGATACACACCAGAAGCGATTAGAGCACTTTTTTCTGATTCAACTAAAGCGACCACTTTATCTGGGTACATTCTCAGAAGATGCTCACCAAACAAGCATTGTACTAGATTGAAATCTTCAGGTAACAAGCCCTGTCTTTTCATTATTGAATGAATCCAGTTAATACCTCCACCGTCTTTAATCCTATGCCCAGTATTCGGGTCATACTTCATCACTTTACCGGTTCTTACCTTTCCTTTGATGTCTATCTGCCAGTAAATCACACTACCACCTTTTGTAGCTCCTAATGCGTAATCCTGCATCATTTTCTCAATAGTGGGTGATTCAAGCGTATAGCGGTCAAACAAGCCACATAAGAAGTAGATAAATGAACTATTATAACTTACCGACTTTTCCACATATGAAAATGGAATATATCCCGTTTCCCGTTGCGATTCCTGTATTGGATTCCGGAATGTCTTCTGTTTGACGGGATCGGTAAACCGATCCTTCTCTACCGGATTATCAATAAAGAACTGTTTAGGTGTATAGTGATAGCCACATCCACTTTCATGGTTACATCTGCCTACTACCTTGTCTATCACTTCTCCAGTGTTACCGTCCAAGTAATAAGCGAATGAATGAGGATCACCGCATTTCGGGCATTTATGACGGGATGATTTCCCGGTGTATTTTTCTAAATATGGTTGAATATAGATGTTCATATTATTAACTTTTTACATATTCTAACTAGAAAATAAAATGTTTTATTTCATCGTCATATTCGTCATGTGCGTCATACTCATATCTCTTTTTCATGACGGATATGACGCAAATGACGCAAGAATAAAACTTTATTTTTTTGCTATTCGCGAATTGCATAGATAATACGTCCGTTCATTTTCTTCTCACCATCAAATCCAAGCATTCTCAATCTTTCCGAGAAGGTTCTGATACTCACAGACTTATAACCATTATCTAGAGAATAAGCTTTATATTCATCGTATATTGCTTTTAACGAGTAACTACTTCGATAAGATGGAACATAACTATATTCACCCACATACATTGCCACACTATCTGATTCCATCCGATACTTATCTATCTGCTCCTTCACCTTTATTGATTGTGTAAACTTTTTATTAACCAGCAACCTTCGTAGGCCTTCTAATATCCAATTGAAAACTCCAGAGAGTTCTTGACCTATAATTTTGTTTGCTAATTCGGGGTCTTGTTCTTCAGGTGGAATGGTCTCGCTAAATGGAATAATGATAAAGCGTCGGAAGAAAGCATTTGTCTGTTCTACCTCTTTGGGAAGCTCATTGCAATTAAACATCAACTTCCCATAATCAGTCATGACAAACGGCTTACCGTAAATCTGTCTAGCTTCTACCGGTTCGCCTGACACTAATTGCTTAAATATTGAGGCTTCCAATTTCCCGTTGATCTCACTGGCATAATTTAATAACTTATTAGCTAACTCTGCACGCTGATAGCTATCGTATTTAGTTAGATTCTGCAATGAATAGGAACAAATATTCTCTGTGCCTAGAATTGCGTTTATAATCTCAAAGAACACGCTTTTCCCGTTAGCACCACTTCCATACAAAATAACAGCCTTCTCTAGTTTTAAATTATTGATGAATATGTAACCTAGGTATTCAGCCAATACCTTACGGCAATCTTCATCCGGCAAAACACGCAGGAGATACTTGTCAAATACTGGACATACAGATTTCGGATCATATTCAAATGAAAGCTGATATTTGATGAAGTCATCCCTATCAAATTCTCTAAGTCCTTGCCAATCTGGAGATATTTCAAATGTACCATTTTTTAAGTTAATAAGTACTTTATTTCCTCTAGTAGGTGGTTGAAGGTTAGCTTCTGATAAAAACTGCTTGTATAGTTCATCCTTAAACATATGATACTTTGACTCCATCACAGGAACACCCATTCTCATCGCAGCTTTTGCAAGAAAGGGTTTGAAATCATCTGCGCCTACTGGTTGCCAGTACTCACCGTTGAAGATATAGATAAATCCATCACGGGTAGCCAATCCCCAGTTGTTAGCGGTGGCTACATCTAGCACTTCGTCAACAGTAACAACCACGTAAATCTTCCGTGATATCTTTCCTTCATCTGGCAATCCCGACTTTGCCCGAAAGTCAATGGATTTAATCTGCTCTAATAACTCTGTGAGAACCGCCTCGCATGTTCCCGGCTTAGGAGTTCTGTACTTGCGTTCAACTGTGCTAACACAACGTTTTAGTTCGTCACCTATTACATCCTTTAAATTAAATGCTTTCATCGAAAACTATATTTAATTGCCTATCACTTATATTTTTCCACATAGCAGGATCGGCAGAATAATGTTTGGCCATCCTACGAGTGTGTTTATCTCTAGCTCTGAATACAGCTTGCAATAGGTTCATCTTTTCCAAATCACGAATATAGTAGGTGATACAATTTCGAAGGATACCAATTTCCAACATACAATCTAAAGAAGTTCCTGTTGTATATCGAAAGTAATTGTACACCTTGTTTATTCCCTTTTCTTTTTCTATCTTTGCCTCATCATCATGGAATTGGGTGGTTGTGGAGACTG
>ERZ827363.2874-NODE-2874-length-13992-cov-6.448160_pt1 | contig 13992 bp, 9 predicted proteins | sample MGYA00519776_ERZ827363 | MGnify/ENA primary metagenome ERZ827363 (study PRJEB31778, sample SAMEA3449288) | human gut metagenome | biome: human gut; feature: human-associated habitat; material: faeces | place: United Kingdom | collected 2010/2012 ...
CTTCTCCCTCACGGTCATGACGTTCATCACGGGTCTGTGCGCCATGAGCGCGCCGACGCTGCTGGGCTATGACTCCATCAACCCGGAAATCGTGCGTCTGGCGGGTTCATCGTCGGCGGACGAAGCGTTCCCGCAGGCGCGCGCGGCGCTGCTGTCCATCATTCTGGCGATGTTCACCATCATCCTGCTGACCGTTCTGTCCTCCTACGAGCGCAAAGGGCATTACCTCTCCGTCAGCAAAACGAAGGCGAAGCTGGTCAAGCAGAAGATTAGCAACCCGGTCGCGAACGTGCTGGCGCATATCTACGCCTATGTGCTGTTCATCATCTACATGACGCCGGTGGTGATGATTGTCCTCTTTGCGTTCCAGAACTACCCGGCGATTCGCTCCAAGACGCTCTCGATGGATCAGTTCACGCTGATTAACTTCTTCGGTCAGCAGAACTATGAGTTCCTGACCAACCGCGGCAAGCTGAAAACGCGAACGGGTGCAATTTCCGGTCTGTTCGCCAACGCGGATACCGTCGGCGGCATCCGGCTGAGCTTCGTCCTGTCCGCGATTGCGGCGGCGCTGGCGTGCGTTATCGTCGTCGTCGCGGTTAATTACATCTTTAAGAATCGCGGCAAAAAGCGGTCCACTGTGCTGGAATACAGCCTGCTCTTCCCGTGGCTGCTGCCAACCATCCTGATTTGTTACTCCTACCGCACCTACTTTAACTCCGACAGCGTGTGGTATGTTTTCAACAACAACTTGTACATGCGCGAGAACGTGCGATTCCTGATTGTAATGGCGTACACGGTGGTCAAGCTGCCGTTTGCCCTGCGCATGATCAAGGCGGCGTTCTACGCTATTGACGAGGAATTGGAGGATGCGGCGCGCAACCTTGGCGCGAGCAGTCTGGTGACATTCCTGCGGGTGAAGCTGCCGATTGTCCTGCCGAGTGTGCTGGCGGTGTTCGCGCTGAACTTCAATGCGCTGTTCACCGAATACGACATGTCGGCGACGTTCCAATCCAGCTACGGCAAAACGTATGCTATGATTATCCAGAACATGTGCGCCGAGGAAGGGCGCGACGGCTACAACGTCAACGCATCGGGCCGCCGCTGCGCATCGACGGTGTTCATCATGGTCATTTCCGGCTTGATTCTGTATCTGGTGTACGGCGTGGGTGCGCGTGATTTGGGTGAGCGCATCGAGCGCCGCGAAAAACGCCGGAAGCGGATCGAAGCCTTCACCTTATGACCAGCGGCCAGGAACTTGGCCGTCTGGTTCAGCTTGGTGTTGAAGTCGTTGGTGTCAATGTTGAGCGAGAGGCGGGTCTCTTTGACTTCGACCACCTTCTGGTTCTTCTTGGCTTCCTTCTCCTTCTTCTGCTGTTCAAAGCGGTACTTGCCGTAATCCAGCACCTTGCACACAGGCGGGACAGCCTGCGGGGCGATCTTGACCAGATCAAGTCCGGCGTCCTCAGCAGCGCGCATGGCCACCTGAATGCTGACCACGCCCTTCTGCTCGCCGTCGGCTCCGATCAGGCGAACCTCACGGTCACGGATCTGACCGTTGATCTCCAGTTCCTTCGACTTTCCAGCGGTAGCGATAATGAATGCACCTCCAAACAAAATCCATAGTGTTGCAATATTGGCAATAGAAAACGCGGCCGCCCAGTTTCTGGACAGCCGCGCAAAATTCACACAAAGCCGCGATCTGCTCAAAGAACAGATGCACTTGGGTATAGCCCGGGGATTCTGACCCCACAAGGCGAGCGCGGCACAGGCCGTAGCTGCTTTCTTTACCCGGTTATTTTACCACAGCCGCAGGGGCCTGTCAAGCACTTTTTATGCGTTTTACGAGAAAAATATGAATCGTCCTCATACCTCGATCAACCTGCCCAGTTCCAGCGAGTAGATGCCTTTATAGGTCACCGGCTTCGGGGCAAAGCGTTTGCCGACGGCCAGCGCGTACAGGTCCAGCTGGGGTTTGTAGGCCCGCACAAAATCCGCGGCTGTTTTGCGGCGGTCGGTCTTGTAGTCCAGCAGTTCCAGATGGTCCGGGTACACCAGCACAAGGTCTGCGATGCCCTGCACCAGCACCTGCGCTTCCGGGGCCGTGTCCGGGGCCGTACTTCCCTGGGCGGCAAGCACCTCGGCGGCGGGCAGTGCTGTGATGAATGCCAGCTCCCGCAGCACCTGCTGTGCCGCGCAGATCTTTGCAAAGGCCTCGCTCTGCACAAAGCGGCGGATGCGCACGGCATCCAGCTTTGCGGCGATCTCCGGTGCGGTGAGCTGTGCAGCCGCCTGCCGGTCACGTTCCGCTCCGATGGCTTCGTCCAGCGTCCCGGCTGCTTTTGCCTCTGCCAGCGCCGCAAAATCGGCGTGCTCCAGAAATGCATGCAGGGCCGTGCCCATCTCGGCGGCTGTCAGGCCGTCTTTGGAGAGGAAACCCGGCCGTTCCAGCGTGGTCTGCTCCGCCTTGTGCACGATGCTGGTCACGCTGACCTTGGCAGGCACCCCGGCCAGGGCTGCCGCCGGGTACTGCCAGGCAAAGCCCGCCCGCAGCTGTTCCACAAGGGCCGGGTCCGCTGTTGCCGGAGCGGCCGGCTCCAGCTCTGCAGGATGCTGTTCCTGCTCCGGCTGTGTCGTTTCCGGCAGGGTGATGACCACCGTGCTGCGGGTGTCCGCAAAGGGCAGCTCCAGATCCCCTGCCAATCGCCGCAGCGGCCCGCCGCAGGGGTGCACCAGCAGCGCCGCCCGCAGCCAGTCGGCAAAGCAGTTTGCCTGCCCGTGCAGGGTGGAGCCCGCTCCCGCCGCCAGAAACGCCGCCGCTTTGGCAAAGGGGTTCGCGGTCTTGCCGATGCCCAGCGGCACCGTGAGGATGAGCCTGTCCTGTGCGCGGGTCAGAGCCACATACAAAAGGCGCATCTGCTCGCTGCGCAGCTCCTGCCCATGCACCTCGGCCAGCGCGGTGTAGGCCGCCGTTTTATAGGCGCCCTCGCCTTGTTCCGGCCGCAGCCGCAGACCTGCCCCGTATTCCCGGTGCAGCAGCACCGGCTGCCGGGTATCGGCCGCGTTGAACCGCCGCCCGGTATCGGCCACGAACACCACCGGGAACTGCAGGCCCTTGGAGCGGTGGATGGTCATCACGGTCACACAGCCGGGCCTTGCCCCGCCGGGGGTGGTGTCCTGTCCGGTGGAACCGGCCAGCGCCGCCGCGTCGATGGCGCGCACCAGTGCCGAGATGCCGCCCGCACCGGACGCCGCGCAGAAAGAGGCGAACCGCCGGGCATCCTCCCGGCGGCGGGCACCGTTCTCGGTCACCCCCAGTGCGGCAAGATAGCCGGTGGTGGCAAAAATTTCTTCCAGCAGCTGCTCTGCAGGCACGCTGCGGGCCATCTGCCGCAGAGCCGTGAGCTTGTCGTAAAAATCGTTCACCTTTTGGGTGAATGGGTCCTCTGCCGGGCCTTGCCGCGCCAGCAGCAGCGCACCGTACAGGCTCATGCGGGCGGGCTTTCCGGCACTTCCGGCGTTCTGTTCCTTCTGCAGCGCGGCGCTCTGTGCCCGCAGCCGCACCAGGTCGTCATCCGTAAAGCCGAACACCGGCCCCAGCATGGCCGCAGCCAGATAGATATCCTGCGCCGGGTTGTCGATGACCTTCAGCAGTGAGATGAGTGGTCGGATGTGGGGTGCTTCCATCAGGTTTTCCCGGGCGTCGGCATACACCGGGATGCCCCGGGCCGTGAGAGCTTCCACATAGGCTGGGAAGTCCCCGCGGGCCGAAAGCAGGATGCAGCAGTCCTCGTACTGCACCGGGCGGGTCGTGCTGCCCTCCCGCACCGGCTCCCCGGCGGCCACCAATTCTTCGATGCGCCGGGCGATCCATGCTGCGTCCGTCTCCGCTTCATCGTCCGGCAGAAACTGTGCTTCCACGCTGCCGGAGTAATCTCCCGGTGCGCCGCACACCAGCCGCTGCCCATCGCCGTAAGCGGTATCGCCCAGCTGCGGGGTCATGAGCTGCTCAAAAATGAAGTTGATGCCCTCCACCACCTGCGGGGCCGAACGGAAATTGGCGTCCAGCGCCAGCAGGGCGTTTTGCCCGGCAGTACCCTCCGGCGGGCGCGGGCGGGCCGCCCCGCCGGGCAGGTCCGGCCAGCGGTCCAGCTTTTCCCGGAAGATGCTGGGGTCGGCCTGCCGGAAGCGGTAGATGCTCTGCTTCAGGTCGCCTACCAGAAAGAGGTCATCCCCCGCCGGGGAGGCAAGGCAGCGGTACAGGGCATCCTGCAAAGCATTGGTGTCCTGATATTCGTCCACCATCACGGCAGCATAGTTCTGCCGGATGCTCCCGCACAGCGGGGTGGGGGTGCCGTCCGGGCTGCGCAGCAGCCGCAGGGCAAAGTGTTCAAAGTCGCTGAATTCCAGCAGCTTGCGCTCCCGCTTTTTGGCCGAGAAACGGGCGTCGAAATCCCGCACCGTCGCAAACAGGGCCTGCAGCCGGGGCAGTGCCGCCTGCCGGTCGGCTTCCGCTTCTTCCTCGCTGCAGGAGACAAGCTCGGTGATCTGAGCAAACAGGTCGGCGGCCTCGTCAGCACGGGTCTTGATGGCCGTCTTGTGGTCGCCCTTCAGCCGTTTTTTCATGCCCTTCAGGCCGGGCTGCTCTTCCATGCCCAGCACAAAAGGGGTGAGCCGGTCATACAGGGGCGTCCACTTCCCTGCCTGTGCCAGCCGCTCCACCTCGCCCAGCAGGGCGGCAGAGCGTTCCAGACGGCCCTGCGCGTCGGCGTATTTTTCGGCCACCGCTGCTTCCGCTTTCCGGATGGCCGCCTGGGTCTTTTTTTCTCCGGCCTCCGCCATTTCCTGGGCATAGTCCTCCCGGCAGTCCTGCTGGGCGGCGCACAGCAGCTCGCGGGCCGCCTTTGCATCGCGGGCTGCCTGCGCCAGCAGCAAGTCATGCCAGCAGGTGGCGTCAAAGCCGTTTTCCTGCTGCCATGGAGCCAGAAATTCGTCCAGCTTGCGGTCGTAGTCCGGCAGTGCCCGCAGGAAATCATACACCTGCAGGATGGTGTCCCCCGCCGGTTTGTCGGTGCGGCCCTTGCCGTACAGGTCGGCAAAGGCGCAGAAATCCGGGTCCGCGTAGGCGTGCTCCAGCGTTTCGGCCAGTGCCGCCGTGCGCAGCAGCTCCACGCTGCCGGGGTCTGCCGGGGCAAAATCCGGCGGGATATCCAGCGCCTGAAAATGCTTGTGCAGCAGGTCCAGACAGAACGCGTCCATGGTGCAGATGGGTGCACGCTGCAGCAGCATGCGCTGGCGGCGCAGGGCCGTGTTGCCCGGCTCCTGCTGGCAGCGGCGCAGCAGTGCCTGCCCGATGCGGGCCCGCAGCTCCGCCGCCGCCGCATTCGTAAAGGTGACGATGAGCAGCCGGTCGGCGTCCACCGGGTGCTCCGGGTCGGTGATGAGGCGCACAGCGCGCTCGGTCAGCACCGCCGTCTTGCCGCTGCCGGCCGCCGCACTCACCAGCAGCGCCCCGCCCCGGTCGTCGATGGCGGCACGCTGGGCAGGCGTCCATCTGGGTTCGCTCATGTCGGTTCCTCCTCATCCTCTGCCGCCTCCGGCTCAAAGGGCTTTGCCGGGGCTTCCAGGCCCCGCTCCCCGATGCCGGTCTCATGGCAGCAGATAAAATCATAATCGCACCAGGCACAGGGGCTGCGGTTGGTGCTGACCACCAGCGGCTCGGCAGCGATCTGCCCGCCGTACAGCTGCTCCCCCATCCGGGTGACGAGGTCATCCAGATGCAGCCGGATGCGGTTGAGCTTGGCGATGTCAGCACGTTTGTCCTTCTGGTAAGGGCTGGGCGCGCCGTTGCGGTAGCCGAAGGGCAGATACCGGCCCGTCTCATCCGCGTCCATGGCATCGAACACCTTCTGTTCGTCCCGCACCAGACCGTCCAGCTGATATTCCACGCTGCGGGCGGCCTTTTCGCGGGTGGTGGTCTCCGGGGCGGGGTCGGCCAGCAGATACAGCACGCCCGCCGGTTCCGCCCCGGTAAAGCGTCCGCTGGGGTCGCGGGTCAGGCTGAACAGGTACAGCAGCATCTGGCAGTCCAGCCCGCAGTACACTTCTTTCAGGTCCAGTTTCTTGGTGCCGGTCTTGTAGTCCACCACCCGCACCCAGCGGGTGCCGTCCTCTTCCACCCACTCGTCGGCGCGGTCCACCGTACCGATGAGCTGCACGGTGCGCCCGTCCGACAGGTGATACAGCTGCCCGGGCACGGCGTCGGCCCCGCTGCCGATCTTCAGCTCACAGGCCACCGGACGGAACCGGGACTGGTTCTGTTCGTCCCGCAGGTAGCACAGCAGGCCGGTCATGCTCTTTTTCAGCCGGGAGAGCAGGTAGGCAAAGCGGGCCGTGTCCTCCGGCAGAAAGCGCTTTGCATACTCGTCCACCAGCAGCCCGGCCAGCGCGGCCATGGCTTCGTCATCCAGTTCCAGATAGGGCTGCAGGGCCGCACAGGGGTTGTCCGGCCCCGGGTGGGGGTCCAGTGCCATCTGCAGCACCCAGTGCATCAGGGTGCCGCTCTGGTCGGCAGAAAGCTCCGCCCGTTTGCGGGGCTTCAGCCCCAGCACATATTGCAGAAAATAGCCGTACCGGCAGGTATAGTATTTTTCCAGCTGGCTGGGCGAGACGCGGAGCCTCCGGCCCAGCAGCGTTTCCAGCGCGGGCAGGTCGTACACCTGCCGGGGCGGGTTCTCTTCCATGCGGTGCAGCAGGGCAAGGCCCTTCGGCTGCCCGGCACCGGGGGTGTGCAGGGCCTCGGTCAGGCTGGCGCGCTCCACATCGGTGAGCAGCCAGCCGCCGCCCAGCGTGTCCAGACCGTCCGCCGGGGTGGCGGCAAGGTCGGTCAGCTCCAGTTCCGGGGCCGCCGGGTGCAGCGTGTCCACGATGGGTTCCAGCGCCGCACACAGGGTCTGCCCCTGCCCCTTGGGCCAGCTGAGCCACAGCCCTTTTGCCGGGGCAGTGAGCGCTTTATAAAAGCACACCTGCTCCCGGATGACCCGGTTCTCAAAGCAGTCCGGCAGTTCCACCTGCTGGGCCATCAGTGCGTCACGGTCGGCGTGGGTCAGCAGGCCGCTCTCGGCCGGTGCACAGGGAAACTCCCCTTCTGCCAGCCCCAGCACGAACACATAATCCGGCGCGTCCAGACGCATCTTGCCCGCGCTGGCCAGCACCACGGCGTCCAGTGTCTGGGGGATATGCCCCAGGTCGGACGAACGCAGCAGCAGGCCGAACAGGTCCTCGTACTCGGCCACGGTCACGCTCTGCTGCCCCAGCAGGCTGGCCATCTCGTCCAGCAGCTGCATCACCACGTTCCACTCGCGGGCGGCTTCCTCCGCCGCCGGGATGCCCCGTGCCGCGCGGATATCCTCCACCAGCCCGGCCTGCTGTTCCTCGGCCCCCAGCTCCTTCAGGCAGAAATAAACAGCCCGGCTGATCTGCTCCGCGTTGCCGCCCTTCACCTTTCCGCGCAGGGTGTCCACGGCGTCCACCAGCTTCCGGCGGGCGTCCTCGGCCCAGGCAAGATTCTGCCGATCCTCGTCGGTCAGCTCGTTTTCACCAAAGCCCTTTGGGTTTTTGGTGAATTCGGCCCGCCAGGCCGCCGCATTGGGCGACCAGGTGTAGGCATAGTTTTCCAGCGCACACACCTGCTCTTCTGACAGCGCACACAGCCCGGTCTTGGCCAGCACGGTAAGCTGCTCGGTCATGTCCGCACCCCGCAGCAGGGCCAGCAAGGCCCGCACCGCCGTAGCCGGGGCGCTGAACTCCGGGGTCGTGGGCTCGTCGCAGTACAGCGGGATGTCCGCCATGCGGAACTCATACCGCACGGCCGCCCGGTATTTTGCAATGTCGCGGCAGACCACGGCGATCTTGCCGCACCGCACGCCCTTCCGCATCAGGCGGCGGATGGCGGCCGCTGCGCAGCGGGCTTCCTCTTCGCGACTGGCTGCCGGGAACAGCCGCACCTCCGGTGCCTGCGTTTCTTCCGCGCTGCCGCCTTCCAGCAGCCGGGTCACCGCGGCAAGGCCCGGTGCATCCTTGTGGCGCAGATCCCGCCGCAACAGCTCCGGGGCGGCCGCCTCGGTGCCGCTCTTGCGGGCCAGCTGCCGCAGCTGTGCCGCCACCAGTTTGGCACCGGCAAACAGCCCGGTGTCCCCCGGCACCAGCGGGGCGCCGTCATCGCACAGAGCCACCGTCACCTGCGGCAGTGCCGTGAGCAGTGCCGCCAGCAGCCGCTTTTTGGGGGCGTTGAAGGTATCGAATTCGTCAATGAACACGGCCCGGTCCTGCAAAAACTCCGGCAGGCTGCCCCGGGCAAGGGCCGCTTCCAGCCGGTCCGCCGCCAGTTCCAGCCGGTCGGAGGGGTCCATACCGGTGCTGGCCAGCAGCGTTTCATAGCCCTGCAGGATCAGTGCCAGCTCGGTGAGCTTGCCGCTGCCGGAACCGCACCCCTGGGCCAGCCGGTACAGCTGCTGCCCCGAAAGCCCGGCGCTTTTCAGCTCGTCGATGGTCTCAGCGGCCATCTGGCAGAACGCCGCACTGCGCCGGTGGCGGTAATAATACTGTACCGTGTCCTGCAGCTCTTCCAGCGTGCGGCGCACCAGCACAGCACGGCCCGCATCCGAGAGGGTCTGCACCGCTGCACCGCCCTCGGCCGAAAGGATGTGCTCCGCCAGGCTGGTGAAGGAATAGCTGTCCACCATGCCGGAGAGCGCGTCCCCCAGTTCCCGGTAGATGCGGCCCTCGGTGCTGGAAGTGAACTGTTCCGGCACCAACAGGATGCTGCGCTGCCCGGCCTCGGCCCGCGCCTTGATGCGGGCGTACAGCAGGGTGGTCTTGCCGCTGCCGGAGCCGCCCAGAACCAGTTTGAGCATGCTGTTTCCTCCTTTGTCGTTTGGGATGTCCTGCCGTTATTGTAACACGAAACCGCCTGCAAAACTACGGTTTTCTTTGCAATGGGGCGGCGGCTGTGGTACACTGAGAAAAATGACTGCACAGAAAGGACGTTTGCATGAAGATCCTAGCCGTTGATTACGGAGACAGCCGCACCGGCCTTGCCACCTGTGACCACACCGAATTCCTGACCACGCCCATCACCCCGCAGATCACCCTCAAGGCCCGCAACAAGGTGGCCGCGCGGGTGTGCGAGGTGGCCAAAGAGATCGAGGCCGAGCTCATCGTCATCGGTCTGCCGCTGAACATGGACGGCACCGAGGGCGAGCGTGCCGCCAAAAGCCGCAAGCTGGCAAAGACCGTGGAGCTTTGGAGCGGCCTGCCCGTGCGCATGTGGGACGAGCGCCAGACCACCTGCGCCGCCGCCGACCTGCTGGACGAGAGCGGCACCTTTGGCAGCCGCCGCAAGGAGATTTTGGATTCCGTCAGCGCCACGGTGATCCTGGACGACTACCTTGCCTGGCGCAAGGAGCACCCCGGGGAGATCTGATGTAGAAAGAATGTTTTCACGAAAAAGGGGCGCAGCACAAAGGGCACCTGCCATATGGCAGGTGCCCTTTTGTTCACTGATACGTTTCAATGCTCACGCTGTTGATGGTGATATCCTCGGTGGGCTTCTGATTTTCATCCACACCGGTCTGGCCAATGGTGTCCACCACGTCCATGCCCTCGTACACCTGCCCGAACACGGTATCGGTGTAATCCAGATAGGGTGCGCCGCCGACAGTCTGGTAAGCGGCCACCACCTCGGCACGGTAGCCCGAGGCGTTCATCTTGTCCACCAGTTCCTGGGTCACCGACTGGTCCCCCGGCAGGGTCTGCACCACATAAAACACACTGGCGCACTCACCGGAAGCATCCACGCCCATGCACAGCGCACCGGAGTAGTGGTGCAGACTGTCGGTGGTCTCCGCCGGGTAGCGGCTGCCGCTCCAGATGGTGGTGCCTTTTCCGTCGGCCCCCTGCCCGGCCTCCACCACAAAACCGCTCTCCACGCGGGAGACGGTCAGGCCGTTGTAATAGCCCTGCTGCACAAGGCCGGTAAAGTTGTCGTAGGCCTGCGGGGCCTTGTCCGGGAAGAGCACTGCCTTGAACACGCCCGCCGAGGTGTCGAACACCGCCACGGTGTCCCCTGCCGCCGGGTGGGTGAACTGCTCTTCCGCCGACTCCACCGCCGGGCGGTCGATCTTCCGCACCGTGGTGCCGCCCCCGCCGGAACCGCCAAAGCTGCAGCCCGCCAGTGCCAGCACTGCGGCCAGTGCCAGTACCGCCCATCGTTTTTTACGCATAGTTTTCCCCCTCGCTCCATATGCTGTATCAGACGTGCCCGCCGGACACGAAAAAATTCCAGAGCTATAGTATACCATATTCCGTGCCGCAGTGCGAGAGCAAACTGGTGAAAATTTGCAAAGCAATTTCTGTGCGAAAAAGCATCTTGACGAGCAGGCAAAAAAACGCTACACTATATGCAGACCGGACGGGCCGGTACACAAAAGCCCGTCTTATGACACGATACAGGAGACACGATCTATGTCTGACGAAATCAAGAACCCGAATACCGAGGACGAGGAATATCAGCCCGACCTGATGACCCTTGAGGACGAGGACGGCAACGAGGTCACCTTTGAGGTGATCGACGCACTGGACCACAAGGGCGTGCATTATCTGGCTGTGGTGGAATACACCGAAAATGAAGAGGACGCAGAGGATGCCCAGCTGGTGATCCTGAGCGTTGGCGAGGACGACGAAGGCGAATATCTGGACGTGGTAGAGGATGACGAGACTCTGCTGGAGGTCAGCAAGCTGTTTGAGCAGCGCCTGAGCGACGATTACGAGATCGACTGATCGTTTTCCTCTCCCAAATTACCAGGCAAGACTTCCTGCCCGGCTCGATTTGTTGCGGTTTATATGATCCTACTAATCATTCAACGGGAGTCCGGAGTTCTCCGGTGGAATGCAGACCTCCCCGCCATGGGTCGACCATGGAGGCTCGATGAGGAAGCGTGAAACCGGCGACAGGGCACCCACCTGTCCGCAAGGGTAGGTTTGATTGGCCGCAGACGACCGGGCGGGATCTTTTATAGGTTTTGATCCACCGCTGCCCCCTGCCGGGACAGTGTGTGGATTTTTTTATATCGGAACATTTGTACCGGGCACCGGGCACTGTGCGCTCCGGTGCGCGGCAAGCCGGAAAGGATGTGCAATTGTGGCATGAGTTCTGAGCACTTGGTGGGCACTTCGATTCCCCGTTTTACCTTTGACACCCCTACAAAGCCCGGCAACGATTTCTACGCCCTGTGTGAGGGGGAACAGCCTCTGGTCATGATCTTTCTGCCCGCTTTTGACCACCCGGTCACGCGGGAATATCTGACCCATTACCTCAAGACCTGCGCCCGCCTGCGGGGCGTCCGGCTGGCCTGCGTGGTGCGCTCCTCGGCCCGGACGGTGGCGCAGGCCACCCAGGGGGCTGAATTTCCGTTTCCCATCATCTGCGACGCGCCGGGCGTGCTGTACAGCTATCTGGGCGTGGAGCAGGCCCGCGGCCTGCGGAGCTGGAGTTTTGCCGCCCAGCGCATCTACAAGACTGCAAAAGAGCAGGGCTACCGCTATGACAGCTCTGCCCCGCAGATTTTACCGCTGACGCTGGTGGTGGGGCACCTGGGCAAGATCTTGTTCATCCACTCCGGCCGCAGCCAGACCGACCTGCCGGAGGACTGCACCGCCATCCGGGAGATTGCCCGGGAGGTCGCCTCCACCCTGGCCGCCGGGCCGGAAGGTCCCCGGACCCGCTGCTCGGACGAGACCCTCACCCTGCCGGACCTGGTGGGGTGGGACGATGGGGATAACGACCGGTAAAACAGACCGATGCTTACACAAAAGCAGGACACCCCCACCACGGGAGTGCCCTGCTTACTGCCAGTAATATAGCATAGTGAAAAATGCTTGTCAAGGCTGTTTTTTAAAGATTTGCACATCTGTACGCTATAAAACGGCTGCTGCACGCTATTGTGCAGCAGCCGTTCTGTTATTCCTCGGTTTCCTCGGTGAACAGCCCCGGGATGCCGCACAGGGCCGCCAGACCTACCAGCGTGAACACGATACGGGACCAGATGGAGGCGCTGCCGCCCAGCAGCCAGCCCACAAAGTCGAATTGGAACAAGCCCACAAGGCCCCAGTTGATGCCGCCCACGATCATCAGGATCAGGCAGATTTTATAAAAGGTCTGCACAAAAAAGACCTCCTTCCCTTGGAGCCATTCTGCCCCGTGGGAAGGAGGTTTATTCATGGACAGATCAGACGACCCGCGCGCCGCCCTTGTCCGGCTGCGCGGTGTACACCTGCTTCCAGCGGTGCTTTGCCGCCGCTGCTGCGGCGCGGGCGGATGTCTCATCCCGGAAGATGCCAAACACCGCCGACCCACTGCCGGTCATCAGAGCCGTCACAGCGCCCTTTTCACGCAGCAGAGCCTTGATGGCCCCGGTGTCCTTGGCACCGCTGCATTCTTCCAGGGCGTTGCCGGCAGCGGCGCACACCGCGTCCAGATCTCCGGCGCGGACGGCGGCTTCCTGGGTCTCACAGTCCGGGTGCACCGTGCTGCCCACCTTGTCGTAGGCGGCAAAGGCCTCCGGGGTGGAAACGCCGTAATCCGGCATCACCACCGTGAACCAGCAGTCCGGCACCGGCGGCAGGGGCTTGAGCAGGTCGCCCACGCCCTGCACCCGGCAGGTGCCGCCCATGAGGGCAAAGGGCACATCTGCGCCAATGGACGCGCCCAGTGCGCACAGCTCGCTCATGGAGAGCCGGGCACCGTACAGCTCGTTCAGGCCCACCAGCACGGCGGCGGCATCGGCGCTGCCGCCGGCCATGCCTGCCCGCACCGGGGTATTCTTATAAATAGTGATGTCCACCCCCGCCAGCAGGCCGGTGTAGTGGAAAAACGCCAGCGCCGCCTTGATGGCGGTATTTTTGTTGTTGGGAGCCACCAGACTGCCCGGCAGCCGCAGATTCAGGTAAGGGCTGCGGCGCAGCACCACCCGCTCGTACAGGGTGATGGCCTGCATGGTCATGTCCAGATCATGGTAGCCATTGGGCAGCAGGCCCACCACGTCCAGCGCCAGATTGAGCTTTGCCGGGGCCAGAACGGTCACCACATTCTGCTTTCGCATGGAGCATTCCCTCCTCAGTTGCCCTGAACCAGGCCGTTTTCCTGCAGGAACTCCCGGATGCGCTTGAGCGCCTCGGTCAGGTGCTCCACGCTGTAGGCGTAGGACACGCGGCAGTAGCCCTCGCCGGATGCGCCAAAGGCATCGCCGGGGATGATGGCCACATGCTTCTGTTCCAGCAGCTTCGTGCAGAAATCCTGACTGCTCATGCCCGTGCTCTTGATGCAGGGGAAGGCGTAGAACGCACCGCGCGGCTCAAAGCAGGTCAGGCCCATATCGTTAAAGGACTTCACCACAAGGCGGCGGCGCATATTGTACTCGTCGCGCATGCGGTCGATCTCGCCGTCGCACTCCTTCAGAGCAGTGATGGCGGCGTACTGGCTGGTGGTGGGGGCACTCATGATAGCACTCTGGTGGATCTTGGTCATGATCCGGATGATGGGTGCCGGGCCGCAGGCATAGCCCAGACGCCAACCGGTCATGGCGTAAGTCTTGGAGAAGCCGTTCACCACGATGGTGCGCTCGGCCATGCCGGGCAGGGTGGCAATGGAAACATGAGGCCGCAGGCCATAGTTCAGCTCTGCATAAATTTCGTCGGAGAGCACCATGATGTTGGTACCGCGCAGCACCTCAGCTACAGCTTCCAGATCCTCGCGCTCCATCACCGCACCGGTGGGGTTGTTGGGGAACGGCATGATGAGCAGCTTTGTTTTGGGGGTGATGGCTGCTTTCAGCGCATCGGCACGCAGGCGGAACTCGTCCTCCTGACGGCAAGCCACATGCACCGGCACACCGCCGGACAGGGTGGTGATGGGCTCGTAGCACACAAAGCAGG
>ERZ827363.2875-NODE-2875-length-13977-cov-4.014294_pt1 | contig 13977 bp, 23 predicted proteins | sample MGYA00519776_ERZ827363 | MGnify/ENA primary metagenome ERZ827363 (study PRJEB31778, sample SAMEA3449288) | human gut metagenome | biome: human gut; feature: human-associated habitat; material: faeces | place: United Kingdom | collected 2010/2012 ...
ATTCTATTTTTGCAAAAGAGATGGCATAAAGTCATCTCTTTTCTTTTGTTGAAAATTTTCTTCTCCTTTGTTACAATAATTCCATTTTAGACAAGTCCGCAACTCATTAATACAGCAATGAAAACCACAATTAAAATAATTGCCGCCAATATTAACTTTGCTCCACATTTAGCAAGCCCTTCATTCTCATTTTTTATTCCAGCTATAGAACAGAATATTCCTGTTATAAACAAAGCAAAAATAATGATAATAGGCCATTTGTAATCGCAAATAAAATTGATCATATCACAAATAAAAACATCTAAAATATTCATTGTTTAAATTTTCCTCTTTCTTCTTTTCGTAATAATAATATCATTTTTATAATTTATTCTATTTTTGCAAAAGAGATGGCATAAAGTCATCTCTTTTCTTTTGTTGAAAACAAATAATGCGTCCTTATAAAATAAGATCGATTAATGTATCAAGGTCTTTTTCGTCTAAAGTACAAGAAATTAGCGATGAAGATTCACAGCTATTTCTTTTCAAATAGGCAATTACAGGAAGTCCGGCAAGCGTTGCTATTGTATGTGAAACGTGTTGTGATGCTTGAGATTCTTCTAAAACATCGGCTGTGATAGCACGTTTATAATTGTTAAAATCTTCCTGTCTAAGCGTATAATCAGAATACTTTTCCGGTGAAAGCTCCTCTGATATTCCATTTCTTGGCGTTCGACTGTGGTAATATAAAGGATATACATCTTCATCCTGAATTCCGAGATTCAGTACGATATCCACTTCAGAATAATTTGAAGTTTCAGCTACAAATTTTGCTGTATATCCTTCAATGTTCATATACCATAAAATACTGCAGATTACATGATCTTCAAATGTTCTCGCTCGACCATTCTGATACATTTCCAATATCCAATCGCAACAGGATGCCAAGACATTGTGGGGAGCATTTGTTTTAAAAACAAAGCCGACAGAATTGTTTTGTTCATACGCTTGCACAAGAATCATGCGAGATTCTGCTTCGACAGCATCCATTTCATCTTTCAATTCTGGCATATCACATGATTCTTCTGACATGACGTCTGTTTCTTGAGAAGATTTTTTATTTATTTCTACACCTTTCGACTTATCCATATCTTTTGTGCTTGGTGTACAAATGAAAAGGTTTGGATCCGCATATGGGTATTTTTTCATAATATCTTCCATAGCTTCTTCTGTAGAAATGTTAAGTTTACTTTCCAATAAGATAAGAGGTACAGGAAGTTTCACATACTCCTGAAATTCACCGGAAAGATATTTTTGTAAAAGCATATCTATGGTGTTCTTGTCTTCTTTAAACATTTCCATTGCATTGAAATAGACATCTACTTGATTCCATTTTTTGCATTTATCTTTTGTGTTCTCCATTTTCAATTCCTCCAATTGTAAATTTATTTTATTTCATTTATCAATATGAAAGAAATTGATAAAAAATATATGGCAAGTTATACAAAATCACACTACTCTCAAACGAAACAAGCTTTTTCTTTTGTGTGTATAACGCTTTGTACCCCTACAAAATTACACTACTCTCAAACAACAAGTCTTGTATCGAACATTGGAAATAAGCTTTGTACCCATACAAAATTACACTACTCTTAAACCTCAAACAAACTGGTGTACTTGTTGTATCATTTACAATATGAAAGATTTTTCTAATTTGTAATGCTTTTTACAAAAAAATTGCTGCCAAGAGTAGTAAATCCTCGATAGCAGCAACTTTTTAATTTATGAATTCAATATAGTTACGATTGACTTTTTTTTAGCCCCATTCAACTAACGCTTTTCTATTGTCCTCATCTGTTGCAGCAAAGTCATATTCTACTTCGCCGCATTCCTCGTTGCAGATATCCGACATTTCACGGAAGAATGGATTTTCACCATTTTCCAACATGCGGATTTCTTCCTGAGTTGCCTCAAATTCCTGAGTGACACTGATGGATTTCTCCAAAGTCACACTAACTGATGTTGTAAATTCGACTTGTTCTTGTTTGAAATCCACGTAAAAGTCAACTTCATTATTACAGCCTTCCACGCCACAGAGTTCACTGGCAGCAGGGCATCTGCTAACCCTGGCCTCTTCCAATTCCTTTACATATTTTGCACGGCATCCCGGACAGATTGCAGCCCATGGTTTTTCAGAGTTATCTGTCGGTTTGTGAAAATCCTCGAATCTAATTTCTTTTCCGGATGTTGTTCTGTAAATCATTTTCATAGTAATTATTCTCCTTTTTTTCGCTGCCTTTTGTCAAATTTTCGATTATATCCAAGATCCGTAGAATATGCTCCCGGCATACATATGAATCTTCGAGCGTTTCACAGTATTCATCAAGTCCATCACATGCACGTTTTGCCTCTTCATGGATTTCTTTTAAAATTTTATCGTCATTAATCGAGATATCGTTTTTTTTGTACCATTTCTTTTCAAAATCCTGAATCTTATTCATGATTTCAGGATCTACATCATAGGCAGACTTTGCATTTTCAATGCAGTCCTGTAATACTTTTGCTTCCTGCAATACCTTTAACCTACCATCAATCACTTCAAGCTTATAGGAAGTAAAGGTACGGTAGTTGGCGATCAGGAAATTGTTCCCATCCCGGTTCACGATATGATCATCACTGTCGAAAAGTTCCAGATATTCTAATACCATACTTTCGTAGGAATCTTTCTCCGTTCGCATATCAGGCACTATTGGTCTTGACTGGATATAAGGACGGATATTAGGCTCATCATAACTTAGATGGTGTTTGATCACATATTCATTCAAGGCAAGGAACATATCTTTTTCCAATACCTCCTGCCAATCATCGGCATGCCAGTTGATATGGATATCATTGTCGATGTAATTATCAGATACCCAATCATCATCCCGCTCGCCCTGTTTAATGCAGACAAAATACCCAAGAATTGGGCGTTTGTCCTCTGAAAAACCAGTAATGATTCCAGTCTGCTCATAAGTTGTGATATTTAGTTCTACATCGACATGACCAATCTCCAGAACAGCAGCTCCACGATATGGCTCGCCGTTCTCACAGGTCGCAGACATGTAACCGTGGCGGAGATCATCGATCAGTGACGGCAGTTCGTTGAGCGTAAAGAAATAATCTTTCCGTTTTTTTGCCTGCTCAAAGGTCAGTCCATAAAGACTATGTTCCTCTTTCCAATTCTCAAAGCTGTCTATAAGACCAGCTCTGCGGATTGCCGATAAGTCTGCCGCTGACATCATAAAATTTTTTTGTTCGCAGTAATTGTGGACCATCTCAAGTTCTTCCTTACAGAACAGCTCATCATCTTCTATAGCTGAAGACAATCTATTAATCATTTCTCCTAAAGACATTTGTTTTGTTGTACTCATTTTTTCTCCTTTGTTAACTGTGTTCTTCAAATTGCATCTCGATGGGCGCCTACACGCCCACCATTCTCTGTGACGAGGATTACTTTTCAGGTAGCCCTACTCGTAACTTATTCCATCTTCTATAACAAAGACGTAATCTCCATCACGTAATGCATTTGCGATTCCATGGAATTCTTCTGTAGTCATGCAGAAAATATCATGGTCATCTGCATCAGAAACCCCGTTCCGTTCATAATTTCTTACAAAGGAAAGGAATCTTGCATATGCGTTTCCGTATTCCAGGTCCTGTTCCAGGATTACAAATCCTTCACCGTCCAGAATCCAGGCATAAAACACATTTTGGCCATAGCCGTCGCATGTTGTGACAGCATTGTAAATGGAACCACATAATACATCATCAAGATCTAACTTTCCTTTGGTATAATCCTGCAACATTTGGATTTTATACCGTTCTCCGTTTTCCATCCATCCGAGAAAATAGAATTCTCCGTTTTCAATACGGATGGATACAATATCATCGTAATTAAAGTTACTGTTTTTAAAAGTTTCGTCGCTAATTCTTTTCATCATATATCCCCATTTTTGCAATTATTCTCTAATACCATCGATAAGAAAGGCATGTAGATCAATGTTGTCTTTTAAGTCATCTGGATCAACATAGAAAGCATTTGCAATTTCTTCCCATGCGCTAGATGTCATGTCACCACGGTAAAGATTTAATATGGCAGGCTGTGGTTGGTTTACAATGTCTTGCATTACCGTTCGAAGCATGAATGCATTTTCGCCACACTCTTCCAACTCCATACATAATTCACCGGTGATTCTGTCGTGGTCTTCTTCTGTATACTTATCATATGGGGCATAAAACCGATCCCATATTTTATCTACAAGAGCTTTGTTGTCTTCTAATGGAATTGGTATCAATTGGTTTAAATTGAAGTCAGGCTCGAACCAGCAATGATCCGAAATATCCGGAACATCGACAATCATGTGATCTTCAAAGATCGCTTTTACCGTTCCAATGTGCTCTTTTACAGGGGTAAATGGATCATCGTTAGTTACATATTTTACTTTTTGACCTACATTAAAATCAGAAAGCTTTTGCTCTTTTTGTGAAAGCTCGTCTTTATTTTTGTCAAGACTTTTCTGTTTACTTAATTTTGCTCCGTAAACAGCATCATTAAAATTTGTACTTAGCGAAAGCAAAGCATCTTTTTTCCATTCTGCTTCCGCGATTAGATCACTAATGCTGGAAGTGCATCCATATTTTCCTCTGCATGAAATATAAGGTTCTACCTCATCATCGATATCAAAAGTCAGTGCCCGCTGCTCAAGCGCATCTACAAAACTTTCTATGCTTCCGTTGAACCAAATAGTCTCAGTCCAGTCTTCTCCTTCGGGCGTTGACTGACCGAACTCCAGGTAACATTCGCCATTCTGCCATTGTGTATCACCCAAAAGAACAAAATCGTTTTTTTCTAGTATATCTTGGATACAATCCTGGGTTTCTTTGGGTTCCATATATCCATTTGCAATCATATCTTTTAAATAGATCTCTTCTGGGTAGGCAAATGTTTTATAGCCGTCTTCAAATTCAATTTCCCACGAAGGTAAAGAGCACAAATCAAACTCTGTTCCTTCTTCACAACGCCCAATTACTTTGAAAGGCTGTCCGACATATTTTTTATCAGGCGTATCAAATGGTGTCCAAAATTTATCTGTGAATCCATCTGTTTCGTATGCATCATAACAATCTTTCAAAAAAGCCCTTTCTCGTTCTGTATCCATTTCTTCTCTTGATTCTGGGTATTTCTTGTTTAATTCGTCAAATGTCATGTTTTTCTTCTCCTTTGTAATTCTTATTTTCCAATCCAAATACGGAATCCACGAAATTCATAGGTTTCATCCGGGATATCTTGAGTGACAATGAGAGAAATGTAATCAAGCAGCCCTGATTCTTTGTAATCCCACTCAAATTCTTCACTTGCGGGTTTTGAGATAAAGCCAATAGCAGAGCAATCACAATCATTGACTTGAAGCTCCATCGGGAAAAACGAAGAATTGTTTTGCAATTTTTCCATTAAATTTGTTACATCCTCTTTGAGCATTCCATTATCGAAACACTTTTTAATGAGTACAATATCGTACTCCTCTTTTTTGTCATTTTTTGAATTCATATTTGTTTCCTCCTTTTATGATTTATGATTCATTTGCAATATGAAAGAAATAAATAAAAAAAATCTGTTGCCACGGCCGGGAGGCTATGACAACAGATCAATAATGAATTCAAATTACTATTAATTGAAGATTATTCATAAACATATATCCGCACTGGATAGTCACCGTTTCCGTATGTCGTGTCAAACATCACTTTGTAATGTTCAGACATAAGCGGTTTTAGTAAGTATCTGTGCTCACATCCACAATTTGGAAATTTTTTCAGGTAATCTTCCATTTCCCAGTTGCATCCCTTTGGAAACCTTTCACCTAGCCAATCAACGATTTCGTCTACCCCATGGCAAACGATTTCATCGAGTTTTTTGATTTGATCCTCATGGTCAAACCATCGTCCATACCACCGACCACTAAAATATAATCGATAATAGCCAAGGTAGTTATTGGAGGCCTTCAAATCAGATGTATCGGATTCTGATTCAAATCCCAACATACATCTTTCTCGATTAATGTAATTTTTCAGATCTACAGAATCCAATTCTCGCGGACACCGAAATAACTCTTGATTTTCTTTTCCCTGAAATTCTCCATAAACAATAGAGCACTTTTGGGTCTGAATTAATTCTTTCATACCATTTCTCCTTTGCGTTGGGTTACTTTTACGTTATTGTTATTCGTTCTTTAGATCACTTTGTCTTCGCAGTCACACATGCACATTAACATATTGTATAGCTTTGGAACACTTTCCTTTGCCCTGCTTAGATCTTCTGCAATTTCTTCATTGTCACAAACAAGATCATCTTCTTCTAAATATCCCATTTGCAAACACCATTCAACAAATTTTAAAGTTTCATTTGTCTTCTTTTCTGAATTATGTTTTACAAGATTTGGCATTTTGATTTGGATGATTTCTCCGTCAATAACAACCGCATCCACGGGAATGCACGATTTGCGAACTTCTAACATATCTTCAAATCCATTTGCTTCGGCCAAATTTTTGGCTTCATGTGCTTTCTCTTTTGTTGTACACTGAGCAAAGACTTTGACTTCTAAGTCATCGATGCCCGTCACTTCCCAGAGATACATTAAGGCATTATCTGTTTTTTCATTCAATTCACAGGATCCCGTAATCAGATCTGCTAATGAATTTTTTATTTCTGTTAGTCTTAGATCATCTTCTGGAGAAATATCACCGACCTTGATCCGATTAGCATCTTGATACTTTTCGAAAATGTTGCTGATGTTCTCACTGATTACCTCTAATAATTCTTCTTTGTTCATATCTTTCCAATTTTGCATAACATCACCCTAATCCATTTCTTTTATCACAAAATCAGCAATTTCTTTTCCATACTTATCACAGAGAAAAGCTTTTGCAAGCTCCCATTCCTGTAGATTTTGCGATTTTGTAAAAAGCTTATCAGCATCCTTGCGGCATCGTTCCTCTGTCAGATCACCATTTCGTAATTTACAGAGCCTCTGGTCAATTTCGTCTACACGCCTCATGAGCTGTCTGCGTTGCGCATCAAGCTCTTCTGCATAAGTAGCTGTTTCTAACATATCGTGGATTACAGGCATACCGAACTGTCTGTAAATGGATGATATCTGTTCTTTGCCAGATACTTCACTGATAGATGGGTGCCAAATATAGACTGTTTCAACCACGTCATAATCTTCATTTGATACAGTTTCGCCAACGATTTTTTCAAATTCTTCTTTCATCATAATGCAATATCCTCCTTACTATTTTTTAGATGCGTTATTCGAATACAGGATATGCATTCAAGTGATTCATATCCAAATAAGTCGCGGCCGTTTCTGCATCAATTTCTCTAACTGCTATCACATACGGAAGATCTGTTGCTTCCAACGCAGGACTGCAAAATTTCTCTGCTTCTTCAAATGACGGTTTTCTTCTGCCGAGTACACAAACGCTTACCTGCCCAACCAGTTCATCCGTATTGTCCAATTCTTTGGATCGAGGATTGTCATCCAGTTCAACCTCAAAGAACTTGATTGGGAGCAATTCTTCGTGGAGCTTTTTTGAAATGGTTAAAATTTCGTGTGTCAGAGTAGTTAGTTTTGGGCAAGTTGTTCCATCAAATGGAATTGGTGGTAGATTACTATATGTGCCAGCCTTGATTTCTCTTATACGTTTCTGACATTTTTTCAATAAGTATAAAGTTTTTTCGAGTTCTTCGATGGTAAGATTTGTACCATCTGAAGAGCTTAGTGACATCTTCAGGTTTGAATTCATATTTTTAATTCCTCCTTTTTTCTTTTCTGTGATTTCATTTGAAATATGAAAGATAAAAAGAAAAAAAATCTGCTGCCGGTTCTGAGTAAATATTGAAGCAACATTATATACAAGAAAATCCTGCCGTCATAATCAATCGATTATGGCAACAGGATTCAGTAGAATTCAAATTATATATTTTTTATGTAAGTTTGAATATCTTGTATACGCATATTTATTCTCCAATTCTCCGATATTCCGTGTACACTTTATTTTCACAGTAATACAGATTGTAATCATTCTGTTCAATATACCACCATAATTTTTGATGTCCTGCTTTTAAATAATCCTTACAATAATCCGTCTCTTGATAATGGTCGTCTACCATCTGCCGGAAACTTAACTCATCGATCTCGTCAGAATTATGACAGTATACCGCTATTCTGTTTATTAAATCTTCTGTGAAATTCTTCGTGACTACGAATACGACTCTTACGATTTCTTCATCATGATTTCTTTTGATAAATTGTAACTGTTTTAAATCATGCAAATGATAAACCACACGATCAAAACTAATTTCTTTTGGAATTGATGTAATGCTTGTATGTACTTCCGTATGCATATGAGTTCTTAAAGCAATCATATAAAACTTTGCATACCATTCAAGATTGTACTTAAAATTCCACAATGGATCTCCGCCACCAGACAATGAAATCCAGTTGCAATTATTTCTACGAATTTCTTTTTCCAAATTATCCAATCCTTCCACTGTACTCTTTGGAATATGTAAATTATTGTTCCTTACAATACAATATGGACAGGTATAGTGGCATCCAAAGTTCGTTATTACACTAATATATTTATCCATTTTTCTCCTCATGAAAGCAACGATTAATTGCTTATCTCCTCTATAATAACATAGGAATCATCGTTCCATATAGTTATCTAATGCAATTTTCATAACCTAATTCACTTACATCATAAGCAATTTCAGTATTTGAATAATTACATCCTTTATCATTTCCCCATACGTCAAAGTTATGATAAAGATTTATTAGTTTTTCTATATCTTTTTCGCTCATTCCTGATTCTTTCCATTTTTGTTTCTTTTTCTGGAATTTAATAGTATCTGTATAGTCTCTATCATCATTCGGTATGATATAATGTTTCATATGTTATCCTCCATTCAAAGATTGGTGGTTTCGTTGTTCAATTATTGTTATTTTTCCATTCTTCCATACACTCAAAGACAAAATAGAAATGTTCCCCATAGTCTTCTATTCTATCTTCTGTACGTTTCAAAAAATTCCCTTCTGCAATTTCCACAACCTGATTAATAACTGAACTTCTAATTTCATAGTAATTATTTAAGGATACAGGAATATCATATCTTGTTAAAAAAATAACCTGATATATATCGCTCCAAAATCCATCGAGATCAAATTCGACTCCTGTTATTCCATTAATTTGTAACAATTCTTTCTCTAACTTTTTACATTTATCCATAATTCCAAAATGTAAAGCTGTGTTTTTATCTCTTTCTCTCATAATGATCATTCTCCTTTGTTGTGTTCTGCTTTTTTACACAATTTCTCCAGTTTTCCCAGTTGATTGTATGATACAAGCATCAATTATTTGTTTCGTATTCCAACTCAAATACATTTCTTTTGTTAATTGCATATGTTGCCTCCTGTTCGTGATTCTACACATGTTTTTCTCCTTTTTCTTAGTTTGCCTATCGATAATCAATGCCATAGGTAAGCCTGCATTTTGCATAAGCAAAATCTTCATCCGTGTTGTCCGTCACAGCCCAATCGGAATCATATTCACCAGAATCATCAATATTTTCGCCATCATTGAGTTCCCGAAGAATATCCGCTTTTGTTGGAAGAGTCGTTTGACATGCAGTATCTAATCCAGCATCCAAAATTTCTTTTCTTTTTGCTGAACACTCTTTCAGAAAATCACTCACATGCTCATGCCCGATCTCAGTCAGCGTGTATTTCAATGAAAGTTGTTTTGTGTGAGAGCGAAGTTCTTCTTCTGCTTTTTTTATTGTGTTTTTATAATTTTTCAAAGCAAGATCAATTTCTTTCTGTTTTGCGCGGCCTTCTTCTAACGGAAGGATCTGCAGCGGTGTAAAGCAGGAACCGGCAAAACCCTTGATACATACTTTTCCATCTTCTCTAATTTTGGTTACTATTCCACCAAGTACATATGGCGGCTGATCATACTTCCAAAAAGCATAGAGTTTATCTTCTTTTGTTATGCTATTTTTGTCTGTTGTTATTTTTTTTGAATTCATATTTATTTCCTCCTTTTATGATTTATGATTTCATTTGAAATATGAAAGATAAAAAGATAAAAAAATCTGCTGCCGGTTCAGAATAAATATCGAAGCAGCATTATATACAAGAAAATCCTGCCGTCATAACCAATCGGTTATGGCAACAGGATTCAGTAGAATTCAAATTATATTTTTGTCTTTGTCATGCATGCTATTTAATAACAAATACATAATCTCCGTCTCTTAACTCATCAATACAATCTGAAAACTCTTTCTGTGTCATAAGAAAAATAGAATGACCAATATGACCAATTTCTCCATTTCTATGATAAGAATTGATGTTTGAGAGGAGTGTGAGGAATTTTTCAGATGCATTCTGATATTTATAATCCTCTTTATTTAGTAGATTACCATTTTCATCCTTAAGCCAATCATTTTCCAGGTAATTATATCCTTTGCATCTTGTAATTACATCGTAAATATCATCGCAGATATGCAAGATATCTCGTCTGATTGAGAAATTAGATTTTGCCCATTGAATTGAATAGCGTTCTGCATTTTCCATCCATCCAAGAAAATAGAAATCACCATACCGGATGCGGATAGCAAGCACATCATCAAGAGCATATTCTCTGCATTCATCTGTTACAAATTCTTCATCGCTGATTTTTCTCATTTTCATTCTCCTTTGTTGTGTCCTGTTTTTTTACACAATTTCTCCAGTTTTCCCAGTTGATCGTATGATACAAGCATCAATTATTTGTTTCGTATTCCAAGGGGATTTACAGCGACATTTAGTAATTTTTATTGTTTGCACCATAATATTTTCCTCCAATTAATTAAGAAATCATCGTTTCATCAAATTTTATACTTTTCTACCGCATCTCCCCAGTTGGCAATGATACAAATTTTATCAATTTCCTCGGCAATTTTTTCTATTTGCTTTGCCGTATTACCAAACGTATCTTTAAGACCTCTACCAAAAGCTAGTTGTATATCATCTAAAGTCTTTTCCTTCTTTAATTTTAAATTATACCTTCTAAGAAGATCTGGTAGTTTCTCTTTGTAAATAACTCCATAATGAGTATCCCATTCCAACCATAATGCTTCTGCAAATAATTCTTGTGGTAATCTCATGTTATTTCCTCCATTTTTTCGTAAAAATTCTTGTTTTCTTACTTGAAATCCAGTTCCACATCGAACGGAAATTCCGAAAATAACCATCCTTGTTTTTCACAGATGTAATTGAGGAGTGCATATGGGCAATACCCGTCTTTATATACATCCTTGTCTTCATGAGCTTTTTTTAAAATTTCTGCTACTTCGATTTCACTTACATCATCTGGAACCGTAAGTCTACAGGTTTCAACAGCATCATAACTGCCATCTTCTACTAATGATTCGAATTCAATTCGCACACTTATCGTTCGCATTTTTCCTCCTATGCTTAGATGATCACTGCTTTCTGTCTTTCATTGCATTCACAATAGGATTGACATAGCTGCTTTTCTCTCTTTTCGTATATGTTTCAAAGCGATACATATTTTCATCGCAATGCGGACACACATATGGATATCCCTTGCCATCACTGTGAAAAACTCTGTGATGGCATTTAAAACAAAATCTGTTCGTTGGTATTCTTAATTTTCCTGTATACATTGGTTTCTCCTTATTCTTCTGAATCAGCCTCCAGTATTGCATAGCCGTATTTAATAACCATAACTTGCATTTTTTTCATAATATTTTCTCCTCATTTCAAGATGTGATTTGCGTAGTATCTTACAGTACCACTTATTTTGTTTTCTGTTTACGAACAGAATATCTTAATAATTTCCTTTTCTGCTCTATGCTGAAATCGTTTATAATTTGTTGCCGTGACAATTTCCTTAATATCACAGATCCACCCGCAGTGGTTCCATGACTCATTAGAATGATATAAGTTAATGGAAATGCCTCGACGATCATATGCAGCAATTGTTTCCCACTGAATATCTGCAATATATAACTGCCCATCATATTTAAGCAGTATGAATCCATAAATGTCTGGTTCATGTTCCTGATTCATCTCGATCAGATTTTTTTCAGAAAATCCGGTCCAGTCAAAAATAAATGCAGCGTAGTTTTTTGAAAAATTGTTGTTCATGTTTTTCTCCTTTGTATTTGTTTCTTCATTTTTCTTTGCTGTTTTGATCACACTTGCACTTCCGGCGCATACTCCATTAGCCACATTTCTCGAAAAGTATCCTCTTCTACTATCCGGCATCCAACGGCCTGATATTTTTTCAAAAGATTTTCCGAGCATTCCAATGTGATTTTTTTGTTTGGGTACAGCGACTGCAGTTCCTGTAAAATAGATCGCAAATATCCATGCTGCTGGAAAATAGAAAGCAGTTCTAACCATTCGATGCGCCAGCCATCTTCTGTTTCATCCAAAAACATGTGCCCGATCAATTCCTGATATTCATTTTTGATCAGATATACCGCATCATGTAATGCACACTCTGTATTTCGGTAGCAGCTTCGTTTTCTTTGTTCTAAGGTAATTTTTGAATTCATATTTGTTTCCTCCTTTTATGATTTATGATTTCATTTTCAATATGAAAGACAAAAAGATAAAAAAATCCGCTGCCGGTTCTGAGTAAATATCGAAGCAACATTATATACAAGAAAATCCTGCCGTCATAACCAATCGGTTATGGCAGCAGGATTCAGTAGAATTCAAATTATATTTTTTCTTTTTAGCGATTTACTGCCACATCTTCTTTTTCCTGGTCTTCTAAAAAAAACAAATGACAGAATATACCGCAGTCAAAGGATATTTCATCCTCTTTTCGCCCGCGTTCCGGATCCAGTTCATCGAGAAAGACACCGTTGATACAACTATGACCGATTTCTCTTTCCAATTCGGCCATTGTCTGGAATACTTCCGGGAAATATTTGCGGATCTGATTCCAGTACCACATGCCTCCCTTGACACATCCAATACAATTGTTATTCTGAAATCCCATATCATATGTGACAGGACGCTTAACATGTAATCGTGCTGTGATCGCATGAGCATCCTGTTTCGTCAGATTTTTTTCAATCAATGGAAATTCATGTTTGAATTCCGGCATAGCTTCACAGATGCGTTCGGCTCTGCGCCGTTCATCCATATCAAATCCCCATACATATGTGATCTGGTATTCCCTGTGTTCCATTTCCCATTCTTTACGAACTCTTTTCTTTAGAATTTCCGTACATTTTGCGCCACTTGGACCGTTGATATACCGGAACTGACGAATCACATTTTCTTTATTCCGGTAAGGAGATTTAAAGATCTGGATTTCTTTTCCAAGTATTTTCTCACAGTCTTTAATAAAACGCATACTGTCTGGATGCTGGTTCTCAATATCGATGTAAATGTAAAGATCAATAGAGTCTCTTTTTAAGTATCCGGCAATAAAACTGGATACGCCTGCAGACAACCAACATACTTTTAATTCTTTTTTTGACATAACACCACGCTACAAATCCATATGTATCGTGGATAAAGGCTTCACGCTTCCCATGCTACTTTCGATATGGCTTTCACAACGAGTTCCCACGCATATCTTATTTCACGCAACTGTCAGCCCTTTTGTTCTTGCTACTTTTCACGCTTTAGCAGTCAACCTCGGTTTACCGAGGACTTGTTATTCCTTTCTGTAAATAGTTTGTATTACGGGATCTTGATAGATTTTCATATCATTCACTCCCTGTTTCTAATTTCTCTGCTGCTTAACTCTTCGATTAGCATATTTTATTCCTTTCATACATGATACAGGGAACGAGACCGTCCCTGCCGCGTGTCCGCGTAAGCTCCCTTCGCCAATTGTTGCCCGGATGCACGGCTCCACTAGGGATCA
>ERZ827363.2891-NODE-2891-length-13895-cov-4.183960_pt1 | contig 13895 bp, 9 predicted proteins | sample MGYA00519776_ERZ827363 | MGnify/ENA primary metagenome ERZ827363 (study PRJEB31778, sample SAMEA3449288) | human gut metagenome | biome: human gut; feature: human-associated habitat; material: faeces | place: United Kingdom | collected 2010/2012 ...
GCTGTTTCCTGCCAGCGTGTAAAATATGATATGAAGTGTTTTTAAAAACTATGGCCGTTCAAAAACGTACAGCAATGTGCAAAATGAACAATTCCCAAGAAGGCACTTTTACGTGCCCTTCTGGGAATTCGTTCATTTGCACATGCAATACTATTCTTTTGCAAACAGTATTTTAAAATGTGCGGCATTTCAGTTCTTTACATCTGCCAGGAAATCAACGGTCAATTTTTATTTTTCTGCTGCTGTCTGCAGAATCAGTGCTGCGTCCAGGGTATCTGCCACGCCGTCGCCGTTTACATCTGCACTTGCTGCTGCGTCTGCATCCAGGCTTGTAAGTTCTGCACTTGCTGCCAGGACAGATACGCTGTCGCTTGTTGTGACTGCACCGTCGCCGTTTACGTCACCGAGGAGACGGGCTGCTGCGATCTTCAGTGTCAGGCTCTTAACTGCTGCATTAATCTCACTCTGTACTGCATCTGCATTGTCATATACATTCTGTGCATCTGCTTTTACTGTTGCCAGTCCGTCGATCGTGGATGCTACGTACGCATCTGTATCTGCAAGGATTGCAGCTGCTTTTTCCAGCATAGCTTTCAGGGCTGCTTTGTTGCCTTTCATTTCAAGGTTTGTGATCGCATCGATCAGGTCTTCGTATGCACCTGCGATTGCTGCTTCGTCACCGTTTTCCAGGGCATCTTTTGCTTTGCTGATCGCATCGTTCAGTTTAGCGATGGAATCACTTGTGTACTTGCCGTCTGTCAGTTTTTCTGCTGCGTCTACGAGTTTCTTCAGGGAAGCTCTGTCTGCCTTTTCTGCCAGTTTGGACAGTTCAGCCAGAACTGCATCTGCTGCTGCATCGATTTCCGCCTGAGTTGCATCTTTATTTGCCAGAACTGCTTTTCCTGCGTCTGCTGCTGCTTTCAGTGCATCTACGGATTCATAGTTATCTGCATCTGCAAGGATTGCTTCTGCTGCTTCGATTGCTGTTTCAAGGTGCAGTGTCTGTACGCCGTATTCCAGGTTTCCAAGTGCTTCGATGATGCCGTTTACTGCCGCATCGATTTCAGACTGACTTGCGTCTGCTTTTGCTACTACCTCTTTTGCTGCTGCTACTGCATCTTCCAGTGCTTTCCAGCTGTCTGCTGTATACTCGGAAGAATCAAGGTCTTTTACGGTGTTGATCAGTTTCTGCAGGCCTTTGTCTGCGATTGTGCTCTGTACAGCGTCTTTTGAATGGGAAGTGATATCTTTCAGGATATCTGCATATTTTTCATTCAGGGACTGTGCTGTGAAACCATGTTCTTTTGCAAACTCTGTAGAATCCATTACAAGGTTGCAGATGTTGATGGCTGCTTTCTGAAGGTCACCAAGGGAGATCACCTGTTTATTTGTCTGACCATCTTTGTTGCTGTTTACCTTGTAGCTGACCGTTGTCTGTTTTGTTGTTGTACCTGTCCACCAGTTACGTACATCTTTTACTTTATATGTTGCATATCCATCTTCGATTGCTTTCCATGCTTCATCACACAGAAGGCTGTGATCTGCATCTGCATCACCGTTCACGGTTGTAGACTGTACTTCTGTACCTTCTTTATTCAGTTCATATCCGCCGAAGTTCGGAACGTCTTTTGTAATAACCGGGAGATCCGGATCTGTCTGATCCTGATAGCTGATGGTTGTCATATTTACATAGCCTTTTCCGTTCCAGTCCGGATCAGATTTGAAGCCTTTGATGATCTGAGCTGCACCTTTGCCAGGGCAAACAAGGTCGTTGCCTGCATGCATTTCATACATCGGTACGGACTGTCCGCCGCCCCAGTCTGTCATGATCATTCCCTGGAATCCCCATTCGTCTCTTGCGAATGCGGTACACAGATCATAATCATCGGCTGCCGGTCTGCCGTTGTTCTGGTTGTAAGAGGTCATGATCGCCATCGGCTGTGCCTGTTTTACAACTGCTTCAAAACCTTTGAGGTAGATTTCACGGATTGCTCTTTCAGAAACTGTATTGTTCTCTGCATTTCTGTTTGTTTCCTGAGAGTTCATTGCATAATGCTTAATAGTAACGCCAACGCCTTTGTTTGACTGTACGCCAAGGGTTGCAGCTGTACCGGTAATACCTACAACTACCGGATCCTCTGAATAGTACTCAAAGTTACGTCCGCACAGTGCGTTTCTGTGGATGTTCATACCAGGTGCCAGCCAGCATCCGATACCGAACTCTTCCATCTCTTCGCCAACGCCTTCGCCGTAAGCGTAGATCTGATCGGTATCCCAGGTCTGTGCAAGCAATGTACCGATCGGCCATGCGGTTGCATACTGGTAATAGGTCTGATCGCCATCTTTGTATTTCTGTGTAATACGAAGACCTGCAGGTCCGTCAGACAGGTTTACAGGGGTGATGCCTTTTGTATCGTTTCTCCAGGTAGATCCTGCCACACCTTTAACGGTTGCATCACCTGAATGACCGTTCACCAGTTCTGCCAGTTCTTCCAGTGACAGTGCAGATACAAACTGTTCAATACTGAGCTTCTTAAGTTTAACGTCCATCAGCGTCGCTTTGCTGAAATCACCGTCAAATTTTTTAACGTGCTCGTTGTATGTTACTGTATAGTCGGAGCTGTTTGCATTTCCTTTTTCAACACGGCTGATCTCGCCTGTTGCTCCGTCTTTGTTTTCTGCGATCAGATATTCTGTCTGCGTTGTATTCGATACGTATACATCGACATCTTCGTTTTCTTTGATGATTTCCGGTGCTTTGTAACCTGTGAAATCAACTGCGATCGTGGATGCTGCTGCGATCTCATCTGCTTCACCGTCGTATGTGATCGGTGTTGCACCTTCGGTTGTCATCGGCTCGAGTGTCGGATATTTCTCATCATCTGCAACGTTCGGATTATCTTTTACCGGAACCATCAGATTGCTGTACTGTTCTGTGATCGTATCTTCCGCTACGCTGATCTTGCCTGCTACATGTGTGTTTCTGGAAGAATTACCGACACGGATGATGTAATCGCCGTCCTCCATCACGTATGCTGCCTTGTCTGTATCGTAAGATCCCATCTCTGTTGTATCGTATGTGATCGTCAGTACCTGAGATTCACCAGGTGCCAGTTCGTCTGTCTTTGCATATCCTGCCAGTTCCTGATACGGTTTGTCCAGATTGCCTTCCGGGGCTGAGAAGTAAACTTCTGCTACTTCTTTACCGGATACGGAACCTGTATTTTTCACTTTAACCTTAACGGTTACTTTGTCTTTGTCTGCTGTTACAGACTGTGTCTGCATTGCGAATGTAGTATAAGATCCGCCATAACCAAATTCATAGGAAACATCTTTGCCGAACGTATCATAATAACGATATCCTACGAAAATATCATCGTTGTACAATTCCTGTGCATTATTTTTATCCTCGTTTGCAAATCCTGCACTGGATGGGTTGTCATCAAAATTAACCGGCCAGGTATCTGTTAATTTACCGGATGGATTTACGGTACCGTTTAATACTTCTACCAGTGCATCACCGCCGGTCATACCTGCCTGAGACATCAGGAGCATGGAATCCAGCCCATTGATCTCACTGAAGAACTTAGTATCAATGATTCCGCCTACGTTCAGGACAACAACTACGTTATCAAATGTTTTTCCAAGCAGTTCCAGATTGGCCCGCTCATCATCCGATAAGAGATAATCACCTTTTCCGGAAGAACGATCTGATCCTTCACCTGAGTTACGTGCAATAACATAAATCGCAGTATCTGTCTGTTCTGCTGCTGCTTTGATCTGGTCTGCCGCGCCTTCTGTCTGCTCATAAACCGGTTCATTCACCCATTTAAATCCCCAGCCCTGACTTGTGCCGCCGCCGTTTGCTGTCCAGAGCTCATGCATCTGGTTTACAAAATCTGCATTCACGATATTATATCCGGCATTTTCAAAACCCTGCTGTACGGTAACATTGTCACGCTGGTTTACAGCACCGGAACCGGTACCGCCTTTGATGGTGTTGTAAACACCCTGTCCGAACAGTGCTACTTTTGTTCCCTTCTTTGCTGAAATCGGCAGTGAGTTGTTCTTGTTTTCCATCAGGACCATGCCCTGTGCTGCGATGTTTTTAGCCGCGGTCTTATGGTCAATCTCACGCTGGCTGATATCCGGGTTTGTTGTAGCTGCCATCGCTGTCATGCTTCCGCCTAAGAGCATCGAAGCGGACAATGTGACTGCTATCACTTTTTTTGAAGTTTTCTTCATTCTTTTTCCTCCTTTACTGCTTTACTGCTTTCTTGTTATGTTTTTCGCTTTCCGATGTTGATATTCCATCAACATTTTCTCGTGTGATTTTATTTTATATAACTTTTTTATAATTTTCCATGTAATATTATACGTTTTTCTTGTAAATTTTTATGTTTCCTGTTAGTCCTCTGTTTTTAATCGTTATTTTGAATAAAATATGGTATGTATTTTCTTGTTTTATATATTTTTTATATATTTTCCATATTTTTTGATACAACAGATACACTATCTGTTCGCACTTCCGGTACATCGCAGGTATATTGCACTCCCACTAAGACAAAAAATGCACTCACATCTGTCTCTCGATGTAAGTGCACTTCCTGTTTTAAAAATTTCGTATTGGCTTTTATTTCTTTTTCTTTCTGGACCATACATATCCGCCAATCAGCACGATCAGTGCGATCACTGCGATGATAAGTGGTCTTAAAACATTGGTGTTATCTCCTGTTTTTGCGGATGTAACCGTGCTGCTTCCGCTCTGGGTTCCCGCAGTACTGCTGCTTCCGGAAGATGTTCCGCCGAAGGTGCTGCTGCCACCGGAGGTATTGCTGTTTCCGGAAGGTGCCTCGGTCTGGATACCGGAGCCGCCCTGGTTATCCGATCCACTTCCGTTTCCGTTGTTTCCATTATTGGATGCTGTCTCGGTCTGTGGTTCTGTGGAGGAATCATTTCCGCCATTGTTGTTTCCGTTATTGTTGCTCTGTCTTCCCACCGCTGCGTTCAGCGGTACATCGGTCACGGCAACGGCTGCATTGTTATTCTGCAGTTCTTCCGTCTTTGCGGAAACCGTTACGCTGTCACCGTCTTTAACCGAATCCTGTACCTGGAAAGTCATTTCAAAAAGTGTTCCGTTTGTATCCAGTTCTGTAGAGGATGCAAATACAAACACTGCTTCTCCTTCGGATTTATTGCCACTGACCGGATCGTTGATGTCGGTCAGAACGCCATTCATCATGGAGCCTGCTTCCGTTGATACCAGCTTCAGCTGTGAGCTGTCATACGTCACACGGATCTTGCCGTTTGTAATTTTCGTATCGCCGCTGATATCAAGGGTAACTTTCCACGCATCACTTCCTGCCTGAAGTGTGTCACCGTTTACCGTTACGGTTGCCCCCTCAGCTGCGAATACATTCTGATGCAGGCACAGGATTGCTGCTGCAAACAGCATCATCGCACATAATACTTTTTTCATGGTTTGTTTTGCCTCCTCTGGACTGCATTATTTTATACGGACAGCTTTTTTATAGCCGAATTTTCCGTAATGTTTCTTACCGTCAATGATCTTGTAGGAACGGATTCTTACATAATATTTTGCTCTGCCCTTTCCTTTTACCTTGACTGTCTTTTTCACTTTTGTGTTTTTCTTGATGTTGACGATCTTTACTTTCCTGGTAAACTGTTTGTCGCGTGCGATCTTGATCTGGTATCCGTCTGCCTGTTTCTTTTTGGACCAGCGAAGGGATACTTTCTTTCTGGAATCTGAAACTGCTTTTTTGATTCTTGGCGGTCTCGGTGCTATGTAGAAGGTCATCGTCTTGCTTCCTTCGTATTCTCCGATACCTTTGATCGTAACGCTTGCTTTTCCGATCTTTTTATTCTTTTTGTAAGTCAGTGCATAATCTTTGGCTTCTGTCAGTGTTTTTCCCTTATACTGGATCGTCACACCCGGACGAACGGCTCTTCCTGTGTAAGTCTGATCTTCGATTTCGGCGATCTGTGTATCATTCAGGCTGATCTTCTTTTCCGGTGTTGGTGTCGGCTCAATCTTGTCGATCACTTCGCTTCTGTACTGAAGATTTTTGATGCTGACATTAATATCCGATCCGCTTGTTTTGTTCCACTCTTCTGCTTTCAGGTTCAGACCTGTATCTTTGAGATCAAGTTTCTCACTTGCGGAGAATGTCATGGTCACCAGATTGCCGCTGACTTCCTGCTCTCTGGAAGAAGCAAATACAAACACGATCTCACCTTCTGCTTTGTTTCCGTCGATCGGATCGTTGATAACCGTCTGGAAATTACCTTTTTTCAGTCCGTCTCCTGCCTCTGTCTTTACCAGATGCAGTTTGTCGGCTGCGTATGTAATCCTTAATTTTCCGTTGCTGATCTTGCCCACGTTCTCTGCTTTACAGGAAACGGTCACGATACCACTCTTTGCCTGAACGGCATCCAGATAAATTCTGGCGGTATCTGCTGCCCTCACAGCTCCAACGTTCAGTGTCAGAATCAAAAACATCGCCAATACTACAGAAAAAATCTTACTTTTCTTCATTCTTTTTACCTCCTTTTTGATTTCGATTCCTTTCTGTGCCTTAGTGAATCTATTTTATCTGATTTCTCGGTAAATTTCCATAGATTTTTATTAGATTTGGTTGAAATTTTTTTAGATTTTTTCTAACTTTTTTCTATTTTTCCACTTTTGTAAGAGGAATCATATAATATCTTTCATTTTCAAGGTTCAGTTTCTCTACACTGCCATTATGAAAAGCCAGCACATCTATGAACTGCATCAGTGCTTTTGCATGCAGTTTTGTATCACACAGAACACTTCCGAGGATCTTATCTTCATCCACCAGTTCGCGTACTTCTTCGATTCCGTCGATTCCGACCACCTGCACTTCGGTGCATCCTTTTTCTTCGAGTGCTTCCCAGGCTCCCAGTGCCATGTCATCATTATTGCTGATGATCACTTCAATCTGGTTCGGATACTCTTTCATCCACTGCCGTACGATCACGTTCGCCTGATTTTTCTCCCAGTTTCCGGTGCTGCCTGCAATCTGCTGCGTCGGGATTTTTTTGTTTTCCAGCTCTTTCAGCACCCACTCTGAACGGATCAGCGTGTCCTGATGACCGGACTCTCCTTCCAGCATGGCGAACTGTATGACGCCGTCACCATTCCGGTCGATTTTACTGCGGTTTTTTTCCAGTGCATCTGCAATTACATCCGCCTGCAAAATAGCAGACTGTTTTGCATCCGATCCTTCATAATAAATCTGATCACTCCGGAAAATGTCTTCCCGCACCGGCTCTCTGTTGAAAAACACAACCGGAATGTCCGCCTGCGTCGCTTTGTCGATGATCACAGCCGCATTGGTGCGATCCACGATATTGACCAGCAGAAGATCATAGTCCAGACTGATGAACTGATCGATCTGGTCGTTCTGCTCCTGCTGACTGCCCCTTGCATCGGCGATCTTTTTGCGGATCTCCACGCCTGGATGGTCTTTTTCGTACTGAAAAATTTCATCCTCGAGATAACCGCAGATCTTGCTGACATAAACATCTTCTTCGTTGTATACCGCCACCCCGATCTTGACCTGCTTTTTGCTGTTCTCACTCTCCGCTGTCTTTGTACATCCAAAGACCAGCATGCACAGACCAAGTACTGCGATGGCTGCCTGCAGTTCCTTTTTTGACCCCATTTGTTTTTGCCTCCTTCTTCCACCTTGTAAAGCGGACATTAACTCCTGCGATTTTATCAATAAATTGGAAACAGAAAATCATACTTTTCTTTTATATTGTCCTGCGTGATCCACTCGCATTTTGTCTTTGTGAGATGATCCACTTTCTTTCCTTCTATGGAGTAAATAGCAGACTTCACTGCATAAATCCCGAAAGAATACATGCTGTATGCCATAACGCCTTCCACTTTCCCTTCCCGGATCCCCTGCAATACCTCATCGGAATAACCGATTCCATAAATGACCTGGTTTTTGCTTTTCAGATAGTCTGATGCCTCTTCTGTAATCTTTGGAGAACTGCAGATAAACACAGCCTGCTGCTTTTGATCCCGATATTTTGCAAGATTTGGAAGTGTCATTTTCTTTTTCTCGATTGCAATCCCCTGCTTCTGAAATGTTTCCTGAAAGATTGTCCACATTCGCTCCGACATTTCTTTCTCATCCGTTAAATATACCACCGGCTCTTCTTCCTGACGCTTCTGATGGATTTTTTCTGCCAGACATTCTGCCATATCCTGCACATCAAACCAGACACGGATCGTTTTTTCTTCTGTTCCGCCCGGATTCACCAGGATCAGCGGGATTTTCTTCTTTTCTGACTGCAGATAAGAGAGAATCTGTTCTTCTTTTTCTGAAAACACGATCAATGCCTGAGAGCCGTTTTTGATCTCACGGTCTATGTACTCTTTGATCGTGTCATAATCTTCCTCTATCTCCAGATATTCGACATCCACACGCTTTGCATTTGCTGCTTCCTCAATACCTCTTTTAAAATCTTCTACCTGACTGTTTTTTCTCTTGATCCCGATCACAGAAATTTTTGTGATATCTCTTTTCGTCTCTCCTCCAAACAAATTTGAATACGAGAGAAACATAAAAACAACCATCAGAATCCCCACGCACACAATACCGATTTTCTTTGCCCTTCTCATTCTTTCTTTTCTCCATACATAATTGCCGGAAGATGCAGCAGGATTTCTGTTCCCTCATCTTCCTCTGAAATGATCTGTACCCCGTATTCTTTTCCAAAGTGCAGCTGAATCCTCTCGTGTACGTTTCGTACACCAATGCCGTTTCCTTTTGCCGTCTTTAATTCTTTCGTGTAATCCAGAAGTGCCTCTGCCTGTTCTTTTGACATCCCCATACCGTTGTCTTTCACAGAAATGTAGAGATCCCCGTCTTTTGTATAGGCATGAATCACGATCTCACCATCGCCGTACATCCCTTCCAGTCCGTGATAAAGTGCATTTTCCACAATTGGCTGAACGATCAGTTTGATGACCTGAAAACATTCTGTGCCAGGATCTTTTTCAATCCGGTACGTAAACTGATCTTTTGCACGAAGTGACTGGATCATCAGATAATTCCTTGCATGTTCCAGTTCATCTGCTACCGTGATGATATTTTTTCCTTTGCTGAGGCTGATACGCAGAAATCTTGCCAGTGCCGTAACCATGCCTGCGGCATCTTCTTTTCGGTTTTCCTCGATCATCCACACTACAATGTCCAGTGTATTATAAAGAAAATGTGGTGTAATCTGTGCCTGAAGACTGTCCAGTTCACTCTTTCTTTTGGCTTCCTGCTCCTGGATCACTTCTCGCATCAGTTTTTTGATCCTGACTGTCATCTTCTGAATAGAGCGTCCCAGATGATACACTTCAAAACTTCCGGCAGTATGGACTTTGATATCCAGCTCTCCGACTGAAATTCGTTTGACATCTTCCTCCAGGTTGCAGATCGGTCTTGTCAGCACCATTGAAATATACGATCCGACAACCTGGAAAAACAGAACTACCTGACAGATGACCGCCAGCACAAAAAAAGTACTTTTGATCCCATAACTTCTAAGTTCTTCTTTCCCGATCACACGAATGATCTTCCATCCGGTGTATCCCACCGTCTTGACACTGCAGAACACCTGCTGTTTCCCGATTTCTGTTTCATAGGATCCATCCTGATATTCAGCCAGTGTTTCTGGCGGTTTTTCTATAATCCCACTGTTTACAAGGGCGTGCCTAGGATGGTAGATCAGTTCTCCGTTTGAATCCATCAGAAAAGAATACTGGTTCATATCATCTGTTGAGTTCCTGAAAACTTCAGATAATGCACTGTATTTTATATTGATGAGCAGCACTCCGCTCAGCACCTGATTTCCGTGCGTGATCTGCACAAAACGGCTCATCGGGATCACCCACGGAAAACTGCTGTTATGTTCAAAGCAATCCTGTATCTGCGGTCTGAAAAAATGAATGTTCTCACTTCGCTCAAGTGCACTGGAAAACCATTCTTCCTGCATAACATCTGAGGAAGCGGCAGATGACAGTGCCGGCATGACCTGCAAAAGTGTCCCATCCTCCTGAAACAGGGCAATGCTCTCCACATAATCTTTGTAGCCGTCATACATCGCCTGAAACATCTGTTCCATCTGTCCTCTGTCGTTTCCCTTGATGATATTATAATAAAGTGTATCTGATAGACGCATCATACTGTGCAGATACTGTGACATAGATACGTTGATCTGTTCTGCCAGCTCCTGATTATCCTGAACGATGATCTGTGCCTGCTTTTCCTGCTGAGACTTTGAGACAAAAAATCCTACAAAGACAGCGACAAGCAGCGTCAGCGTCAGAATGATCACATACAGAATATTCTGCATACTCTGTTTCGGCAGAAACTTCCGAAAGTCCTGTCTGATTTTCCCCCACATACAACCTCCCGTCTATTGCCCCTGTCTGCGGCACTGGATCGGGGACATTCCATATTTTTTCTTAAATACATGGCTGAAATATCCGGATTCCAGATAGCCCACTTTCTGGGCAACTACATAGATTTTTTCACTTGTCTCTTTTAAAAGCCGCATGGCTTCTTTCATTCTGGTGTCCGTCAGATACTCTACGAAACTCATGCCGGTCTCTTTTTTGAACAAGCTGGAAAAATAGGTCTGTGTCAGTCCGACTTCAGCAGCAATCTTTTCCAGTCCGATATCCGGATCTCCGAACTCTTCCTGGATTTTCTGTTTTGCCTCTTCAATGATACCTTTCGCCTTGTTCTCACGTTCCCGCCCCTGGCTGGCATTTAAGCGGATGCACTGTTCTTCCAGCCATTCCATGAACGTATCCGCACTGGCATACTTCTGCATGATCTCCAGATAATTCGGAATCCCGTCAAAGACTTCTTCAATCTCAAGGTCCTGCTGTCTTGCAAAAACAAGAAGTGCATTGATGACGCTCATGCTGTACGCCTGATAACTGCTGCTGCTCATATCGGCTTTGATCAGATATTCTTTCATTTTTCTGATCACGGCATGAATATCTTCTTCTTTTCCGAATTTTACTGCCGTAAACAGCTTGTCCTGTGCTTTCTCATCAAACAACAGGATCACCTGCTCGGATTTGTCAATATCTTCCATATAAATGACATCTCCGTCCTGCGACATTTTGCGGTAGGAGAGTGCTTCTTTGGCTTCTTCAAAAGATTCTTTCACTTTGATCAGCTCATCTTTGATCTTTCCGACACCGATCGCTGCCTTGATCTTCATCACACGTTTGCTCTCTTTTGCAATATCATTGAGCTTTAAAAGAATCTTTTCCATTTCTTCCGGTTCATTCATACCAAACAGAATACATTCCCCGAGCGGATTGTAAAAAGCTTCATAATAAATATCATCCGATATGGAATTTCGGATCAGATTGCGGATGTAGATGGATGCCAGCTGGCTGTCCATGGTTTCTCCATGGTCTTTCTGCTCGATCTGATAAATCTGTGCCAGTGCCGTTGCCCAGTATTTATATTCTCCCATGCGGATCAGCCCTGTCTTTTTTTCTTCCTGAAGTGCTTTTGCCTTGATATTTCCAAGTACCAGCCGGTTCAGGAAATTTTCCCTTATGATCGGCTGATTTTCCAGATACAGGTTTCGAAGCTTCTGGATGCTCTGCTTTTCTTCCAGCTCGGTATCCATTTTGTCTTTGACTTTCTGAAGAACTTCTGACATTTCCCTGGCATTGATCGGCTTTAGAATATAATCCAAAACGCCATGGATCAGTGCTTCTTTTGCATACTGGAAATCATCATACCCGGAAATGATCACCAGCTTTATGTATGGATATTTTTCTTTGATCTTATGCATCAGTTCGATTCCGTCCATAAAGGGCATCCGGATATCGGTAAACACGATATCTACATCGTGATTTTCCAGAAATTCCAATACATCCAGTCCATTTAAGAATGCTCCGACTACCGAGAATCCGTACTTTTCCCAGTCCAGCGTTCTCTGTATGCTCCGCAAAACCTCCGGTTCATCATCTGCCAATACAACCCTGTAGTTCACTTTTTTTCACCTCTCCTTTTAGCTATCCATTCACTTTCATTCTCCAACCTGAAAGATATTTATTTTTCAACGTCCCATTCACCAGTTTTCCCCAACCGAGCGGGTAACCATCCACACAGACCAGCTGCCAGCCTTTCTCTTTTCCACACTCCAGATCCGAGACATCCACCGTTTCCCCCTTCAGATAGCGGATCACTCGCTCATCCTCTGCCGGAAAATCAATACTGGAGGCAAATTCTTTTTTCTGTAATACCATCGCAAATGCCTGTGACGGCTCGAAGCGGTCTTTTCGTATCTCCCCAAGATAGAGTCCGTTTCGCACAAAGACCAGATTTTTTTTACCTTCCACCCCTTCCGGGAGGTAATAGGCAAACCCTTTTCGCACCTCGATGCGTTTCCAGTCAACTTCTGCCTTTACATCGGCAAAAAAGCTCTCCAGAACGGCCCTTTCCTGTCTGGTGCATCCTGCCGCCTCATTTCTTTCCTTCTGATCTTTTCGTCCTTTTTTTGCTTTTTTCTTTTTCTTTTTTACATCATCATGATCCGATGGCTCTTCGTCTGCTTCCAAAATATATGCGGATGATTTTTCTGGTGAAACATCATCCATTTCCGGTGTCCGGCTCTTCTGCATCAGAGCCACAAAATGTCCCTCGCCGTCCATATGATGCGGCCAGATACGTACACATTTTTTCAGTTCCGGATTGCCGTCTGCAAGATCCGGTCTTCCCTCGGAAAATCCCTCGTATCCTTTCATCGTGATCAGCTGCATTTCAGGAAATTCACGCAGCACCCATGCGATGATCTGCTCATTCTCTTCCGGTGAAAAGGTACAGGTCGAATAGATCATCATGCCGCCCGGTTTCAGCATGGAGATCGCCTGTTTTACGATCTCTCTCTGCATTTTGGCACATTCCGGCGGTTTTTCTTCACTCCAGACGCGTGCCGCCTCCGGATTTTTGCGGAACATGCCTTCCCCGGAACACGGGGCATCCACCAGGATTTTGTCAAAATACGCCGGAAACTGTTCGGCGATCTTTGCCGGCACTTCATTTAAAAGAAAGGAATTCGGAATCCCCATCACTTCAATGTTTTTCAGAAGTGCTTTCACCCTCGAAGCACTGATGTCATTTGCCACCAGAAGTCCTTCCCCAAACAGTTTTGCCCCCAGCTCCGTGGCTTTGCCGCCCGGAGCCGCACAGAGATCCAGTACACGCTCCCCCGGACCTACCGGGAGTCTTGAGGCAGTCGTCATCGCACTCGGCTCCTGAATATAATAAAGCCCTGCATAATAGTACGGGTGTCTGGTCGGTGCATCTTCCTCTTCATAATAAAATCCATTTTCCACCCACGGAATCTGTGTCAGATGAAAAGGCACCAGTTCTTTAAATTCTTCTACGGTGATCTTTGCTGTATTCACCCGCAGGCCATAATGACGCGGTTTTTCAAATCCAGCCAGAAAATCATCATACTCCTCACCCAAAATTGCTTTCATTTTTTTCTGAAATGCCTCCGGCAAATACATCCTTCTGTTCTCCTTCTTTTTTGTTTTTATCTTTTACTCTACACTTTTCAGTGACTCTACCATATCGATCTTTTTCAGTTTTTTATGCATAAAGATGTTTACCACAGCTGAAAAGATACAGGTGATCACCGCACAGTACAAAAAGCTGAGTGGAGCAATGTTTCTTCCAAACATGACCGCATCCACCTCTACTGTGACAATAATAAAGCGATGGAGCAGGATACAGGCATGCGGATTGAAGAACTCCGCGTGGACGGAGGCCCGACACGGAATGGATATCTGATGCAGTTCCAGAGTGATA
>ERZ827363.2894-NODE-2894-length-13882-cov-7.221234_pt1 | contig 13882 bp, 9 predicted proteins | sample MGYA00519776_ERZ827363 | MGnify/ENA primary metagenome ERZ827363 (study PRJEB31778, sample SAMEA3449288) | human gut metagenome | biome: human gut; feature: human-associated habitat; material: faeces | place: United Kingdom | collected 2010/2012 ...
GAACACTTGGCATGAAGTGAAAAGACTTTATGACCAGCAAAAATAAATTATAAAAAAAGGGGGTAATACTTATGTCAACAGTAAATAGACTAACAGGTTTTGCCACAGGGCTTGATACAGATGAAATAGTCAAAAGTATGATGAACAGTGAGCAAACTAAAATAGACAGAGTCTATCAACAACAAACTTTAGTTGAATGGAAACAAGAAGAGTATAGAAATATAATTGGCGAGGCAAAAGATTTATATTCTAAATATTTTGATATACTATCACCAAATTCAGTTGTTAGCAGTGGGTCTTTCTCTACAACAACAGTTTCAAGTAGCAACAACTCTGTCATTACGGCAAAAGCAGGAGGGGGTGCTGTTCCTCCAAATTATAACTTTGAAGTTAAATCATTAGCAACTTCACCAGAGATGAAAAGTTCAACAGGTCTAACAAAGCAAGATAAATTAGGAGATTTGGGATTGTCTGGGGAAACCACATTTAAAATAAACTATGGTAAAAACAGTTCTACAGAACCTATTTCTATATCAGAAGATGACACTGTAGAATCTTTAGTAGCTAAAATAAAAGCTGCAAGTGGTGCTGATGTAAAAGTGACATTTAGTGAAATGACAGGAGGACTTGTAATAACTACTCCAGAAACAGGAGAATCTTCAAAGCTGTCTATAGTAAACGGAAGTGTTGGAGCTGACGGTTCATTTATTGAGGATGGAAATTCTAATGCTTTAGCGTTTTTAGGTATAAACGGTTCAGAGGTGTCTGGAACAGACGCTAGAGTGATTATAAGTGATTTAAGCGGTAATCAGATAAAGGAGATTCAATCACAAAAAAATAGTTTCATAGTCGATAATTTTTTTATTGAACTGAAAATGGAATAACCGCACTTGCTACTTTCTTGTTTTTCACATCGCGCACAAAGACTATCAGACGATAGTTACCGACCGTTGAGGGAGCCTTGAATGTAATTTCCTTTTTAGTGTTATCATCTATTAATCCGGTGATGCCATCCGGCAGGCTGCCGTCTGAAGAAGCCGTCTTTTCCTTCATAATCATCCAGTCGTAGGTCAGTGCATCCCCATCCGGGTCGGTGGCTGTGACTTTAGCTTCGTTGGATGAGTTCGGGCTGACAATAATAGCGTCTTCCGCTTTTTTGCCATTCATCAGTATATCATTACGGGTTGCTATTACTGGAGCCCGGTTCTTCGGATAACTTCCTGTCCATGCATATTGCATGGCATCGACTGCCGGGAAGGTATATCCTTTTTTGTCGAACAGCCCGTACCAGGTCAGTACTTCTCCGTGAGTCTGGTATCCCCATAAGAATACGAACGAACCTAAGCAACCGTTGTCCTTATTGACGGCTATATTCTCTTGGTAGGCTTTCAGATAGTCAGCTTCTTTTTCACTACTGGTCTGTTCTACTAAACCTCCCCACGGCAGCACTCTTTCGGGTTCGGGATTCATTTGCCAAGTGCCGCGAGGCCCGAACTCCGTAATCATATACGGCTTGGTCCAGCCTGCGGACTGAAGATTGCCTAATACTCCCGGCAGGTTAGGCGCATACGTATTGACTGAAAGAATATCTATATGCGGAGCTTTTTCTATAATATTTTTTATATGGTTCACATTAGAGGAAGCCAATGTCGTTGTAGTGGGATGATTAGGATCGGTTTCATGAATCATCTTGGCTATGTCATTGATGGCATCCCATAGTTTGAGATTGGTGTAGCTTGCTTCCGCTTCATTTCCTATCGACCATACCAAAAGTGCCGGATGATCCTTGAAACGTTCGACTGTCGCTTTCATTTCATCAAATTGAGCTTTTACCGCCGCTGCGTTGTTGTAATCGAAACCGTCGGTTTCTCTTTTTATGTAAAGTCCGAAATTGACATAGAGTCCTTTTTCCTGAGCGGCATCCAGAATGGCTTTACTTTTGTCGGATACTCCGTATGTCCTGACGACATTAGCACCGAAATCGGCTGCTTCAGCATAGAAGTTGTTGCATGCGGCCCCTTTGACATATAGTTCTTGACCGTCTACCAGTAATCTCCATTTCCCGTCGACTTTTGATGTCTCAACTTTAACGGGGGGAACAATTGGCTTTTCTTCAAAAGAGCCTTTAGGTATTGTATAGTTGTCTCTGTCTGAACATGCAACATTCAGTACGGTGGCAAGCACAAAAACTGAGGTTATTATGTATTTTAGTTTCATAACTTTATTTTTTAGTGGGTACTGATAATAATTGTCCGTCCTGCAGTAATTTATACTTCAATACATCATAAGATATTTTCTGGACAGGTAAATTCGAATCTATTGCCAGAGCGGCGGCTGTGGCTGCCGATTGTCCTAATATCATATATACTGGTTCCATCCTGATTGTACTATAGGCAACATGAGAAGATGATAAACATACGGTTGCCAATAGGTTGGCACATTCTTCCTCTTTAGGAGTCAGTGAATAATAACTGATGGAGTAGGGAATGGTAGGGGCGAATATAGTACCCTCATTTCTTAATTTGCCCTCTTGGTCGATGACGCGGGATACATAATGGCAGTCCAGGGCATAAGAACCCAGTCCCACCGAATGTTCGACCGGCGTACGATCTGTTTTGCGTACATTCTTTTCTGTCATTACAAATGCTCCGATCATCCTGCGGGCTTCCCGTACGTATATTTGATAAGGGAAATTTTGGGTGTCAGTGAATTCGTCTTTAGGCAATCCCCAGTCCAGCATTTCTTTGCGGATATGTTCTGGTACACGTTTGTCATGTCCCAGAAACCACAACATGCCCAGCGCATAATCTTTATGTAACTGCTCTATTTCCTGCCTGGTTTTATAGTCGGCTTCTGCATAGTTATAACTTGCTCCGAAGAAGTCCAGATGGTTGGTATCCGTTTTCTTGTTAGGCATAGGAGTCAATGTTATAATTTGCTGGAGTTTTGTTTCCGGTTCCAGTTTTAGCATACGTGCATATATCTCATACCATAACGGATTATAGTTCTTCGGCTTTTGAATAGATATACGGTTATCGGGGTCGTTTGTCAGAGTCATTCTGTAGCAATAGGCTTGCACGCGTTTGTCCGCATCCCCTTGTTTGCCCCATTCCCGATCTGTAACGTAGGGCAAGGCACCTGATTTTACATTCCCTTCCTTAATGTAAGGGCTTATTTTTGTCAGGTCTTTTCCTTGTTTGTAATTGAGACGGATGCCATTATAGGTTTCCCCGTATTGCAGGTTTGATTCGCGTCCTACTGTGTAGGATACTCCTGCACGTGCCAGAAGATCGCCTTCGTAGGATGCGTCTATAAACATTTTGGCTTCAATAACCTTTCCATTCTCCAGTTGGATGCTCCGGATTATATTCTCTTCTTTCCGGACGTTCTTATTTAGGTCGAGCCGGTGGTTGAAAAGAATTTCTACTCCTGCCATCTTCAGCATATCCCGCATAATTCGTTCGGCTACTGAGGATTCATAGACCCATTGTATCTGCCTTTCATCATTTTTCCCTCTATATGTACGCTTTAATGTCGAAACCATGAATGATTCCCTGTCTTGGTTGTGCCATACTTCAGGTTGCAGATAGTAGTTGTATATTTTGTTGTAGAATTCTTTTGTTATACCACCTATCAGGTCATTACGGTTCATGTCGGTAGCGGTCAGTCCTGACGTGACAAGACCGCCTACATGGTCGTTTTTCGATATAAGCACTACTTTCTTACCCATACGTGCGCCTTGTATTGCAGCAATTACTCCGGAAGCTGACTCTCCATATATACAAATGTCATATTGTGGAGTATTGGCAAACAAGCCTGTAACGAAAGAACAGAAAAGCAGTGTTAATATGGTAATTTTTTTTCTCATCTTAATTATATGTATGTTGTTTCAATGATGTGATTATTTGTATCCTATATTTTGAGGGAAGTTTTCGGCTCCCATATTGATAACTTCCGCTTCGGGGATCGGCCATCTCACAAAGTGAGGGTTGGCGGGCAGATTGTTACGTCCGAGAATGGATGCAGGGATTTCCGGATCTCCGGCGTATGCCTTGATTTGTTCGATAAGTATTCCAAGACGTTTCAGAAAATACCATCTGTCGCCTTCGAAAGACAGCTCGCGGGCTTGTTCGTCCATAATGTCTTTCATGGTTAGCACACCGGTGAATTTGTCGTTTCCGGCTCTTTCCCATGTTTTGTTAAAGTAGTATTTAGCCAACGTCTGGTCGTTTTTCATCAAGGCTGCCTCGGCTGCCATTATATAGGATTCGGCAAGACGGTACACTATCACATCTTTATAACTGCGTGTCTCCGAAGCGGTGCGCGTCCATTTATCTCCGTACTTGATACATCCCGGATATACATTCTTATTGATGCTTCCATTCTTATATAATGGGAAATAATCTCCGGGTTTTACTGTAGCCGAACCGTATGTGATGTTTTTATCAGTCGTATTTTTGTACTGGTGTATGTAGTACTCTTGATAACGTTTGTCCTTAGCCTTGTCATACAGTGAGAATAAATAGGGGCTGGGGAGACATCTTCCGTAAGTATATCCCCAGTTGTCATAAGAACAGGCATATTCTGCGGTTCCACCGATTTCGGTACGGTATTGGGCGATGAAATAGGCTGCATAGTAATTGCCTTTTGGAGTGGCATTGGATAAATTACCGCCCGGATTTTTACTCCACTGTTGCACCATCAGCGCTTCTTTATGATTCAAGTCTCCGGCATTAAATACTTCATTCAATGCAATCAAGTCAAAATGTCCCGATTTCTCTATTTCTTCCACTTGTTCCAGAGTCGTATCCCAGTCTTTGAGCCATAATGCGGCTTTGGCTTTCATATGACGGGCGGCAGCCTGGGTGAATCTTCCCGCTTCGTCGGATACCCAGTCGAGGTTTGTAATGGCATACTCCAAATCCTCGTAAATCAAGTCGAACACTTCTTTCTCGGAAGCGGCATGAAAATCTCTCGGATCGTTGACGTTTTCGGCAGTAGTCGGCTGTATGTTCAGCCATATCCTGTCGAATGTGCGGTATAATAGGAAATAAGACTGCGCTCTGAAACATTTTGCTTCTGAGACGGTGGCCCGTAAGGAAGGAGTGTCTTCCAAGTCCTCGGCTGCGGCAATTATTTCATTGGCTTTGCCTATGATTTGATACATTGTACGCCACATGAATCCTACCTGGCTGGCGGACGGCTTTAAATAATTAGGGTCATAGATGCCGTAAAAGTTACCGGTTCCGCCATTGGTTACAGCTAAATCCGTACCTCTTTCCAAAGCGAAGATGGTGGCATTTTCAGTATCATTTGCGTAGTAGCGTTGCAATGCATATAGTGCATTGACCGCGAGTTTTAGCCCTTCCGGTGTTCCGAATACGTATTCGGAGCTATACTTCGTCTTGTGTTCTTCATCTAGGAAGTCGGAGCAGGAAGTAGTAAAGAGGAAGCAGGCTGTAAATATAAATAATATACTCTTTTTCATGATTTTATCTTATTAAAATGTCACATTCAATCCAAATAATACAGTCCTGGGTTCGGGATAATCTCCCGGAGTTTGTTCCGGACCGTAAGCCTGTACATCGGTTTTCGTCCAGAAGTTAGACAGTGTCATATAGAGTCTCAGACTTTGCATGTATGCTTTGCTGATAAGAGCACGGGGGAAGTTGTATCCGAAAGTAACGTTTCGCAGACGGACATACGAGGCATCCTGATAACCCAATGAACTGATATATGCGGGAGCTTGCGTCATGTTGGGCGCAGGGGCTTCATTAGACGGGTTATTCTGTGTCCAGTAATTGCGTCGGATACCATTTCGCTTGGCTGTCAAGTCACCACCATTCTCGAATGTCGTCAGATAAGGGTTGTATATCGTTCCTCCATGAGAGATATACAGGTCGGCGGATAAGTCGAATCCTTTGTAGTTGAAAGATGTGCCGACCGTACCTATCCATTTGGGGTCACGTTGCATCACTACTCTGTCATCGGCTGTTATCTGATTGTCGTTGTTGACATCGCGCAGTTTGATGCTGCCCGGAGTAGCTGTCGGCATATGAGAATTGGCGATATCGTCATCTTTTTGCCAGATGCCGTCAAATACATAGTCGTAATATACATTCATCGGATATCCGACAAACCATTTGTTGTTCACGTCATCAAGCGGTTTGCCATTCTCATCGACTTGTCCGTCTATCTTTTTAATTTCATTCTTGTTCTTGGTGAAAGTGAAGTTGACATCCCATCTGAAATCTTTGATTTTGACGGGAGTGGTATTCAGCGTTATTTCGATACCATTATTCTTCATTTCCGCCAGGTTTACAGTCTGGGTGGAATATCCGAGCGAGCTTGGGATAGACTTGGTGACAAGCAGGTCGGTAGTCTTGGTATTATAGTATTCTATCGTACCATTGATTCTTCCGTTGAAGAATCCGAAATCAAGTCCGATATTTCCGGAAGTGGACGTTTCCCATTTCAAGTTAGGGTTGGTCAATTCCGTTCCGGGTAGATAACCGATGATGGTCTTGTCACCGAATTCGGTCAGGTATCTATCTGTCAAACCAAGTGATTTATAAGGGGTAACGCCTTGGTTACCGACCGCACCGTAACTTAAACGGAGTTTCAGGTTGGACAGCCATTTGGCTTCTTTTAAAAAGGATTCTTCATTTATCCTCCAGGCAAAAGCTCCCGAAGGGAAATAACCGTATTTGTTATTCTTTCCGAAAACGGAAGAACCGTCCACACGCAAAGCGAAGGTGAACAGGTATTTCTCGAACAGGTTATATCTGACACGTCCCAAGAAAGATAATAGTTTTCTATCAGATAATTCCCAGGTAGGCGTACCATATTCATTGGCAGAGCCTATCGCATTATAAGTCAAATCATCGTTTGCGAATCCGGTACCGTTTATTCCTAGATTTTTCCATTCGATGACATTGACACTTTGCATAAAGGTTGCGTCGAAATGATGGTTCTTATTGAAATCCTTCACGTAGTTGACTATATTCTCGAACAGGTAGTCGTTAGAGAAACTTGTGCCGGCAGTCGCTTTTCCATTGTTATTGCGTCCTGTCGTATGCTTTGTCCCCTGATAAGTGTTGCTATGGACAGTCCTGGTATTCAAACTTCCGTTTGCACGGTATGATAAGTCCTTTGTGATTTTCCAGTCCACGAAAAAGTTGATCAATAGCCGGTCGGTCTGGCTTTTATTGTTTGAGTAGTCGATATTCCATAATGGGTTGTAGTGGGATTCTCCAGCTTCGGTTACATCTTCACGCAAGGAACCGTCGTCATTATATACTTTTGCCAGAGGCGGCATGGTGATAAATGAATTGAAGGAGCCGTCTGCTGTTTTCTTCCATGATTTGGTGTATAAGAAGTTCGTGCCTATTGTCAGGTTTTTCAGTAGTTTGTGGTCGATGTTCAATCGTCCGCTCAAACGTTGGAATCCCGAATTTGGAACCATACCGTTTTGGTCAAAATATCCCAGTCCCAGAGCGTACTTTGTTTTGTCCCCGCCGGATTGTATCAAGATGTCGTGCTTTTGTTGCCAGGCGGAGCTTATCATTAGCTTTTCCCAGTCAACATACTCTCCTGATTTAAAAACGTCGAGCATCAACCCTCTGAAACAGTCGGTTTCATCATAGCTAAGATTGGCATTATAGTATGCTTCCTTGCGTAAAGCAGCCCATTCCTCTCCATTGTAAAACTCAAAGTTCTTATGGATACTTTGTGAAGCGGCGTAGGTGTTATAACTGATTTTCATCTTTCCGGTCTGTCCCCGTTTGGTAGTGATTAGTATGACACCATTGGCTGCGCGTGCGCCATAGATTGATTGGGAAGAAGCGTCTTTCAGAACTTCGAGTGATGCTATATCGTTGGAGTTTATATCATCTATACTAGTCATCGGGACACCGTCCACGATGTAAAGAGGATCATTTCCGCCGGAAAGCGAACGACGTCCCCGGATCAGAATATTCGAACTGCCACCGGGAGCGGCATTGGACATGGTAACCTGCACACCGGCAGCTTGTCCTCTCAGCATTTCACCCAGGCTAGAAGAGGGGGTAGAATTCAGTTTCTCGGAAGTTACGGAAGATATAGCGCCTGTGACATCACTGCGTTTCTGTACACCGTACCCTACTACTATTACTTCGTCCAGCAGCTCGCTGTCTTCTTTTAGTATGATACGCGCCAACTCTTTACTGTTCGCTTTGACCTCGGTTGTTTGATACCCGATGTATGAGAACTGAATAGTAGCATCTTCGGTTACGTTTGCCAAAGAATAGTTTCCGTTAATATCGGTAATGATACCGTTTGTCGTACCTTTTACTAATACATTGGCACCGATAATGGGTTCACCGTTCTGGTCTGTAACTGTTCCGTTGACGGTTTTGGTTCTTGTTGATTTTATTGTTTCCTGGCTTTTTTGTTTGCCGACAGAGATGGTATTATTTTTCTTATTGAAATATAAATTGGTCTGTACTGTTATCATGCTCAAAATATTTTCTAACGAGCTATTGCGTGCTTTGATTGAAATACGTGGGGCGGCATTTACAATTTCCTGATCATAAAAGAATTTGTAGCCGGTCTGTTTGCTTAATTGATTGAATACATTTTCTACAGTTTCATTCTTGACATCCAGCGTAATGTTTTTCTTTTCTTGTGCCTGTATGTAACAAGGCAATGATGACAAGCATACGAATAGTAAAAAAGCTAAAAATGAATGTACATTTCTGCCTTTCCTTTTTATATTAGGAAGATTATTCATAAATTTGTACGTTTTAGTAATTGAATAGATTATTTAAAACAAAGACTTGTAATACGAGATACGTTATTCACACGGGTCGAAACGAATGAATATCCGTCCGGATTACGGAATAGGGGCTTCTCTGAGAGACAGCTCCTATTTTTCAGAGATGGAATTAACCGGGTGCTTTCATAATATGTCTTCTTAAAATTATAAGTTAAATATTCAAGGTTCTACAAGGTAATACACACCGTAAACTATATACTAGGGTGTGATTAACATCTTTTTGCTATTTATATAACAATATGTGGTTGCCTTCCTTCTTATACCGGATACCACTTGTATATTCGATAGATTGAAGAACTGCTTCCAGGCTCTTGTTATCGTGTTCTCCGGAAATCAGATTGTTGAATTTACCGTTGGCAAATGTAATATGGCAATTGTACATTCGTTCCAGTTCTTTTGCCACGTCACGTATCGGAGTACTGTTGAAACGCAGACCGCCTTTTTTCCATATGGCTACCGGACGCTCTTCCCGTCGTTTGCTGTATTCGCCCGAAATGGTATTGATAAGTACCTGCTCTTTGCCTTTTAACCGCATCATCGCTTCCGGCAAATCTACCTGCACCTTTCCGCTTTCCACTTCTACAGAAACGATTTCATCAGAAGAATAGGATTTTATATCAAAGCAGGTTCCTAGTACACGTACATCGAAACGGCGGGTACTGACAATGAAAGGTTGTTCTTCATTTCTGTGTACCTGAAAATATCCTTCACCTTCCAGTACTATTTTACGCTCTTCTCCTGTGAAATTATTCGGATACCGGACATGTGAGCAGGAATTTAGTGTTAGTTGGGTGCCGTCGGGCAGAAGAAGTTGTTTTCGTTCGCCATAAGATGTTGAGGCTTCCAGATAGATAATCTGTTGTTCATTCAGATGTTCCAGATAATGAATTCCGCTCAGTACCAGGCAAACGATTGCTGCAGTGCTGGCGGTAACAACTGCGATACGATGGAACCAAGTACGTTTTTTATGTTCTATGTGTTTCAATAATTGACGTGCCTCTCGTTTATAGTGTTCACGTTCAAGATCTGTATAAGGTTGCTGTGTGGCGGTTTCTTCCCAGACATCGGAAGACAACTCATTGAGTGTTTCATGATTATCCGGGTCGTGCAGGCTGTTCAGTAGTTGCCGGGCATCCTCTGTTGTATAGAGATCGTCCAGATAACGGCGATATAGTTTTTTATTATTTTCTGTATTCTTCATATTCTGTTATTTAGAATTCGGGTATATCTTAATTTCCCCTTTGTATAATTAGTACACAAAGAAAAAGAATGTCTAGGGTATAGTTAACTTCCTTTAACTGTATATGCCGTTAGAAACCATCTCCCGCTAAAGATTGAGGCAGATAAGAAGTAAAATTAGGTCAGTGCCGGTAACAGAGTGTTTTTCTAAATACGTACGAAGCGAACGCAAAGAAGATGAGATATGTTCTTGTACCGTATTGACAGAAATCTCCAATGCTTCTGCTATTTCTTTATGAGACATTTGTTTCTCACGGCTCATTTCGAATATTTCTCGCTGGCGGGAAGTCAGTTGTTCCAGTGCATGAGATATAAGTCTCTGTAAATCATTGGCAATGATTTCATTGTTCGTCTCATTACTGTAGTCTATAGCTTGTGAAAGGATTTGCTCTTTCAGTCGGTCTTCGCTTGCCAGTTCGCGCAAATGGTTTAGAATCCGATTGCGCATGATTGTATATAAATAAGAAGAAAAAGATGTGTTGGGATTAATAAAACGACGACTTTCCCAAATCGTAGTGAAGGCGTCCTGAAAGATATCCTCTGCGTATTCGCGTGATTTGAGAAAACGCATCGCAAAATATATCAGGCGATTTTTATAAGCCGCATAAAGTTCACAGAATGCATCTTCATCTCCGGCTATCAGGCGGATGACAAGCGAACGTTCATTACCGGGAATATTTGTTGCGCACATATAGCATTTTAGGTTTCAATTCACAAAGGGATTGTTAGAATGTCACAAACGTACGTAAAATCCGGGAAATAAAAAAGGAAAGAAGTCGCTAATCTTTTTCAGATTTATTTCAGTATCATGATTTTTCTTTGTCGGAGATTATTTATTATCTTTGCAACTTTAACCCGATAATCAATGAGTAGAATAATATTAAATACTAAGATTTGGCTGTTTGTGTTGTTGTTTGGAATGTCGTTTCCCGCATGGGCACAAAGTGATGATTTCAATACATGGACTAAATTTAAGGTAAATTATAAGATAGATTCTCGTTTCTCGGTTTCAGGCGATTTGGAATTACGTATGAAGGATGATGTAAGTCGATTAGATCGTTGGGGACTGACAGTTGGTGGAAGTTATCGCCCTTGTTCTTTTTTGAATCTGGGAGTGGGATATGAGACCCATCTTCGGAATTTGGGTGATTCAGACTGGAAGTTGAGACATCGCTATCATATATCTGCCACTGCCAACTTTCGTTATCAATGGTTGAAAGTGTCTTTGCGGGAGAGGTTTCAGCAGACTTTTGACCGTGGTGATTCTGAAACTCGTCTACGTTCTCGTTTGAAGTTATCCTATGCTCCTACAAAAGGAATCGTTTCTCCTTATTTTTCTGTTGAAATTTATCAAAGTCTGGATGATACCTCTTTTTGGAGAGCAGACCGTATGCGCTATCGTCCCGGAGTGGAGATTGCTTTAGCCAAACGTTGGTCATTGGATGCATTTTATTGTTATCAATATGCATCTTCGCAAGGCAGACACATTGCCGGAATAGAAGTGGGGTATTCTTTTTGAAATAAATGACGGATAGTAAATAATAACCAATGCTAATATAATAATGTGGAGTTCAGAATGTCTTGTTTTTGCATGTGTTATGTAAATGGCTGATTACGTGCTTTTTATATAAAAGATTAATCTTTTTAAAGGAAAATATTTCTTTTCTTAACTATAATCTGTACTTTCGCTTCCACATTTCAAACTGTAATGTGGGAATTTAAGATTCTACAGTTGCAACAGACGTGTTGTATGGTTTTTCATAACCGAAAGTGAATACTTCCTCTTATGGCATTCTTTCTGCTTAATCAAGAATTTCTTTTTTTGAACTAATAGAAAAACAAAATGAAAACATGCCATAACCTATTTGTGGGAGTAGGTTTTTTTATCCTTTGTTGTACTATGTTTACTGCTTGTGTAAACCATATTTCGGAGGAAGAAGGGGAAATCATTAATAATGGAGATATTCCGTTGAAGTTTGTAGCTGATATTCATGAGATTATGAATACTCGTGTAGTAAACAATAGTTTTGGAGAAAAAGATGAAGTGGGATTATTTGCACTTGCAGGAACTACTACAATGCAAGAAGAACGTTATGCAGATAATCTTCATTTTGTGCGTTCATCTACTGGTGAGTTTGTATCTGATGAGTCGGTTTACTATCCGGATGATGGAGTAACATTGAATTTAATCAGTTATTATCCATATCAGAAGGGCGGGGTAGCAATGGGTGAAAGTTCCATGCAAGTGACCGTTGCAACAACTCAAGATAAACTGGATGATTATTCTCATTCTGATTTTCTAGTTGCTTCCAAAAAGGAAGTATTAGCTAGTAAAGATGCAGTTGCTTTGACTTACAACCACCAGTTCTTTCGCATGAAAATAGTCCTTGTCCCCGGAGAGGAAGAGAATATAGAAGAAATACTATCTGTGAAACCTACACTTTCGGTGAGTGGCTTTTATACTAAGACCATTTATGATTTTCAGAAGAAAACATTCTCTGCCTATTCTGAAGAGAAAGATATTACTCCTGCAGGAGAATGGGAAATAAAAGACGGTCGACTAGTAGGAAAAGAGCTTATTTTGATTCCCCAAGAGGCGACTGTTGGGTATCAATACATAACATTGGAAGCTGCCGGCAAACTATATACCAGTTTATTACCATCCACTTTACAATTGGAAAGTGGAAAACAGAGAGAGTTGGAAATAACGTTTGTATCGGCCGAAGATATATTAATGAGTAAAGTGAACGGAGAAATCGGGGATTGGGATGGAACAGAAGTGGATCATACCGAATCGGGTATTTTGCATAAATACATAGATGTATCGAAGCTGACTTTTGAAAAATCGAATGTGTACAAAGTGATACATTCGGGAAAACAAGTAGCCGAAATATGTAAAGAGTATCTTGTTACTCCGGATTTTTCTTCTCAAGCGATTGTTGCCTATCCGATGAAAGAAGACGGTAGCGTTAATTTATCTCAAGGGATTGTAGCACAGTTATTAGGAAAATCAGGAAAAGTGAATGGTGGAAGTGTATCATGGAATATGGAAGATCATTCATTAACCTATGTGGATGGCACTTTATTGGCTCGTAATAATGTTTATGTGCTGGCAGACGGAACAATCTCCTTATCAGTAACACTGGCAGATGATGTGTTACCTGTTTTGGCACAGGAAGATATTGTTCGTGATGTTCGTGGAGGAGTCATCCATAATTATCCGCTAGTGAAGATCGGAACTCAATACTGGATGAGGAGTAATTTGGAGACATCTTTATATGTAAACGGTGATGCGCTCCCTAAATTGAATCAGGTAACAGCAAATATAGCCGGATATTTGCAATCTACTACAGAGCATTATTTTTATACCGCTAATGTTGCGCTTTCCGGTAGGATCTTGCCAACTCACTGGAGTATACCGAATTGGGAAGACTGGAATATTTTAAAAGACTACTTGAAGGGGGAAGCTTCTTTGTTGAAGTCAGGGACCTGGTTGTCCCTGAAGACGGAAGAACAAGTGCAACCTGCAACTAATTTATCCGGTTTTAATGGTATTCCTGTAGGAATGTATGTAGGGGCTTTTCAAGCAGATTATGAGAACAAACATTTGGCATATTGGACATTGGACAATACAAATGCCACCATCGATACTAAGGTTTTCTACATGAAAAGTGATACGAATATCATAGAAGAATCTAATGCGGGTATTGATACGAAAGCTTTCGCTATTCGTTGTATTAGAAAGTAAATCAGTGAAAATTGCATCTCCTTTTCATAAATTGCTTATATTTGGGAAGTAAAACTAACTAAAAGAGAGAACTATGAAGA
>ERZ827363.2906-NODE-2906-length-13828-cov-4.262760_pt1 | contig 13828 bp, 4 predicted proteins | sample MGYA00519776_ERZ827363 | MGnify/ENA primary metagenome ERZ827363 (study PRJEB31778, sample SAMEA3449288) | human gut metagenome | biome: human gut; feature: human-associated habitat; material: faeces | place: United Kingdom | collected 2010/2012 ...
GAGTCGCTGGCTTCGGACTTTATGGACGCTGCCCGCAACGGCAAGCTGCCGGGCTTCCTCAACGACCACGGCCAGGCTGCCGGTCAGCCTGCTGTAGATCCCGAGGCCGAGGGTTTTGAGCTGGAGGATGACGCTCGCCAGGTCATCACGCACGTGCCGACGCCGCACGAGATCTATGACGAGCTTTCGGCCTATGTTATGGGTCAGGAGGACGCCAAGCGCGCCATGTCGGTTGCCGTGTACAACCACTATCGCCGCGTGATCGAGGGCGGCGCCGCGCTTTCGGCCTTTGACGAGGCTGACGGTATGGGCGGCCAGCTCGACGATGATATGGACGAGGTGGAGCTCGCCAAGTCCAACATTTTGCTGCTCGGTCCCACCGGTACCGGTAAGACCCTGCTTGCCCAGACGCTCGCGCGTATCCTCGAGGTGCCGTTTGCCATTGCCGACGCCACCGCGCTTACCGAGGCCGGTTATGTGGGCGAGGACGTGGAGAACATCCTGCTCAAGCTCATCAACGCTGCCGATGGCGATATCGAGCGCGCGCAGGTTGGCATCATCTACGTGGACGAGATCGACAAGATCGCCCGCAAGGCCGAGAACCTCTCCATCACCCGCGATGTTTCGGGCGAGGGCGTTCAGCAGGCACTGCTGAAGATCCTTGAGGGCACGGTGGCAAGCGTTCCGCCCACCGGTGGTCGCAAGCATCCCCAGCAGGAGTTGCTGCAGATCGACACGACCAACATCCTGTTTATCTGTGGCGGTGCCTTTGTGGGCCTGGACAAGATCATCGCCGATCGCGTGGGCAACAAGGGCGTGGGCTTTAACTCCGAGATCGCCGGCCCCACCTCGGTCGACGAGAACGACCTACTGCGTCAGGTGCTCCCGCAAGACCTCAACGCCTTTGGCATGATTCCCGAGTTCGTGGGTCGTACGCCCGTCGTCACCCAGACGCAGGCGCTCGACGAGGACGACCTGGTGTCGATCCTGACTGAGCCCAAGAACGCCGTGGTGCGCCAGTATCGTAAGATGTTCCAGCTCGAGGACGTCGAGCTTGAGTTTGAGGACGCCGCCCTGCACGAGATCGCCCGCATGGCGCTCGCCCGCAAGACCGGCGCCCGCGGCCTGCGCTCCATCTGCGAGGACGTGCTGCAGCAGACGATGTTCGACCTGCCCAGCGAGGAGGGCGTCGCCAAGGTCGTCGTAACCGAAGCTTCCGTAAAGGGCGAAGAGCAGCCTCAACGCATCTACGGTTAAAACCTGTCAAAACGTTTTGTCGATAGCCTCCGACCATCTGCGGTCGGAGGCTATTTTATATATACGTAATAACCCCAACTACCTGTGTTATTCTGTTTGTTTGTTTAAGCATCAGCGAAGTCGTATCAGACTGAAGTAATCGATACCTAAGGGGAGGAATGTAGGCCCGATTTTCGTAGATTCCGCACGAGCCGAAGACCACTTAATGTGGTCTTCGAGCGAGCCCAGGACCTGACCGAGCGAAAATCGGGCCTACATTCCTCCCCGGCGGGACGGGAGAGATATATGGAAGAGATGCCCAAGAATTACGATCCGTCGACCAACGAGCCGGCGATCCTGCAGAAGTGGCTCGACGGCGGCTACTACAAGCGCCGTGAGGGCGTGGGCGACTGCACCGTCACCATTCCGCCTCCCAACGTGACCGGCAAGCTCCACATGGGCCACGCTACCGACGACTCCATCCAGGACGCCATCGTCCGTATGGCCCGCATGCGCGGCAAGTCCACGCGCTGGGTGCTCGGCACCGACCACGCCGGTATCGCCACGCAGACCAAGGTCGACAAGAAGCTCAAGAGCGAGGGCATCAGCCGCCTGGAGATCGGTCGCGACAAGTTTGTCGACGCTTGCTGGGATTGGACCCACGAGTACGGCGGCATCATCGTCGAACAGATCAAGCGCATGGGCTGCTCCGTCGACTTCGACAACGAGCGCTTCACCATGGACGAGGATTACGCCCAGGCCGTGCGCAAGGTGTTCTGCGACTGGTACCACGACGGCCTGATCTACCGCGGCAAGCGCATCGTCAACTGGTGCCCCAACTGCACCACCGCTATCTCGGACGACGAGGCCGAGTACAAGGACGAGAAGGGCCACCTGTGGCACCTGCGCTACCCGCTGACCGAGCCGGTCAACGGCCAGGACTATATCGTCGTCGCCACCACGCGCCCCGAGACCATGCTCGGCGACACCGGCGTCGCCGTCTCCCCGAAGGACCCCGAGAAGGCCGCCTTTGTGGGTAAGACCGTCAAACTCCCCATCGTCGACCGTGAGATCCCCATCTTCGAGGATTGGCATGTCGACGCCAACTTTGGTTCCGGCTTCGTCAAGGTCACCCCGGCCCACGACCCCAACGATTACGCCATGGGTCAGGCCCACGACCTGCCGCAGATCAACATCTTCGACGAGCACGCGGTGGTCGTCGAGGGCTACGGCGAGTTCACCGGCATGAACCGCGACGAGTGCCGCGAGGCCGTCATCAAGTGGTTCGACGAGCACGGCCTGCTCGACCACGTCGAGGAGCACGACCACTCCGTCATGCACTGCTACCGTTGCGACGCCGCGCTTGAGCCGTGGCTGTCCGAGCAGTGGTTTGTGGCCGTCGATAAGCTCAAGGGGCCGGCGCTTGACGCCGTCAAATCCGGCAAGGTCACCTTCCACCCCTCGCGCTGGACGCAGACCTACACCACCTGGATGGAGAACCTCAAGGATTGGTGCATCAGCCGCCAGCTGTGGTGGGGCCACCGCATTCCCGTGTTCTACTGCGAGGACTGCGGCTGGGAGGACGCCCTTACCGAGGACACCGACGTGTGCCCCAAGTGCGGCGGCCATCACGTGCATCAGGACGAGAACGTGCTGGACACTTGGTTCAGCTCGCAGCTGTGGACCTTCGCCACGCAGGGCTGGCCGCAAAAGCCGGAGCTGCTCGAGGGCCATCACCCCACGACGGCGCTCGTCACCGCGCGCGACATTATCGCGCTGTGGGTCGCCCGAATGGTTATGAGCTCGCTGTACTTCCTGGACGAGGTGCCCTTTAAGGACGTTGTCATCTACCCGACGATCCTGGCCAAGGACGGCAGCCGCATGTCCAAGTCCAAGGGCAACGGCGTTGACCCCATGGACCTCATCGGCATGTACGGCGCCGATGCTATGCGCTACAACTTGCTCACGCTGTGCACCAACAACCAGGACGTCAAGTTTGACGCGAACATCGACAAGAAGACCAAGAAGCTCATCGACAGTCCGCGCACCGAGCAGGCCAAGTCGTTTGTGACCAAGATCTGGAACGCCAGCCGCTTCCTGCTTATGAACATGGAGGGTTACACGCCCGGCGAGCCCGTCGTGGAGACGCCGGCCGACGCCTGGATGTTCAGCCGCCTGGCAAAGGCCGTCAAGATGGTCACCGAGGGTATTGAGAACTACACCTTTGGCGACATGGCCCGCGGCGTGCAGCAGTTCTTCTGGAACGAGGTCTGCGACTGGTACGTCGAGGTCACCAAGGCCCGCCTGAAGGGCGAGGGTCGTCTGCAGGCGCAGCGCAACCTGATCTTTGTGCTCGATACCTCCATTCGCCTGATGCACCCGCTTATGCCGTTTGTCACCGAGGAGATCTGGGACAACATGCCGGCGAGTGTGCTCGATCTGGACGCCGAGGGCAACGTGAACCGCGCCGAGGCGCTCATGATCGCCAAGTGGCCCGAGCCCGCCGACTACGCCAAGTATGTCGACGAGGACGCCGAGCGCGCGTTTGAGCTGTGCCGCGCCGTCGTTTCCGCCGCCCGCGCCACGCGTTCGCGTTATCGCTTGAGCCCCAAGGCCGAGCTCGACGTGGTCGTGCGTGCCGGTGCCGAGGACATCGAGAAGCTCGAGAGTCTGCGTTCGACCATCGAGCCGCTGGCAAACACTGCCTCGCTGGTCATGGGCACCGACGTTGAGAAGCCGGCCGCGAGCATTGCCGTGGTCGATAGCGGCGTCGAGGTCTTTGTGGTGCTCGAGGGCAAGGTCGACCTTTCGGCCGAGAAGGCACGCCTGGAGAAGGAGATTGCCGCGGCCCAGAAGGAGCTCGCCGGCTGCGAGAAGACACTGGCCAACGAGGGCTTTGTGGCCAAGGCCGCGCCCGCGGTGGTGCAGAAGAAGAGGGACCGTGCAGCTGAGCTCAAGGAGATCCTGGCGGCGCTGACTGCTCAGGTTGCTGACTTCTCGTAAGGGTCACTGGGGGACGCGGTTTGGGGCTTTGCTCGCTACTGCGAACAGTCCTGCTCGCACGAAGGCCACATTAAGTGGCCTTCGGCTCGTGCGGAACTTGTATCGAGCAAAGCCCCAAACCGCTCCCATAGCGGTTACGGGGGCGTCCGCTGCCTGGTAGGGCTACTGGGTTGTGGCCTTGAGGTCGCTGCAAAGCGGTGTTTGGCTGATATTTTGTTTGGGAGGGGCTCGTTGTTGATTCGGGCCTCTTTTTATGTTGAGGGGACTTTGGTTTATGCCTAAGCGTTCGGGGTCGTATTCTGTGCCGTTCTCGTTTGAGCTGCTTTCGTTTGATGAGGCTGTTGGGCTTGCTGCTGATACGGGGCGGATTTCTGGGGATGCTGGTCCTCTGCTTGAGACGGTTGTCGATATGCTCGATGAGCTGGGGCGTCCGGATGAGTATTTCGATTGCATTCAGGTTGCCGGTACCAATGGCAAGACTTCGACTACGCGTTTTTCGGCTGCTATCCTTCGCGGCGAGGGGCTCAAGACCGCGCTGTATACATCGCCGCAGCTTGTTCGCTATCCCGAGCGCATGGAGGTCGACGGGCGCGTTGTGAGCGATGAGGCGTTTGCCCGTGGCGTTTCTGCCGCTGTGGAGGCGGGGCATCGCGTGAATGCGCGCCGTGTGGCGGCGGGGGAGCGTGCCTATTCCATCACACCGTTTGACCTGCTGACGGCCGCTGCGCTTGTTGTGTTTGCCGAGGCTTGCGTGGACGTGGCTGTGCTCGAGGTTGGTATGGGCGGGCGCTGGGACGCCACGAGTGCGACCGATCCCGTCGCCGTTGCCATTACGGGCATTGGGCTCGATCACACACGCATTCTGGGCGATACGCTCGAGGCCATTGCGGGGGAGAAGGCTGCGGTCATTAAGCCCGGACGCCTGGTTGTGCTGGGCGAGGGCACGCACAAGGCGAGCGTTCAGCGCGTGATGGATGCCCGTTGTCGCGAGTGCGGCGTCGTGCCGTTCGTGGTGAGTCATGCCACGACTAAGGTGCCGGCGCATGTGGGCGACACGGTTGAGTTTAGCTGCACCACGCCGCGTGCCATCTATACGTCGAGCATGGTCAAGCCGGCCTATCAGCCGCAGAATGCCGCGTGCGCGATTATGCTTTGCGAGGGGTATTTGGGTCACGAACTCGATCATGACAAGCTCGATGCGTCGCTTATGGGCTGCCCCACGCCGGGCCGCTTTGATGTACTGGGAACTGATCCGCTCAAGCTGATCGACGCCTGCCATAACCCTCAGAGCTGCGAGAACTTTGTGAGCGCACTGGACGAGATCGATCCGTGCGTAGAGAATCGCCCCACGCTGCTATGCGCCGCGCTGGCCGACAAGGACGTGGCCGGCATCGTTGACGTTTTGGTTCCGGCGTTTCCCCGCGTGGTCGTGACCCAGACCGATTCCGATCGCGCCCTGCCGGCAGAGGAGCTCGCCGCCCTTGTGGACGCCGATAAACTCGCGGGCGTGTACGCGAGCGTGCCCGAGGCCCTCGCGGCCCTCGATGCCGCAGACGAGCCTTTCGTTGCCGCCGGCACCATCACCCTAGCCGGCGAAGTAGCCGGCCTGCTGCGTTAACCCATCCCCTCATCAGTTGCGGTGAAATACGGACTGTTTAACAAGCCAGAAGCCTCAAACAGTCCGTATATCACCGCAACTCAAAAGCCCCGTCCCAAATTAGCTGCGCTTGGGTGCCCGTTTACGAAGCCATTTATGCCGCTTAACCTGTAGCATATTGCAAACCTCCATTGGCGAAGGATACGCTCAACTTAACTTGCCAATCGGACCAGTGCTGTTTGGTCCGTTGAGCGTGTCGGGAGGAAACATGAACAGAAGGCATGTCAACGCGGCCATTACCGCGGGTTTGGCTCTGACGATGACGGTCGGCTCGGTGCCGCCGCAGGCGTTCGCCGAGATGATGCAGGGTGATACTACCCAAGTCGTTGCCGAGCAAAGCGATGCGACGGGTGCGGCTGCCACGTCTGCGGACACCGGTCAGGCAACCTCGCAAGACCAGAGTGAAGACAAGATCGCCTCTTTTGCCAGCCTGAACGAGCTACATGTTGCCGAGGGATCCGACGCCACGCTGCCCCAAACTGTAACGGCAACCTACGAGAGCGGTACCACCAAGCAGGAAAACGTCACCTGGAAGCTGAACGGCGCCGATGCTCCGGCAACCTTGGCGCAGCTGCCTGCCGGCTCGTATGAGTTTGAGGGTACCGTCGACGGCACCACGCAGACGGTCAAGCAGCGCGTGGTTGTCGAAGCTGTTACGGCGGACCCGGCGGCAGTTGACGCAGCCAACGTCGTTGCGCCGACCAGCGAAGACGGCCACAAAGTCGTTTCAGTTGAATCTAATCCCATCATTGAAAAGTATGTCGGCTTCGATAACGGCGACTATGTGCCATCCTCTGAAGTGAAGGTAAAATGGTCTGACGGCACCGAGGGCTCTGCTTTTGTGCAGTGGGATGAAAAGTCGATAGAGTCGTTTGCCTCAGCAACCGAAGAGTCCGAAATCGCCATCACAGGCCAGATTCGCGGTGGGTACGCTAACGGTCAATGGTTCTCGCTCGCTGAGCCGTTCGATGTGGCCGGTGTTCTCAAAGTCTACGCTCCCCGCACAACGGGTGGCACTCAGTGGTCCACATGGACCGCAGCGGGTTTTGCGCCCACGCTGACTTCGAGCGTGTCCGTTTACTACTCCAATGGTGAGTCCCGGTCGTGCCCGGTTGTGTGGAATAAAATTTCCGAGGACCAGTACCAGAATGCGGGCACGTTTATTGTTGAGGGCCATATAAAGGACTGTCCCTCCATGCTCGTGTACTGCACCGTGTATGTTCGTGCGGTCAAGAGCGTCCAGACCGAGTTGACGTGTACGACCCTAACCGGTGAGGCTCCGTCTCTGCCGTATTCTGCTTCGGTTGTCTTTGATAACGGTGCTACCGAGCAGGTCCCGGTATCTTGGGATCCTGTTGACGCGTCGCTTTACTCTAAAGTGGGAACGTTTACGGTTAAAGGCAAACTCAATGGTTTTGATAACCGTGAGGTTACCTGTACTGTCACTGTCAAGGACCCCAAGGACGTGCTCGATTTTGATTCACTGAGGTTCGAGCGCGTGGTCGGAGACAACACTCCTCTTAGCACGTATGTCTATTTCCCCGTCACTCAGTCGAATAACACCATATACTCTCACGGCTATCAGGTTACTTGGGACAACGCCGATGTGTCTCAATTTCAAAAGGCCGGCACCTATACGGTCACGGGCACGCTCACGTCGTATGATGCGTCACCTGTTAACGGCCTTAAGGTGACTGCTCAGGTCGAGGTCAAGGAAGTTGCCTCTATCGACTCTCTTGCCCCCGTCAACACCCCCATCGGCGTACGCCCTACAACGGGCAGCGGTCTTCCCGGCGGCGTTTTAGTTACATTTACCGACGGTACAAAGCAGCAGTGCGTCATTGCGTGGGATCCCATTTTGGACACACAGGTGGCAAACGAGGGGTCATTTAAGCTTTCCGGCTCGCTGACATATTGGACCAATACCTCATCTTCATCGACTAGTCAGGTGGAGCTGGGTGACAGCAATCGAGTCACGGCGACCATTTCCGTCCGCGCCCTGCAGATGCCTTCTTCGACATCGACAAGCACGCTTATCGGATGCCAGCCCAATATGCCCGATTCAATCGAGGCCACGATGTGGAATGGTTCGCGAGGTAATTTCCCCGTTCAGTGGTCGACGATTAGTCAGGACGCCCTAAAGAACCTTGGCCAGATTACGGTCAACGGATACTTTACCGGTTCCAACATCCCGGTTACGGCGACGGTCAATATTTGTGATCTCGAAGATAACAACATCGGCAAGATTCCTTATATTCCCGGCGCCGGACTTCTGGCTCCGCGCTATCTGTCCGATCTGTATTTATCGGACGGCAGCTCCTACTACCCCAGGTATTCCTCGGGACAGCCTTATAGCTGGGATGAGTTCCCTCAAGAGCTGCTGGACGGCAAACCGGGCGAGTACGAAATTACCGGCACGATCGCCGACTCGCTGGCAAAGATCCATGCGACTGCGGTGTGCGGCGAGGTCAAGGGTGTCAACAACTACAGCGATAACGGTGTGACGCTTGGACAGTCGTACGAGGACTGGCGCGTTATCTATCCCGGTGAGGAAGTCAATCTGGACTACTTCTACGTGTCCGGCGCATTGCAGGACGGAACGACTTTTGACAGTCTCGGCGTCAACTGGGATACCTACGACAGGTACCCCCAGAAGGACTGCACGATAACTGGAACGGTCGCCGGAACGAATATCCCCGTGAAGGTCCATGTCATCGTGACTAAAAACTGGGAAGCTCAGCCGCAAACTATTACGGTGCTCAAGGGCAGCGACGGCACCGCCATGCTTCCCAGCTATGCCGAACTTGTTAGCCCCGATGCGGTCGAGCATCCGGATTATTCGCACAAATACGCCGAGGCCAAGTGGAACACGAAGGGCTTCGATTGGACCCAGGGCGGCGTGGTCCGCGGCACTGCAACAATGAGCTTTAGCACGGGGAGCGGCATGCAGACGGTCGACGTTCCGATTACTGCCACCGTTAAGATCGCGAGCAAGGCGACCTCGGTGCAGGGCGGAACCATATGGACCGTCCCCGGCATCAAGCCGATGCTGCCGGAATACCTTGAGGTTCGATATGACAACGATGTGTCTTCTGAGCCCCAGCGCGAAAAGGTCACATGGGACCGTGTCGCCGAAGACGCGTATGCCAGGGACGGTTCGTTTAAGGTGAAGGGCAAACTCCAGGGTGGTGCCGAGGCGACGATCACTGTCGACGTCTGCTCTGTCACCTCTATTGCCGTTCCTGAGCGCATTGCCACGGCCAATGGCGTCGTTCCCGAGCTGCCGTGGAATGTCTCGGTTGCTACGAGTGATGGCAAAACGCACAATGCTCAGGTTCAATGGGATTACGTTCGTCCCTCGGTTTATACCGGAGAACCGGGTCAGGTCACGACAGTGTCTGGCACGCTGTTTGCAAGCGGCCTTAACGGATACGCCGACGGCACCAACACCGGCCTCACTGTTCAGACCAAGATCGTTATCCAAGGCGTTGAGAAGGCAATCGATAATGGTGAGACCGCGGTGACCACCAAGGCGGGCACTGCGCCTGCTATGCCTTCCAAGATGGCGGTCGAGATGAGCGACGGCTCTGTTTCGACGGCGGCAATTGATTGGGATCCGATCGCGCCCGAGAAGTACGAGCGGCCTGGCACGTTCTATGCGACGGGCCATGTGGTCGGCTTTGATGCCGCTGCTGTTATGGCGCTTTTGGACGATGAGGGCCAGAAGGTCGGCGTGGATGAGAACGGTAACGTGACCGCCAAGGTGACGGTTGCCGACAAGAAGGCGAAGAAGGTGGCGCTGCAGCCCGAGGCCGTCGTGGTCAACACCACGGTCGGATCGATGCTGGAGCTGCCCGATGCCGTGTCCGTATATTACTCGGATGGCTCAGCGCGGGATACTCGGGGCAGTTTAGGCGGCATCGAGATCGAAAAGTGGACCGACACCGACGGCATCGACCTCTCCAATCCGCTCGCCAAGAAGGGTACGTATAAACTCGTCGGCAAGCTCAAGGATGTCGACAACGTCAACGCCATCGTGTACGTCAACGTCTCCGAGGCGCCGCGAACCATCACCAAGCTCGAGGCCAAGTCGTTTAGCGTTGCCAGTGGTACGTCCAAGCAGGAACTGTACGCCCAGATGCCCAAGCAGGTTGTGGCGACCTATTCCGATGGCTCGACCGATCTGCTCGACATTGACGTGTGGGATCTTTCTAACGTCACGGACGAGCTGCTCAACGGAACCGGCACCGTGGAGATCACGGGTACGGTTAAGCTCAACGGCGCCAAGGTGACCTGCAATGTGACCGTAGTGGATCAGGATGCCCAGACGCCCGACTACGTCGAGCCGATCGATGCTATTGAGATTGCGGACAATGCCAAGGTCAGTGACCTTATGGATAAACTGCCGTCCAAGGTGACGGTTGTCATGAAGGACGGCAAGACCAAGAACGAGACGCCCGTTAAGTGGTCTCAGGTCGACAGCCTGGGCCGTGCCGGCACCGAGTTTGAGGTCACGGGTCTAACGGACAACGGCATGACCGTTAAGGCTCAGGTCAAGGTGACGGCGCATATTGTCGACATCAATGTCGCTGAAGACATTGTGGTCGTGCGCGGCACCAAGGCGGACGACGTTTTGGCCAAGCTGCCCGCCACGGTCACGGCGATTTACTCGGATGATACCGAGTCCGTAGCCGATGTAACGTGGGATACCAAGGGCCTCTCCGACAAGGACTTTGCCAAGGAGGGCGAGGTCACGGTCAAGGGCAAGGTTGCCGGTACCGATCAAAAGGCAGAGTGCACGATTACGGTCGTGAAGAGCGATGCCGAGATTCCGGCGTCCGTTGAGCCTATTGCCGGAATTTCCGTTCCCGAGGGCGCGTCTGCCGATGCGGTGCGCGAGGCACTCAAGGGCGTGAAGGCGACCGTTCGCATGAAGGACGGCAAAACGACGGCGGAGTCCGAGATCACATGGACCGAGGTTCCTGCCGCGGCCGACACGTACGGCAACAGCGTCGTTGCCAAGGGCGTGACGGTGAACGGCAACCTGCCCGTCGAGGTCATTGTTACCTCCACGACGACGATCAACAAGGTTGCCGAGGTGCCGCAGATCAAAGTTGAGCGCGATGCCAAGGCCGACACTGTGACGGGGCAGCTGCCCAAGAAGGTTGCCGTGACGTACTCCGATGGCCACACGGACGAGGCCGCGGTCACGTGGAATACGGATGGCCTGGACAAGCATCTTGCCACCGTTGGCGAGTACACGATCGAGGGCTCCGTCGAGGGCACGACGCTCAAAGCGACCTGCAAGCTGGTCGTCGAGACGCCGGCAAGCGAGATTCCCGTGAGGCCTGCGACGTTCGCTCCCGTTGAGGTGTTCGAGGCAAGCTCTGCCGCCGATGTGCTGAAGGCGCTGCCCAAGAAGGTCTCCGTGATGATGAAAGACGACAGCCAGGAAGACTACGATGTCGATTGGGAGAATGTCCCCGCACTGGATTGGGGTGCCGATGATGTGACCGTGGACGGTAAGGTTCGCGGTACGGATCTGACGGTCAGCTGCATGGTACGCGTTAAGCCGCGCCCGGCAGCCAAGGGGCTCGTTATCGTTGACCAAAACGGTAGGGCAACGACTTCCGAGACCGTGCTCAAGGTCGAGCGCGGCAAGGAAATTGACCTTGCTGCCGCGGCGAGCAATGCGGCCGATGGCGCGCTGCTGCGTGGTAACGTGACGTGGACCTCGTCCGACCCGACGATCGTTACGGTCGAGAACGGTAAGGTCAAGGCCCTAAAGAACGGTACCGTCGTCGTTACCGCGACGATGCCCGTTGACGGTGACGCCGCGGCGATTGCGACGCTTGCCGAGGATGGCGCTGCGGAGACGCCGGCGCCTCAGCAGCTCACGGCTTCGGTGACTGTCGAGGTTGTTGAACCTGTTGTTGTACAGGAACCGACCGGCGGCAAGGATAACGGTGCCAAGCCCGATGCCAAGGATCCTTCGGGCAAGAAGAATGGCAAGAAGGCCGCTAAGGGAAGCCTGGCCGAGACGGGCGACAACACTGCCGTGACTGTCGCGGCGCTTGGCGGAACCGGCCTGCTGGCGCTGATTGCCGCAGCGATCGAAAAGCTGCGCCATCGCGCGGAGTAAGGCTGCGAGCTTAGAGCCTTAGGGCTCTAGGACTCAAGAAGGCCTCCCGGTTCTCGTCGGGGAATCGGGAGGCCTTTCGTTTTGCCATCAGGGCAGCTAATTTGGGACGGGCCTTTTTGACTACCCTGGCCCCCTTGGCAGTTGCGGTGAAATAGGGACTATTTTATGGGCTAGAAGCCTTAAGCAGTCCGTATTTCACCGCAACTTAGTTTGGGGACTTGGGGATGAGGTTAGCCTAAGCGGACTGGATCGTGGGGGCAGGCGTTGAGAATCTCGACGCCGTTCTCGGTCACCAGGGCTAGGTCTTCGATGCGGACGCCGGTGCGGCCGGGGAGGTAGATGCCCGGTTCGATGGAGAACGTCATGCCCGGTTCAACGACCTGCTCGTTGACGAGCGAGACGTCGCCTGGCTCGTGGTCCTGCAGGCCGATCGAGTGGCCCAGGCGATGCGTGAAGTACTTGCCGTAGCCAGCGTCCTCAATCACGTCGCGCGCGGCGCGGTCCAGGTCACACATGCGCACACCCGGTGCGATGAGCGCCTCGGCGGCCTCGTTGGCGCGGCGCACGATATCGTAGATACGCGCGGTTTCCTCGTCCGGCTCGCCCCAAAAGAACGTTCGCGTCATGTCCGAGCAATAGTTGCAGCGACGTCCACCAATGTCGAACAGCACCACGTCGTCACGCTTGAGTACGGTATCGTCGGGCTCGTGGTGCGGGTCGCCGGCGTTGGCGCCAAAGCTCACGATGGGCGGAAAGCTAAAGTCCTCGCAGCCGTGCTTGCGATACAAGCCGAGCATCTGGTCGGCAATTTCGCGTTCCGTCACGCCTTCGTGGACGAGCTTGATCGCGTCGGCCATCACGGCGTCGTTGGCTGCCGAGGACACGCGCATAAGCTCTTGCTCAGTGGCATCCTTGTGGGTGCGCGCGGCGGTGACGGCAAAGTCACCCAGGAAAAACTCGCTTGCGGCGTGGCGCTCCATGAGCGGCATCAAAAAGCCGGAGCGCATGACGGTATCGATGCCGAGCGGCTTGGTCGGATCGATCTCACTCGCGATGGCGTCGGCCACGACGTCGGTATCGGTGTGGTAGGCGACGCGGGCATTGTCGTACTCGGGCAGCTGATGCAGTGCGTTGACCAGGATCACTGGCTCGGCATTGCGCGCGAGCAGCACGCCACAAAAACGCTCGAACATATCGGCATAAAACCCGGTCAGATAGTAGATCGACCACGGGTCGTTCACAAGCAGCTGCGCGCCGGGGTGCTGAGCCTCGAGCGCATCGAGCACGCGCGCCACTCGCTGGTCATCGACATGTGCCATGAAACATCCTTTCGCTAGGGTGCCACCATGGTATCCCCAATGCCAGGGTAGTCAATTTGCGACGGGGTTATTTTAGCTGCGTCCAACATGCGGAATGATTTTTCTGGGACGGGGATGAAATAATCATTCGGCACCCAATGATTATTTCATCCCCGTCCCAGAAAAATCATTTGAGCGAACGTTCGGGCAAAAGTAGTCATAAGAGGCCCGTCCCAAATGGGCTGGTTTCACAAGTATGGCGGATTACGGGGCTGGACCTGTATTACTTGACCATGGGATAAAGCGCGAAATTAAATCCGCAGGTAGACGGCTTATCAAAAATCGAAAATTGCCGGTATGGATGGGGGTCTCCGAATCAGCCCCGTAATCCGGCATAGTTTTGAAATGGCACTAAAGTAGGCACAAGCTAAATGCCGATTCCAAGGATAGTTGCGGTGGAATAGTTCCTGGATGCCGGGGTTTTGGCGGAAA
>ERZ827363.2910-NODE-2910-length-13800-cov-4.241688_pt1 | contig 13800 bp, 9 predicted proteins | sample MGYA00519776_ERZ827363 | MGnify/ENA primary metagenome ERZ827363 (study PRJEB31778, sample SAMEA3449288) | human gut metagenome | biome: human gut; feature: human-associated habitat; material: faeces | place: United Kingdom | collected 2010/2012 ...
GCCGCGCTGCGCCCCGGCCTTGAGCATGGCGGCGGTCGCCATGGCGTTGGTGCCCACGCAGAGGAGCTGTGCGCCCTGCGGCAAGAGGGGCAGAAGGGCGGAAATGATGGCGCGGCCGATGCCGCCGCCCTGTCCGTCCAAGACGATAATGGTCATATGAAAGCCTCCGTCGTTTGATTGAGGGGAGAACGGTTACATCCGGGCGGTCGTTCATCGCCGCCCCGAAGGGAAAGCGCGTCAATCCGCCGAAACCGAACAGGACAAAAGGAAGGAGAAGGAAAACGGACGGGCGCACCGCGAAAAACGCTTGTATTCGTTTAGTTTACAGGTTTCGGGCGCGGCTGTCAAGCGGCAGAAAATTGCGCGGCAGGCGCGCAATTTCATTGAAAAGGGACGCATCCTGTGTTATACTGAACCGAAACGACAAATGTAACCGTCGCGCGGGGGCGAAAGCGCCGGACGCGCGCGGAATCACGGGGGAAAGGGAGACGGTCATGCGAAAGAAACGCGGATGGCGGCGCGCCGCGGCGCTCGCCCTGTCGGCTGTGCTGCTTGCGGGCACGGCGCTGGCGCTGTACGACACCGGCGTCACGCCCGAATACGGCACCCAGCTGTTGACCCTTTCCACCTGCGGCGATACCCGCCCCGACACGGACACCCGCTTCGCGATTTTGGCAATGCGGGTAGGATAACCCCTTGACATTTGCCCCCAATGCAGGTATAATGTCAAAGTACCTTCACGCCGGTGTGTTGGAATTGGCAGACGAGACGGACTCAAAATCCGTTGGTGGTGACACCGTGTGGGTTCGACCCCCACCACCGGCACTGATATAAAACCCCAAAAGGCGCAGAGCTTTTTGGGGTCTTTTTTTGCATGGTCATAGGGGTCGAACAGGGCGGCACGGCTAAGCCGCGCACAAAAGTCTCCGGTGGAGACTTTTGAGGCCCACGCCCCCACCACCGCTTAACAAAACAGCCCGGAACTGCCGCCTGCATTTGCGGTGGTTCCGGGCTGTTGCTTTACCTATTCACCTTGCAGCTGTCAACGTGCAGGTATGGGCCTTATGCCTTTTTGCTGTAATCGCGTGCGCCGTAAATGGCGGTGCCGATGCGCACAATGGTGGCACCCTCGCGGATGGCATCGGGGTAATCTCCGCTCATGCCCATGGAAAGGATATCCATTTTGGCGTTCTCATAATGGCGGTCAGCAGCTTTTGCCAGCAGTTCCCGCATTTGGGCAAAGAACGCGCGGGTCTCATCCGGGGTTGCAGCTGCCGGCGGGATGGCCATCAGGCCGCGCAGGCGGATATGCGGCTGTGCGGCTGCCATATCCAGCAGGGGCCACAGGCTTTCGGCAGAAATGCCAGACTTGCTCTCTTCCCCGCCGATGTTGATCTCGATCAAAATTTCCTGGGTCAGGTTTGCGGCGGCAGCGGCGCGCTCCACCTTTTGCAGCAGGTGCTCGCTGTCCACGCTTTCAATCAAAGCAGCACGGCCCACCACTTTGTTGACCTTGTTGGTCTGCAAATGGCCGATAAAATGCCCCGGCTTACCGCAATAAGCGTTGGCGTCGGTCTTTTCCACCAGTTCCTGCACATGGTTTTCGCCAAACAGGTCAATGGGCAGAACGGCGCTGGCAATCACCTCTTCCACGGTGCGGGTCTTGCAGGCGGCGCACAGCAGAATATCTGCCGGGTCGCGGCCGGCTTCACGGGCGGCGGTGGCCATATTTTCACGGATGCGGGCCACATTTTCGGCCATCATTGTCAGTTGTTCCTGTGTCAGCATGGTTCACATCTCCTGGTAAACGGCGCGGCTGCCGCCGATGTATTTGGGGCGGGTGCGGGCGCAGATGATGGGCGCAGCGCCGATCTGCTTGATGGTCAGGCGCACCGGCACGGCCACGCGCTTTAAGTGCATGCCAATCAGCGTACCGCCGATATCAATTCCGGCAGCGGCACGCACTTCCTCCACCAGAACCGGATGTTCAAACGCCTGCCAGCAGTTGGTTGCCCAGCTGCCGCCCGCATGGGGCTGCGGCACAGCGTTCACCTGTTCATAACCATACTTTTCGGCAGCTTCCTGCTCGATGACAATGGCGCGATTCAGGTGTTCGCAGCACTGGGCCGCCAGATAGACGCCCTGCGCTTTGAGCACCGGCAGAATACCCGCCAGCACAGCCGCGGCGGCTTCCATGCTGCTGTCCTTGCCAATATGCCCGCCAACGATCTCGCTGGAAGAGCAGCCGACCACAAAAATATCCCCGGCGCGCAGGTGTGCAGCCGCCAGCAGTTCTTCCGCTGCCTGGCGTGCCTGCGCCGTAATGGCGGCGCAATCCGGTTTTTGAACGGTGTTTTGTTCCATAATCTACCCACCTTTTTCATTTACTGATCTGGCATTATTATAACACGGGATGCAAGGTTTGTACATTCTTAAACGGTTCTAAACCAATCTTACCCCCATACAAAAACGGTGCAGCAAAGCCGCAGCCTGCTGCACCGTTTTGGGGCACTGCTGAAAACAAACTTATTCTCAGCGCTTGATATCGTAATTCATGTCCATCAGGTTGCGGATGGTGGAAACATCATCGGTGATGTTGGCATCGCCGTGGATGGTGTGCTTGATGGCGGAGCTTGCCACCGCAAAGTTGACCATATCCATCGGCTTGTAGTTATGCAGCATGGCGTAAATCAGGCCGCTGGCAAATGCATCGCCGCCGCCTACACGGTCCAGAATATTAAAGGTAAACAGCTTGCTTTCAAAGGTATGGTCCTCATACCACATAAAGGCTTTCAGGCTGTTCTCGGAGCCGGAATGGGCATAACGCACATGGCGGGCAATGCACTTGATGTTGGGGTAACGCTCCACAAAGCGCTGGAAGATCTCATCCTGCTGTTCATAGCTGGGCTGTAGGGGCACGCCGTCTTTCCAGTCGCCCTGGGCGTGGTCGGCATCATCTTTCCACAGGTGGTAAGGCTCAATGCCAAACAGAACATCCACATAGGGCAGGCACTTGGTGCAGTAGTCACGGGCTTCTTCCCAAGTCCACAGGGTGGAGCGGAAGTTGCCGTCAAAGCTGACGGTCAGGCCCTTTTCCTTGGCTTTTTTCAGGCAGGCCATCACAAAATCGGCGCAGTTCTGGCCCAAAGCCGGGGTAATGCCGGAAAGATGCAGCCAGTCAAAGCCGTCCAGCAGGGCGTCCAGATCCACTTTGGAAAGGTCATACTCAGTAAAAGCGGAGTGCTTGCGGTCGTAAGTAACCTTGCTAGGGCGGATGCCGTAACCGGTTTCCAGGTAATAGGTGCCCAGACGGTGGGTCGGGGTTTCATCCGGGGTGGAAAGGATCATCGGGGTGCAGTGCACATCATTGGAGCGCAGCCAGCGCACCGCACTTTTGCCCAAAGAGTTGTTGGGCACCACGCTGAAAAACGTGCTGTCCACACCCAGGTTGGCAAGAGCCAGGGCAATGTTGGCCTCGCTGCCTCCATAGCTGGCTTCAAAGTTGGAAGCCATACGGATCTTTTCATAGTTCGGCGGGGTCAGGCGCAGCATGACCTCACCAATCGTAATAAATTTAGCCGGGCTGTCGTTATGAAGGAGCAGGGGGTTAAAATGTTCCATAACATCTACCTCTCATTTCTGGCCCCACGGGCAAAACCAGGTCATGGCCCGCCGCAGGGTTTGTTATGTCATATTTATTGTACCGTATTTTCGTCCCGGTTTCAACGATTTTTACACAAACTGCGCTCATATTTTGCGTTCCTTTTCACTGTTGCACAAAAAGGGCGGTACCGAGCGGCAAAAAACATCGCACACCCATGATTTTTTGCTGCCCGGTTCGAATTGCATTTTAATGTCTTTTATTGTATAATAGTAGAAACTGTGCCCTGGCGGCGGCTGCCGCGCGGGGTGTTGATACAAGTGCCGCACAAAACAGCGTTCTGACGTTTTATGCGGGCCACAAATCTGGAGGGAGCCAAACATGGCCGAAACAATGCAGGTCTCCGCGCAGCGCGCCTGGACCCACCTGAAAAAATACCAACCGCTGATCCATGAACTTGTCAGCCGCGATCTGAAAGTCAAATACCGCCGCAGCTTTCTGGGTTACATCTGGAGCATTTTGAACCCGCTGCTGATGATGCTGCTGCAAAGCATCATCTTTTCGTACATGTTCCGCAACGATATCCCAAACTTCCCGCTTTACCTGATCTGCGGCAACACCCTGTTTACCTTTTTCAATGAGACCACCAGCATGGGCCTGACTTCTGTTATCCAGAACGCCCCGCTGATCAAAAAGGTGTACATTCCCAAGTTCATCTTCCCCATCAGCCAGGCGGTTTCCCGCTTTGTCACCATGCTGTTCAGCTTTGGTGCGGTTCTGCTGGTCATGATCTTTACCCGTGCCACCTTCTATTGGACCATCTTTTTGAGCTGGCTGCCGCTGGTGCTGCTCTTCTTTTTCAGCTGCGGGCTGGGGCTGCTGCTTTCCGCGCTGGCGGTGTATTTCCGTGATATGATGCACCTGTACAGTATCCTTACCATGGGTTGGATGTACGCCACCCCGCTGTTCTACCCCATCACCGCCCTGCCGGAAACCCTGCAGAAACTGATGAAGCTGAACCCGCTGTACCACTACATCAACCTGTTCCGCAACCTGATGATGTACGGCAACATTCCCGGCCCCAACACCTGGATTGCCTGCATTTTTTGCGCCGTTGCCTCTATGGCTATTGGCCTGTTGGTGTTCCGCAAGCTGCAAAAGAACTTTATCCTGTATATCTGACGTGAGGTAACGTATGGACGAGATTATTAAAGTCAATGACGTTTCCATGCGCTTTAACCTTGCGCAGGAAAAAACTGAGACCCTGAAAGAATACACCGTAAAACTGCTGACCCACAAGCTGTTTTTTAACGAATTTTACGCACTGAAACATGTTTCTTTCAGCATGAAGCGCGGCGAATCCCTGGCGCTGATCGGGCGCAACGGCAGCGGCAAAAGCACCATGCTGAAAGTGATTTCCGGCGTGATGTACCCCTCCGGCGGCAGCGTTGCCGTCAACGGCGAAATTGCCCCCATGATCGAGCTGGGCGCCGGTTTTGACATGGATCTAACCGCGCGGGAAAACATTTTCCTGAACGGCGCGGTGCTTGGCCACGACCGGGACTATATGATGGAGCATTTTGACCGCATCATTGAATTTTCGGAGCTGAAAGATTTTGTGGATGTTCCGGTCAAAAACTTTTCCAGCGGCATGATCGCTCGTTTGGGCTTTTCCATTGCCACTGAAGTACAGGCCGACATTCTGGTTTGTGACGAAGTGCTGGCCGTTGGCGACTTTATGTTCCAGCAGAAATGCCACCGCCGCATGGAAGAGATGCTTTCCAACGGCACCACGCTGCTGTTCGTCAGCCATGACATCAACCAGGTGCAGCAGCTGTGCCAGCGCTCCATCTGGCTGGACCACGGTGTTCTGCGCGGGGATGGGCCATCGCGTGAAGTCTGCGCGGACTATGTGCGCGCTATGGAGGCCGGTGAAACCTGATGGAAAAGCTGCTGACGGTTTCGGTTGCCGCCTATAACGGCGCTGCCACGCTGCAAAAAGCGCTTGAATCCTGCCTGGTGGCGGATGAAAGCCTGCAGGCGCTGCTGGATGTGATCATTATTGATGATGGCTCCACCGATGGCACCGCCGCGCTGGCGCAGGCCTTTGTGCAGGCACACCCCGGCAGTTTCCGGCTGGTGAGCAAGGGGAACGGCGGGTACGGCTCCACGCTGAATACCGCAGTAGAGCTGGCCTCCGGGCGGTACTTTCGCACGCTGGACTGCGATGACTGGTTTGACACCAATGCTTTGCAGACCCTTTTGCGCCGCCTGCAAAACTGCACGGCGGATGCGGTATACACCAACTACCGCACCGTGCAGGAAAACGGCAGCGGAAAGGCCTTTGATGTCTGCTGCAAATTTGATACAAACCGTGTGTATGCTGTGGGTGAAGTGCAGCAGGCCACACCTGATTTGTGCATGGAGATGCACGCGCTGACCCTCTGCACCAAAACTCTGCGCGCCGCATGGCGCCGCATGCCGGAGCATTGCAGCTACACGGATATGGGCTATACGTTTGTTGGCATGGCTGCGGCGCAGACCATCTGCTTTGTGCCGGTGGTTCTGTACCAGTACCGCCTGGGGCGGGATGGCCAGAGCGTGAGCATGGCCAGCTACCGCGCCCACACGCAGGATTACATCCGCGTAGCGCGCATTCTGTTGGATGCTGCCGAACCGCTGGCCGCACAGCCTGCCCCCGCCGGGCGGGACCTGCTGCTGGTGCAGCGGGCGCGGGATGTGGCGCAGTACCTGATTGAGCTGTACCTGCGCTTTCCCCCCGACCGTGAAACCGGCCTGGCCCTGCGCCGGTATGACGAGATGCTGTGCCAGACTTACCCACACATCGCTGCCATGATGACCAACAAAAACACCCGTCTGCTGCGGGCCGGGCGTTACCTGCCCTACCGCACATTGAGCGCATGGGCGCGCGGAAAACAATCCAACGGCGGCATTTTATAATGCTGTGCCGGATACTTGAATACTTTGCCGGATATGATAAGGCAAAAAGTGAAAGGAGAATACCGTATGCTGCTGCAAAAGCTGCTTTGGCCCCGCGTGGGCATATGCACCGAGGACCGACTGTATTACCGTATGAAAGCCCCCAGCTTCCGCGATGAGGGGGATATCCTGCGCATTGAGCAGGGCGAACGCGTCTGCTTTGATACCTACTTTAACAGCGTCAGCGCAGACAAATGGCGCCGCTACACCGCCGCGCAGAATTTTTCGCTGCGGCTGAAACTGAGCGGAAAGCTGCGCGTTGTGCTGTGCAGCCGCCATTTCATCAACAGCCAGAGCGTGCGCGCCGTGCTGGCCGAAAAAGTAGTGCAGGCGGATTCCGTGCAGGAATTCTGCTTCGATTTTCCCAAGGGCGCTGACGGCATGCTGTTTTTTGAGCTGCAGGCCCTGAGCGGCAATGCCGCCTATTGCGGCGGCGCTTATGAGTGCGATGCCGCTGAAAAGGATGTGCAGCCCGTCAAAATCGGCGTGGATATCTGCACCTTCCGCCGGGAGCCGTTCGTTATGGGCAACATTGCCCGCATGCGCAGCGATATTTTGGAAAACGCCGCCAGCCCGCTGCACAACCACCTGGAAGTGTTTGTTTCCGATAACGGCCAGACGCTGGATTACGATAAGCTGAACAGCGATACCGTGCATGTTGTGCCCAACGCCAATGTGGGCGGTGCCGGCGGCTTTACCCGCGGCATGATCGAGATCCTGAAAGCCAACGAAAATGGCGCAGGCGTTACCCATGTACTGGTCATGGATGATGACATTGTGCTGGATACCGATGTGCTGCTGCGCACCTACACCCTGCTGAGCCTGCGCAAGCCGGAATATGCGGACGTATTTGTCGGCGGTGCCATGCTGCGGCTGGACCGCCCTAACATTCAGGTAGAAAACGGCGCCGCCTGGAACCAGGGCCAGTTGATCAGCCACAAAGCCAACTTTGATCTGACCAAGGTTGACCTGTGCGTTGCCAATGAGCTGGAAGAACGCCATGAGTATAACGCCTGGTGGTACTGCTGCATCCCCATTGCCGTTGTGCGGCCGGACAACCTGCCCATGCCCATCTTTATCCGCGGCGATGACATTGAATACGGCCTACGCAACTGCAAACGCCTGGTCACCCTGAACGGCATCTGCGTATGGCATGAGCCGTTTGAGAGCAAGTATTCTTCCTCGATGTACTACTACATCCTGCGCAACCAGTGCATTGACAACAGCATGCACTGCCCCGGCTATGATGCCAACGCCCTGAAAGCCGACCTGCGCAGCCAGGTGATGGGCGAAGTGAACCGCTACCGCTATAAGAATGCTGACCTGCTGATCCGCGGCGTGCGCGACTTTTTGAAAGGCATTGACTGGCTGGAACAGACCGATGCCGAAGCCCTGCACAAAGAGATTATGGCATATGGCTACAAGGCCCAGCCGGTGGACCAGCTGGATGTTCCGTTTGATTATTCCCGCTACCTGTACGCCACCAAAGAGGAAGAAAAAAACAAGGGCAAGCTGAAAAACCTCAAGGTCAAGCTGACCCGCAACGGCTGGCTGGTGCCCCCCACCCGCGAAAACACCGTTGTGAGCATGATGCACATGACCGCCTACAATGCTTACCGCGTGCAGAAGGTGCTGAACTATGATTCCAACTCCCAGAAAGGCTTTGTGACCGAGCGCAGCAAGGAAGAATACAGCCGCTGCGTGCGCGAGATGAAAGCCTGCATGAAGGAGATCGACGCCCAGTTTGACGCTGCCGCCCAGAGCTACCGCGAGCGCTGCGGCGAAGTGCGCAGTCTGGACTTCTGGAAAAAGTATCTGAACCTGGACAAGTAATTTTACCGGGCCTATTCCCGGTCTTCCCTAGAAAGGAATCTTACACTTATGGCCAAAAAAGAGGCAAATTCGTTTGTTCTTACCATTGCGGGCATTGCTGCTGCCACCGTGATCGGCGTGGTCGGGGTCAAGCTGACCCCTGCCCCGCATGTGATTTTCAGCCTGGCCCCCAGCGCAGAACCACAGGCTACCGCTGAGCCGGATCCCATCAGCTGCGTGCTGGCCGGTACCGGGCAGGTTGTGGATTTTGCGGATCCCGGCGCAGAGGAATATGTTTCCCTGCTGGATACCGACAGCCAAAGCCTGACCGAGCGCTATGCCCTGCCCGCTTTGGAGCGGATGACCCAGTCCGACACCGAAAGCCTGATTGCCCCTTTGCAGGTCATCCAGCGCATTCAGACCCTCGGTATTGACCCTGCCACCTTTGATACCCCGGAGGCCAACTGGAAAAACCTGTACAACTCTGTCATGACCCGGCTGGCCCCCCTGGCCACCGCCGAAACCGCCCAGGCTGTGAATTTTACCGGTTCCAGCCTGGCAGAACTGAATGACTTTCTGGCAGCCAACCCCGGCAGCACGGTGGAGGTCATCTCCCCTGCTCTGGTGATGGATGCCACCCTGGTGGTACCCACTGGTACGATCCTGCACGGCAACGGCGCAGTGCTGACCCCCGGCAATGAAACGCTGGACAAAGCCATTGTTCTGGACCAGGCGGAAAATACCGCCGTGACCGGCTTTGTCATCAACGGCGGGTGCAATTACGGTGTGTATGTCAAGAATTCCAGCAGTTTCTATCTGGCTGACCTTGACATCAGCAATGTTTCCCTCAAGGGCCTTTGCGTTATGGGGGAAAACACCGGCTTTGCACTGGTCAATAACAGCATCCATGAAAACCAGAATGGTGCCATCTTCCTGAACGGCGAGATCAGCAATGGCGTGATCGAGGGCAACCGCATTGAAAATAACTCTGGTGCCCGCAACCTGACCGCCGGGCTGGTGCTCTGCTCCATGCCCATTGAGGACATTGAGACCGCCTACAATCCGTTCCCGGATGAAATGCTGTACGATATTTTACAGTCTCCCCATCAGCTGGTTGTGCGCGGCAACACGGTTGCGCACAACCATTCCTCCGGCATTTATTCGGAAAGCGGCTACCTGAACTATTATGTAGAGAACACGATCTACAAGAACGAAAAAGAGGGCATGTGCCTGGATTACGGCTCCTTCGGCAACTACATTACCGGATGTGAGATCCGCCAGAACGGCGGCCGCAACCGCATGAGTGATGAGGATCTGGAAGCTGACTTTATTCTGGATCAGGGCCGCATGGCGGATGGTTCCTCCCCCGCCAAGCTACCCGGCATCTCGCTGGATAACACCGCCTACAACACCATTTACGGCAACATTGTGCGGGACAATTACGGTTCCGGCATCAAGGCTGTGCGCTCGGCGTTCAGCAACACCATTCTGTGCAACCAGATCATTGACAACAACCGGGGTGCCAGCGATACCTTCCACTTCTTTGGTATTGAGCTCAGCACTGACCTGAACGCGGACGAAGCCGTGCAGGGCCTGGATTTTACCCCCTGCTATGAGAACATCATTGCCCGCAACACCATTTCCGGCGGGCATTACGCTGGGGTGTTTATGGGCGAAGATGCGTTCATGAATGATATTTTTGACAATACCTTTATGGACTGCACTGACTGGGCTATGGAATCCCTGAGTGAAAAATACAACTCTACCCTGAACAATATGGCAAACATGCCCACCCGCGGGATCGAACTTTCTAACGGTCAGGGCTGATGCCGCGAGGCTGCTACATGAAACAAACACTGCAAAACCGTTTCCCGCGCCGGTGGCTGCTGCTGGCTTTTGTGCTGAACTTTGCCATTGCCGCGGCTGCACTGCTGCCCTACATGATACGGGACGGCGGCCTGCTGTTGGTTGCGGCGGATTTTGACGCAGAACAGCTCTCCTACAACATGCTGTGCAACAACGCCATCAAAAGCGGCGAGGTGCTGTGGAACTGGCGCATTGATATTGGTTCAGACTTTGTATCCTCGTTCAGCTTTTACACCCTTGGCAGCCCGTTTTTCTGGCTGAGCTTTCTCTTCCCCGCCAGCGCGTTTCCTTATCTGGTCGGCTGGATCTATATGCTCAAATATGCTGTTGCCGGGCTGACCTCGTTTGCCTACTTCCGCCGCAGTGCCAGCGAGAAAAGCGCCCTGCTTGGCAGTGTGTTGTATGCATTTTCCGGTTTTTCCTGCATCAACGTGGTGTTCTATCACTTCCATGATGTGATTGCCCTGTTCCCGCTTTTGATGCTGGGGCTGGACAAACGCATGCAGGAGGGCAAAAAAGCTCCGTTCCTGTTTGCCGTTGCCATCAACGCGCTGGCCAACTATTACTTCTTTATCGGGGAAGTTTTCTTCCTGGTGTTTTACTATATTACGCGGTATCTTTTTGGCGGCGAGGACGCACGCCCCGGGGCGGATCTGCGCAAAAATGCCCGCAAAATTCCGGCCTGCATCCTGGAAGGCTGTCTGGGCGTCGGCATGGCGGGGGTACTGTTCATCCCCTCCATTGCGGCGGTGCTCAATAATCCCCGCGTATCGGATCACATCAGCTTGAGCCAACTGACCTTTGACTGGCCCAATTACCTGCAAATGCTGCGGGCGCTCTTCTTCCCGGCGGAGAATATGTTCAATTTTTCCGCTGTGGTGCATGATAACTGGTATTCCATCGCGGCGTACCTGCCCTTGGTAGGCGTCTGCCTGGTTCTGGCTTATCTGCTGCGCTGGAAGTGGGACTGGCTGCATGTGCTGCTGGTGGGGCTGTTCCTTGTAGCAGCCAGCCCGGTCAGCAACAGTCTGTTCGTCATGTTCACCAGCGAGCCGTACCGCCGCTGGTATTACATGCTGGTGTTCCTGCTGGTGCTGGCCACCATCAAGGTGCTGGACCATCTGCAGGACTACCCTTGGCGTGCGGGCTGCGGTATTTCGGCTGCAGTCATCGCCGCTATCACGCTGTATCTGTACGTCAAGCGCGATACCATGGTGTACCGCAAATACTGGCTGGTTGTGTTGACATTGATTGCCATCGGCGGCGTGGTTCTGCTGTTTGCTGCCCTGGGCGGGGTGCGGCGGCTGCGCCTGCGCCGCCCCATGGCTGCCCTGACGGCCTGCACTGCTCTGGTTGCTGCACTGACCACCGGTTTTACCGTGGGCACCTATCAGCGTGCCTACACCCAGACGATCGGCCTGACCACCACAGAAATTTATGGTGACGTTATCCACAGCGGCGACGGCCTGCCTGATGCCCTGCCCTACCGCTATTATTTCTGGGAGCCGTATTCCAACCGCGGCATGGCGGCTTACCTGCCGGACCGTACCTCCTTTTTGAGCACGCTTTCCCCCTCCATCTTTACACTGTATGATGCCCTGGGGGACGAGCGCCACGCCATTACCCCCGCCGGGCCGGAGGGCACCAACGAGCTGCTTTCCGTTGGGTATTATATCCGCAACAACTCCGACTGGCCGGATGAAATCTACACCAGTTTTTCCAACGGTCACGAGCAGATCAACGTCTATCAGGATTCCCACGCCCTGCCCATCGGCTTCTGCTATGATACCTACATGACCCGCAGTGAGTTTGACGAGATTGACCCCGCCGAGCGCGCCCACTCCATGTTAAAGACCCTTGTGGTGGCAGACGAGGACGAAGCCACGGTTTCCACCATACTGCGCCACTATGATGCCGCGCTGGATGGCGAGATCAGTCAGGAGAACAAGTTTGCCGACATGGACAAGCGCCGCGAAGCCTGCACCGATGTGTTTGATTATGGCACAGACTATTTTTATTCCGAAATCACATCCGGCAGCGAGCAGTACGCATTTTTCAGTGTTCCCTATGACAAGGCGTGGAGCGCCACGGTCAACGGCGAATCTGCAGAGATCCTGAACATCAACGGCCTGATGGCCGTCAAAGTGAATGCCGGTAAAAACTGTATTCGTTTCCACTATTCCCCCACCCCGCTCTGGTGCGGGATCGGGGTCAGCGCCATTAGCATTCTGCTGACGGCAATTTACCTGCTGGCCGGGCGGCGCAGCAGAAAAAGCAAAAAAGAGGTGCTGTAAACCATGAAGGCTACCCGCGAAAATCCGATTCTGTACATCGTGATCCCCTGCTATAACGAGCAGGAGGTTCTGCCCATTACCAGCAAGCTGTTTTTGAAAAAGATCACCGACCTGGTTGCCGCCGGTAAAATCAGCGATGACAGCCGCGTGCTGTTTGTCAACGATGGCTCCAAGGACAAAACCTGGTCCATCATCTGCGACCTGGCCAAGAGCGACAAGCACTACATCGGCATCAGCCAGAGCCGCAACCGCGGTCACCAGAACGCAGTGCTGGCCGGTTTGATGGAAGCCAAGGACAAGTGCGATATCACCATCTCCATTGACTGCGACGGTCAGGACGATATCAACGCCATGGACGCCATGGTAGATGCCTATGTGAACGATGGCTGCGAAGTTGTGTACGGCGTGCGCTCCAAGCGCGATACGGATACCTTCTTCAAGCGCTTTACGGCAGAAAGCTTCTACAAGCTGCTGAACGCCATGGGGGCCGAGGTTGTTTACAACCACGCGGACTACCGCCTGATGAGCGCCCGCGTGCTGCATGAGTTTGCCAATTTCAAGGAGGTCAACCTGTTCCTGCGCGGCATGGTGCCGCTGGTGGGCTTTAAATCCACCAGCGTTGCTTACGAGCGCCACGAGCGCATTGCGGGTGAAAGCCACTATCCCCTGTCCAAAATGCTGTCCCTTGCGTTTGACGGCATCACCAGCCTTTCCGTCAAGCCCATCCGGTTCATTACCGGGTTTGGCGTTATTGTGGCGCTCATCAGCTTTATCGGCGTGATCTGGGCCATTGTGGAAGCGCTGCTGGGTGCCACCGTATCCGGCTGGGCCAGCATGACCAGCATCATCTGCTTTGTTTCCGGCGTACAGCTGATCTGCCTGGGCGTGATCGGCGAATACATCGGCAAGATCTACATGGAAACCAAGCGCCGCCCCCGCTACATCATCAGTGACCGCACGTGGGATGAGGATGAGAAGTAATCGGCTGGGCAGAGTTACGCCTGTTTGCTTTACCTAATATAGCACCAACAAAATAAATTTGTGCCGCGCGTTTTGCCCCTTGTATGGGGGGTGGGACGCGCGGCTTTTTTGTTGTTTCGGAGGTTTCCATGCTCACGGTTGACTCATTTTGCAGGAGAGTATTTGCGCCGCGGCGCACCGACATGATTCTTTAGGCAACACCGCACAATTCCCGCCTGACGGCTTAAGCACCGCTCCGGCGGCTGC
>ERZ827363.2912-NODE-2912-length-13782-cov-12.389524_pt1 | contig 13782 bp, 11 predicted proteins | sample MGYA00519776_ERZ827363 | MGnify/ENA primary metagenome ERZ827363 (study PRJEB31778, sample SAMEA3449288) | human gut metagenome | biome: human gut; feature: human-associated habitat; material: faeces | place: United Kingdom | collected 2010/2012 ...
TCAACGCGTCCAAGTTTGCGGATAGTACCTGTTTTGTAGAGAAGAGCCTCGGAAAGAGTTGTTTTTCCGGCATCGACATGTGCAAGCATGCCAATATTTATGTTTGGTTTATTTAAGTCCCCCATATATTGATCTCCTTAGTTAAGACATTTTCTGACTAAATCGTGGTCGATTATAAATACATAAAAAATATTACCATAATGACGGCTGTTTATAAGTCTTCCATGGTCAAGAACAGGAATGACAGTGCCATCTTTTCGTTTAAGGGAAAATGACAGATAATCATTGTTGTCATTCTCAAGTGCGTTAATCTGCTTCCATATATTTTCTTCGACTGCTTCGCGTTCATCTTCTTTGATGATATTTCGGAAGCTGCGGCCTGTATAGTCAATTAATTCATCAAAATTGCTGCAGCCTGTGAGATTTAACATTTCTTTATTAGCAAAAAGAATAGAATCATCTTTTTTGTCAGCTTTGTATATTATAAAAGCACCCGGAAGATTTTTTGAAATATCGCTTAAGGCAAATCCAAGTGGTGTGCGTATTTTTTTGTTCATATTCGGATTAAATTCCAGACATTCATGTTTGCCTTTAATTTTTACGTTATATAAGGCAGTATCAGCATCAATAAGCAGCTGTTCTACAGAGCCGTCGTCAGGATTGTATTGTGCGTATCCAACGGAAATATTAAAGCTTTGTGTCTGGTTGCTAGCTATAAAAGAACGAGGCATATCCGTGAAAGCCTCTATTTGTGCTTTTGCATCTTTACATGTGCAGTTTTTCAGGATGATACAGAATTCATCACCACCACTACGACACAGAATTGAATTTTTAGGAAAAGAACTTCTTATTGTGTCGGCGAGAATGCATAATGCTTTATCTCCGGTTGAATGTCCAAAAAGGTCATTAATGAATTTAAAATCATCTATATCAAGTGCAATACAGACACAATGTTCATTACTATGTTTTTTCATATATTTTGTTAAATGTTCCTGAAATCCATTGCGGTTAAGAAGTCCCGTGAGATTGTCAGTAGATGAAAGGTTCTGCAGTATGATTCCATTGGCCTGAAGCACCATAAGTGCATATGTGAGACCTGTAAGGAGAAAAAGGATAATAAATCCCCCAATAAATACTGTTGTTGTTTGACTGTCTGCATGCCAGCCGTCTTTAGGTGTAACTTCAAGTTTCCATGAACAGCCACCTAATTCAAACTGATATGTAACAGGGCTTATAAATTCTTCACAATTGCTGTAAATTTCCGTAAATTCACCGGTAAGAGGTGATAAAGTTTTTGAGAGGCGGTAATAGTATCCGAAATCTTCAAGTGCATTTACCGAATCTGAAAAGATTTCCGGCACACGGATAATTGATATAGTAAATCCCCAGAAATATTTATCACCGGATTCATTTTCAAGATAGACAGGATTTCTTATGGTAATGCCGACACCACCCTGTTTAAGCTGGAAGGGTCCCTGCATAACGGTTATATTATTATCTCTTCCATAGCGTGCTATTTCACCACGGGAAGGGTCATTGATTAAGTCAATTTTGCCGGTATCATTACCTTTTTCAGGGTAAATATCTGTTACAACACCACCTGGTGCAAGCTGTATGCTATGAATAGAATCGGTCATCATATTTTCGGCAATTTTTTCAAAGTGTTCAATCTGTCCATTTTCACTTATAATAATCTGTTCAAGTGACTTGGTGATTGTTATTCCATTATTAAGGTCAGCAATCATGCGGTCAGCGTAACTTACGGCATTCAGGGCTGCCTTATCCCTTATCCGTTCCTGGTTTGTATAGCTTATTTTATATATAACTACACACAGAACTCCTGTGCCGAAAAGAAAGACGAGCAGAGGAATTATAAGTTTGTATTTTAATGCTTTTAATTTTGGATAATTCATTGTGTAACTCCTGGTATGTGAAATGTCTGTAATCAGGTAATATAATCGTCTGCATTATAACATGTTTTATTTGACTAGTAAAATAAAATTTAGTACATTTGTACCAGATTGAAATGATTAAAGGAGACCAAATATGAATAAAAAAAATAATAAACAGATATTTAATCCGTATCTGCCATCTTATGAATATATTCCGGATGGCGAGCCGCATATTTTTGGTGACAGGCTTTATATATACGGAAGCCATGACAGATTTGGCGGCAGCGACTATTGTGAAAATGATTATGTATGCTGGTCAGCACCGGTTGATGATTTGTCTGACTGGCATTTTGAAGGTGAGATTTATAATAGAAAACAGCATCCATATAGGGAGGAGAGAATGCTTCTTTTTGCACCTGATGTTGTGAAAGGTGCGGATGGAAGATTTTATCTTTATTATTCTATGGCACATTCGTCAAGAATGTCTGTTGCTGTGTGTAATACTCCGGCAGGACATTACGAATATTATGGTGATGTAAAAACTTCAGACGGTCGTATATATGGAATTGACAAAGGTGACATGCTGCAGTTTGACCCTGGGGTATTTGCAGATGATGATGGAAATGTATATCTATATTCCGGTTTTTGTCCGAATAAGACGGAAGATGAGCATGGACGTATTATGGCAGGAGCACATGTATGCAGACTTAGTGATGATATGATTACAATGAAAGATCTGCCACACGTAATATTTCCAAGAGATTTTAAATGTCCTGAGGAAGCTGGATTTTTTGAAGCTTCGTCAATGAGAAAATTTGGCAGAAAATATTATTTTATATATTCTGCCAGAGCAAACGGACTGCATTATTGTATAAGTGATTATCCTGACAGGGATTTTGTGTATGGAGGCAGGCTGCATGCATCGTCAGATGTCGGATTAAGAGGATACACTCCGTCTGATACTGCATATCCAAACGGTAATACGCATGGAAGCATAATACAGCTCAATGAAAGTTTTTATATATTTGACCACAGATTTACCAATGCATGTTCATATTGCCGTCAGGGGGTGGCTGAAAAGATTGAGATGGATGAAAATGGCTTTTTTAAAGCAGCAGAAGCTACAAGCTGCGGACTTAACGGCGGCCCGCTTGACGGTGAAGGAATGTATCCTTCATATATAGTATGTTTTCTTAAAAATATAAAACTTGAAAAGGATGCATCAAAAGAGGAAAGACTATCAAAAAATGCATATGTCACGCAGGACGGCGGTGACAGAGAGAGCGGTGAAGATGCCTATATTGCCAATATGCAGGATGGATGTATGGCAGGATTTAAGTATTTTAATATGAAAAAAGGGCATAATAAAATAGCAATTTCAGTGAGAGGAAATGCAGTAGGAACTATAAAAATTACAACGGATTCGGATTATTCGGGTAAGAATATTGAGGATTATTCGATAGCCGGACAGGCATTGCTTTCAATTGAATCACATGACTGGAAAGAAACAGTTGTTGATATAGATATTGAAACGGGCATAAACCCGGTGTATTTTATTTTTGAAGGTAGAGGAAAATTTGATATAAAAAATTTTACAATTATTTAAAATATATAATAATGATTAATAAAATTTAAAAAATAATAAAGAAAGTATAGAAAAAACAATTTAAAAGTGATAGAATATTGTAATAAATACTGTATTTAATGTTATTTAATATTGTTATAGTGATAAATACAATTTAAAAAAGATTAAGTTAGGAGAAAAAATGAGAATTGCAATATGTGAAGATAGTAAATTACAATACCAAGTACTTGAGAATCAAGTGCTTAAGTGGGCAAATGAAAGAGAAGAAGCTATTGACATAGAAGGATTTGAAAGTGGAGAAGAGTTTCTATTTAAATGGCCTGAAGATTGTGATTTTGATTTAGTGTTATTAGATATAAATATGAAAGGAATGTCAGGAGTACAGTTAGCGAAAGAAATAAGAAAGCAAGATAAAGATATTATAATTATATTTATAACGGCAGAAGTAGAACATGCATTAGAAGGGTATAATGTAAGTGCTCTTAATTATTTATTAAAGCCTGTGAAAGAAGAAGCTTTATTTAAATGTTTAGATATTTCTTCAGAAAAGATTAAAGAAAATTCAAGTAATGCCAAATATTTAGTTTTTTCAAAAGGAAGAGAACAAATAAAAGTTGATATAAATAAGATAATTTTCATTTCAGCCTTTGACCATTATGTGGATATTCATTATGATAATGAAATTATTACTATTAAAAGTAAAATTGGTGATATGGAAAAGGTATTAGAATTTAGAGAAGAATTTGTAAGATGTCATAGATCATACATAGTTAATATAAATAATATAGTAACTTTAACTAAGAAAAGTGCCATATTAAAAAATAAAATAGAGCTTCCAGTGAGCAAAAGTAAATTTGAAGCTGTAAGTGAAAAATTCAAATTAATATAAAAGTACATATAATATAAAATTACATATTATGATAATTCCCGAAGGAATATAATTGCAAACATGAATGATTATATTTTTTCGGGAATTATTTTTAATAAAAGAATAAAAACACAAAAAACGACATAAAAATATAATTTACGAATAATTTTTAAAATTTAACGAATGTTTTAATAAAACTAAAAAAAAGATTATATAATTAAGTCATCAGGTGAGAGGAAACAAAGGAAAAGAAAAACTCACCCAAAAAAAATATTAAAAATAATGAATAAATTAAATCATTTAGGGGGATTTTAAATTATGAAAAAGAAATTTTTATCATTAATGATGGCAGCAGCAGTTGTTGCTACAACTTCAGTAAGTGCATTTGCAAGCACTCAAAATATAACTGGACCAGTTAGTGCTGATAAAGAAGCGAAAGTTAAGGTTGAAGGGAAAGTTGCTGATGATGGAGGGAAATTACCAGTAGGGACTTATAATGTAACAATACCAAGCAAAGTTGTATTCTCTGTAGGTCTAAACGGAACATTTAATGGGGTTGATTTACCTATAGAGAATAATGGAGATGATGCTATATCAGTAAAAGTTGCCGATTTTGTAGATACGGATGGTGATGATAGAGGTATAAAATTAAATCTTACAGAAGATTTAAGTACTCAAAGTGCTAAGGAGGCTAAGCAAAGAAATGAAATAAATTTAACTTTACAAGGTGATGTAAAAAAAGTGTTTTTAGGTAATGGAAGAGTTCTAGATGGGATAGGTGGTAATGATGTAAAAAATCAAGAGATGGCATTGGTAAAACCACAAGAAACTCAAACGTTGAAATTATCTGGACACTCTGGAAGTAGGGAATTAGGAACAGGAGTTTCAGCTATAACTAATGATTTTACTTTAACATTTAAAATAAGTAAAAAATCACAAGGATAAATTAATGAGGAAAAATCCATAATATCTTAATATTATGGATTTTTTTGGATAAAAATTGTTTGTGTTGGAGGTTCAATAAATGAAAAACTATAAAAAAAGTATTCTTTTAGTTATTTTATTTTTATTAATAACTGCAAGTGTAGTGTTTTATATTAAAAGTAGAAATGTAAAACAAGAAGATATTGGAGGAGCTAAGGTTTCGGGATATATAGTTGAAGATGGAGTGCAACCAGGACTAACTGAAGAACAAATAAGAGAGTTACTTCAAAAAGAAGTAGATGAAAGTATGGTATCTTATAGTATTTCATCAGAACCAATATTTAAGGGGGAAAAAGCATTTATATTAATGGCTAATCCAAGATATAATGCGTGTGATTTAGAATTTGTTATTAAAGTTGATGGAAAAGAAATAATAAGAACAGCTAGAATATCACCTAATCAATATATAGAGGAAGTTGAATTAAGAGAAGCTTTACCAAAAGGTAAGTATGTAGGTGAAGCATATATAACTGGATATGCTAAAGAAAGTGATGAAGTTGTGTCAAATAGTATAGTTGAGTTGAATATAACAGTACAATAGTCAAGTGTTTAAAAGAAAAATGTGTTTAGTATAAAAAGCTTTAGAATAATTAAATGTTTAAGAGTGGTGAGATATGAAGAGAAAAGAGATACTTGTATTACTAGGAGAGGTGCTGGGAAGTAGAGTTATATATTCAATTGCATCTATTACTATTACTATTTCTATGCTTTCTGGAATTACTATAATTTTAAGAAATGATATACGAGAGATTAAAGATTATGTTCAATCTGTAGTTGATAGAGATAAAGAGCATAGTTCGATTCAGGAAAAAATACAAAGTAATGTTTATACAGCGAATATTCCGATTGGTGGAAAAATTGATGTTGAGGCTTTTGTAGATAAATTAGAAGAGGAAAAAGTGAAAAAAAACAACAATGGAAATGCTGATGGGGGATATGGTAGTTATATACCTACACAAACTATTACTGATGATTTTAGCAATAGACCATCTAATGTTGGTAATAATTCCACTAGTGAAGGAACTACTATTGCTAACAATAGTAATAGTAGTAATAATTCAAATAATTTTAATAGTGGAGAAAGTTCTAGAAATAATAACAGTAGTGAGTCTAAAAAAGAAGAAGTTTTAGATAGGTCATCGTTTAATGGTAAAGATATAATGATTTCTGAAGGTGAGCCATTTAATCCAATGAATGGATTACAATTGGCTGCTACAGATATTAATGGTAAAAATATTACTAATAAAATAGTTATTAAAGAAAATAATGTAGATACATATAAACCGGGATTATATACTGTAAAAGCTACGGTAGAATTAAGTAATAAAAGTAATTTGGAAAAAGAATTTTTTGTAAGAGTAGAACCTACTGTGCTTAATTTAGCTGTAAATGATGTAAGAACATCAAAAGATATATTAGAAAAAAGTGAAGAATTTAATTTAAGTTTTTCAGTTAAATCATCTAAAAGTTATTTAGAAGTGGCATCTGTTAATATAAATAATGAAGATTATACAGTAAATAAAGCTTATTCTAATTCTTTTCTAAGAAAAAGTAATAAATATGAAGTGGATTTAGTGGCGCCATCTAAAAGTGGTACAGAAAAAATTCAAATTAAAAGTGTAACTATGTCTGATGGAACTATAGTAGATGTTGATAAAAGTGTTGAGGTAGAGGTGTTAAGAGAAGAAGCTCAAATTACAGATGTAGTTATAAAAAATATATTTGATGAAAATAAAAATATATCCTTTGAATATAACTTGCAAGATATGGATAATACTATAGAAAAAGCTGTTCTTTATTTATATAATAAAAATAATGTTATAATTCAAAAAGAAGAACTTGAAAAAAATAATAAGTCATATATTGATTTAAATATAAATGAGAATGGAAATTATAAAGTTGAAATTAAAGGGTACTACAAAGAGAATATAGCTACTGTAAGTGAAGCTTATAAAGAAAAAGAATTATTTGTACAAAGCTTAGAAGTGGATAAATTTAGTGCTGATAATATTACATCTGATGAAAAAAATGCTATATCAGATGAAGAGGATTTAACAGTAATGTCTACTGAATATATTGAAGAATATGTAGGGTTAAATTTAACAGGTGTAGATTCGTATGCAAAAAGTTCATTTAGAAATTCTCAAACCATGACAGAGTCAAATGATGTTGAAAGAAGTGTAGAGGTTAAGGTTGAAGGGAGAATTGCAGATGATCAAGGAACATTACCAACAGGTAACTATAATATAACAATACCAAGTAAAGTTGTATTCTCTGTAGATCAGGCTGGAACGTTTAATGGAGTTGAATTACCCATAGTAAATAATGGGGATGATGCTATAAATATAAAGGTTGCAAATTTTATTGATACAGATGGTGATGAGACTGGTATAAAGTTAAATCTTACAGATGATTTAAGTGTTAAAAGTATTAAGGCTACTAAGCAAAGAAATGAAATAAATTTAACTTTACAAGGTAATGTAAAAAAAGTGTTTTTAGGTAATGGTCAAGTTAAAGATAAATTAGGTTCTAATTCTAACGATTTAAAAAATGAAGTAATATCAGAAATAGCAGCAAAAGAAACTAGAGTTCTGCAATTATCTGGTCATGCTGGAACTGTTGAATTAGGTAGAGGGGTTTCAGCTATATCTAATAATTTTACTTTAACATTCAAAATAAGCAAAAAGCAATAAAATGATAATGAAAGATCCATAATATTAAAGTATTATGGATCTTTTGGAGTGAAATAATATTTTATGTTTCAAATTTAGGAGATGAAGAATTATAAGAAGTATAGGTGAACTAATTTAAGATAAGTCGATTTTTGTTATTATATTTCAATATAACGTATAAAAGTTGAAATTTGCGAATTAAAAATTTAAAATAATTTAAAATGTGATAAAATTTTAAGTGTAATTTTATAGTTACATAAATTATAAAAAGATGATAATTTATGGGGATGTGGATATGAAGAAACAAGAAATAATATGCAAATTAAAAGAAAGTTATAAATATAAAAAGAGATATTGGGTTATAAGTGGAAGTGTAGTTTTTTTAGCTATTTTTTCTGTAATACTGGTAAAACCAAATTTTATAAAGGATTCAAAATTATATATACAGTCACTTATAGATGGGGATCCTAATTATGAGAAATTAAAAGAAAAGGTTAGCATTTATGTATATAATAAGAAAATTAGTATTAATGAATTTAAAGAAGCAACTATTTTAAAGAAAGAAAATGAAGTAAAAGGTCCCATTACAGCTTCAGCTATTAAAAGTGGATTTGATAGCTTCACACCATCAGAAGTTCCAAAAGATGATACGACTACAGAAATTTCCACTTACAGTAATAATACTTTAAACAATGGTAGTAGTTCTAATAATTACTATGTAGAAGAAAAGCCATCATCAAACAATAGCAATAATACTTCATCAAGTAATGATAATGAGAAAATTGAAAATAAGAAAGAAGAGTTTATTGATAAATCTTCTTTTGTAGGAAAAGATTTAATGATTTATGAAGGTGATAAATTTGATCCTTTAAAAAATCTTAAATTATCCGCTACAGACATAGATGGAAGTAATATAACTAATAAAATTGTTATTACAGAAAATACTGTAGATACATATAAACCAGGATTATATACTGTAAAAGCTAATGTACAATTAAGTAATAATAGTAAATTAGAAAAAGACTTTTTTGTTAGAGTTGAAACAACGGCATTAGAATTAGAAGTAGTATCTTTAGAAACAGAGTTAGATATAGTAAATAAGAAAGATGAAGTAACTCTAGATTTTGATGTTAAGTCATCTAAAGATTATATATATGTAGAAAAAGTTATAGTTAATGGTAAAGAGTATGATACTAGAAGAAAGTTAAGTAAAAATTTATTTAATAACAATGACAAATACTCAACAGTAGTACAAGCACCGGAAATAGCAGGAATTAATAATTTAACAATGGAAACTATAATAATGTCAGATGGTACTGAAGTTGAAATAGGAAAAAGTATTTCCATAGAAGTATTACCAGAAGAAGCAAGTGTTGATGATTTAGTTATAGGTGGAAGTATTGATGAAGATAAAATAAATATTGATGCTGAATTTACTATAAAAGATATAGATAATACTTTAGATTCAGGAAAAGCTATATTATATGATGAAAATGATGAAATAATAAGAGAAGAATTTGTAAAAACAAATGAATTAGTAAAGTTAAAGTATAATCTGCTAGAAGAAAAAGTATATACTTTAAAAGTTTTTAAGTATAGTAAGGCAAGACCAAAAGAAGCTGAATTAGTAAATGAAGTTATAGACTTAAGAAATGCAAAAGCGATGCTTGTAAATAACTATAATTTACTTTCTGTGATGAATGATGAATTAACAGATGGGGTAGTTGAAGAAGAAGGAGGAAATTCTTCAGGTGATGAAAGTATTGAAACTGAACAAGATATAATTACAAGTAGTGGGACATCAGATGCAAGTATAAGTACTGAAGGTAGAATTAAAAGCAATGCAGGAGAAACACCAGAAAAAATAATAAGTGTAACTATTCCTACCGCAGTAATGTTTACAGTTACTAGAGATGCTGAGTTTGTAGGGAGTAATATAAATATAACAAATAATGGAGTAGAGCCAGTTGATATTATAGTGCATAACTTTATAGATACTACTGGTGATTATGATATAAAGCTTGTAACTGATGGAGCAGTAAGACAAAATAATCGCAACATTAGAACCACAGATACTATAAATTATAGAAGAAATGAAATTAATTTATCGCTACAAGGAAATACTAAAAAAGTATATTTAGGTAATGGGGAAATTTTAAACTCTCTAAGAAGTGAAAAATTAACTAATGAATCAGATAAGAAAATTGCTAAAGTATTGGCTAACCAAACTGTAGGATTAGCTTTAGATGGAGAAGCTGGTACAGCAGAATTAGAGAGAAATTCTCCAATTCAAGATAGATTTACTTTAATTTTAAAGATAAAAAAATCTATTGACTAATAAAAATTAATATATACATATAAGGAGAATTATATTGATTCTCCTTATATGTATATAGAACAGTTTATCTTTTATAAAATATATAGAAAGGGAAGATAATTAAATGAATTTTCAATTTAATAAAAAAAATATTAAATTTATTTTAATTTTTTCAGTATTTATTGGAATAGGTGTAATTGTAGGATTAAGTGTAAATGTTTATAAAAATTATGGTAGTAATTCAACTGGAGCCATAATACAAGATGGTGTTATATCAGGATATACTGCATCTGAAATTGAAGAAATAATGCAAAGAAAAGCTGATGAATCAACTTTTTCCTTTGAGATTAATTCAAGACCGTTTTTCGAAAATGGAAAATCAGAAGGTAATATAAGAATATATAATCCACCTTTTAATAATTATTTAATAGACGTGGAAATTAAATTAGATTCCAATAACAAAACCATATTTAAAAGTGGTAAACTTAAACCTAATCAATACATAGAAAAAGCAAAATTAAGTAGAAACCTTAAAAAAGGTGAGTATGAAGCTACTGCCACTATAAGTGCATATGATCCTGAAAGTGAACAGTTATTAGGTGTATCAGTGGCTAAATTAATAATAGCCATTGAAAATTAGAATATTAAAAAAGGGGGAAACATAGTGAAAAAAACATTAATTTTAGGTGTAATATGTACTTTAGTAAATTTTGCATCAATTGCACACTCATATCCTATAAAATATATAGCAGAGTCATCATCTACTGAAACTTCAGGTTCAACAGGAACTACTGGAGAACCAGGAGGAAATCAATCAGGTTCAGCTGGTAGTGGAACAACAGGAGGAAGTAGTACTCCTAATTCAAATGGGAATGTTGATAAAGTTGAATCAGCAAATCCAGAAGTAGAACTTGATGGTGCAATAGGACCATGGGAACCTAATAGTAGTGATATGCCAAATTTTAATGGTGTTGCTAATGGAGATATTATTGGAACTAAACCAAGTGATGATAAATTATTTAAAATATCAGTAACAGTTCCTTTAAATATGAATTTTGTAATAGCAAATGAAAATGAAAATGGAAGTTCACCTTTTGGTAAATTTGTTTCACCGTATCATAGTATAACTAATAATGGAACATATCCATTAAATGTTTCTATTAAAAGTTTTAATACAGCAAGAGCAAGTAATTCTTCAGGTGATGAAGCTAGTATTATAAATACAGAACAAGTAGAAACTTTATATGTAGAAGAACCTATATCTAATGATGGAAAAGTTCAGATGAGATTAAGTTTAAATTATGATAGACCACAACAAGGTACATATTTAAAGACAATAGGTCTACATAATTTATCAGAAGCAACTGATAAAACTTTAGGTGAAATTGGTTCTAATGAAACTGCTAGAATATATTATAGAAGTGATTTATGGGAAACACCTAAAAGTGAAAATAAAACAACAGATGTTGTTTCTAATTTTAGTTTAATATTATCTTTCTCTACTCAAAACACAAATGCAGGTACAGGAAGTGGAGCAGATGGTAGTGCAGGCACAGGCTCTGAAGGAAATGCTTCAGGTACACCTTCTAGTGGAAATATAACTAGTGGTGGAAGTAATGAAGGAGCTGATTCAGGTTCAGGTTCTACTGGAAGTGGTGAAAATTCAGCACTACAAAATCCTAGTGAAAGTTAATATAAATTACAGATAAAGTTGGTGAGCAATTATGAAAAAGAAAAATAGCATTATTGCAATTGGAATTGTAGTAGGTATAGGGTTGATTGTATTTTTAGCTTCATTTACTAGCAGTAAATTTAATAATATCAGCAAATATAAATTATTAGAAACTCCTGTACCAATAAATTCTATTAATGTATCAGTTAGAATTGCCAATTATGAAAATACATTAAAGTCTATAATTAAATATGAAAATAATTCATCACATGATATAAGTAATATGGTTATAGAAGTTAGATTTAAATCTGAAAATAAAGTTGTTTCTTATGAATTAAATGAATTAGTTAAATCAGGACAGATATCTTCAGATTTTTATGGAGAAGCACCTGACAGTGGAAATGAAGAAGATTTAGAATTTTTAAAGTATAAAGTTACATTGAAAAATGGAACTTATATGGAATATGATCAAACAACAAATACTTATAATTGGTCATAAAAAAGGAGGTGCTAGTTTGAAAATTAATAAAAATATAATAATAGCTATATCTTTAATAGTTGTATTTATTTTAGGGGCATTTTTAATTATAAAAAGCACTAAAAATACAGAGGAAAGTAGATTTTCTACTGCTATAGAGCAACCTTTTACTATAGACACTATAAATGTTGTATTTAATATAAACCAAGATGGAGAACATCCATTATTAAAAACTTATTATGAAAATAATTCTAATAAAACAATAACAAATATGACTTTACAAGTTAAGTATAAAAATACTGACACTGTTGAAGATATTAATATAAGTGGTTTAGTATCTTCAGGAGAAAAGTCAAAAGAAGTGTTAATAGTAGGACCAGATAGTAGATTAGTTGAAGATGTAGAAATATTAAAATATAAGATATCAATAGAAGATGGAGTTTATATGGAATATAATCCAATAACTAGTGAGTATAATTGGTCATAAAATATATTAAATTTTTTTATATAATGAATATAAAATTTTGCGAAAAAATAGCGAAAAAAGTTGAAATATGTTAAAATAATAATAGATTTAAAAGTAGTATAGTTAATAGTTTATTAGTTATAGTATTTTTAAATCTTTTTTATATGTTTCTAAGAATGGAGGGATGAAATAAAAAAATAAGCTACGCTTATTTAAAAGTATAATAAGTTAGTGAGAGAACTACTTAAAAGTATCAAGAATATGTGAAGTATTATAACTTTACATAATGGGAGGTGAAGTAGTGAAACAAAGAAAAAGACTTTTATCTTTGATATGTGTAGCATTAATGACAATTGAATTTTTACCAACACAATTAATAGCTAATGCTACATTAAATTCAAATGAAGTCAAAGAAGTAGAAGAATCTGAAAATAAAGATATACAAAAAGAAGATTCTGATACAAAAAAAGAAGTTGTTTCTGAAGAGAAAACAGCTGATATTAGCAAATTAGAAGGAGAAACTGAAGTTAAAGAAGAAAAGGTTGAAAATCAATTAAAAAATAGTATTTTTACTTTTTTCATAAAAGAAAAAACGATAAGTAATTCTTCTAATATTAAAGAATTTTTATCACTAAAGTTTAATAGAGAAACTAAAAAGTTTGAAGTATCTAAAAATATAGAAAAAGATTTTTCTATTAATAAAGATGAAAGTTCAAATGAAAGCAATAATGAAAGTAATGAGCTATTAGAATTAAGGGTTATTGATGGTGAAAATAAAGAAAAATTAAATATAAAACTATTAGATAACCATGATAATAGTGAAGAACTTAAAAAGCTTTTAGAATTAG
>ERZ827363.2917-NODE-2917-length-13742-cov-8.303500_pt1 | contig 13742 bp, 10 predicted proteins | sample MGYA00519776_ERZ827363 | MGnify/ENA primary metagenome ERZ827363 (study PRJEB31778, sample SAMEA3449288) | human gut metagenome | biome: human gut; feature: human-associated habitat; material: faeces | place: United Kingdom | collected 2010/2012 ...
GCAATCCGGGGTATCAAATGAGTGGCAAAAGACCTTTTGACACTCATATCATTTAATAATAATATAACATTTTCGAAATATTTTGTAAACTTTCTTTTCCTATGGACACTTATTTTTCACAAATCGTATTGCCGTCTGAAGAATAAAAAATCCTCTGCATGCTGCACCATACAGCATAAGCAGAGGATTCTGAAATTTCAATATTCTATCAAACCAATCCCTGTTATCTTTCCTCTCGGAAGTAGGAAAGTCCCAGGCTTTCCGGAGGCTGATTCTCTTTTTTCTTTCGAAAGCTTACTACAACCAGTACGATAATGGTAACCACATAAGGAACCATCTGGATCAGGTCTGTGACATAGCTTGCAACCTTGATTCCAAGAATACTTGGAAGGAACTGATACAGCCAGTAGAGCATACCAAAAAGATACGCGCCCCAGATACAGTTCAGAGGTTTCCATGTGGTAAATATAACCAGTGCAACAGCCAGCCAGCCAAGAGCCTCGATCTGTCCCGCTGTCGCCCAGATGCCCTGATTATAATCCAGAACGTAATATAATCCGCCGATTCCGGAAAGACCGGCACCAATACAGGTTGCCAGATATTTATATTTGGTTACATTGATTCCGGCTGCGTCTGCAGTTCCCGGATTTTCACCTACAGCCCGAAGATTCAGACCTACTCTTGTTTTGTTCAGCACGTAATGCAGAACAACAGCAATGATGATTGCCGCATATACCAGAAAACCATAGGCAAAAACAGTTTTACTTACAATTCCCAGCTTACTGGACAGGAATGGAATCTTCTTTGAAAAAGAAGCGTATGCCAGCGGTGCTGCAGTGTAGCTTGCACCATTTAAAATAAATACACCAAAGAAATTAGCAACGCCCATACCGAATGTGGTAAGTGCAAGACCGGTTACATTCTGGTTTGCACGAAGGGTAATGGTAAGGAAGCTGAAAATCAGCCCTCCCAACATGGAGGCTGCAATTGCTGCCACAAGCGCCAGGATCACACATATCCAACCCTTTGGATCTGCTGAATTTTTCTCGTAAAAATAGGAGCTGGCGAAGCCAGCAAAGCCGCCAAGATACATAATTCCCGGAACTCCCAGATTCAGGTTTCCGGATTTCTCAGTGGTGATCTCGCCCATGGAACCAAACATGATAATTGTTCCAAATGGAATTGCCCTGATGATCCACGCAATCAGATTACTCATTTAGTGCACCTCCTTTTTGGAACCACGGAAAATCATTTTATAGTTGATGAAGAATTCACTTCCAAGGATAAAGAACAGAATCACGCCTTCAATAATACTTGCTGCATAATCGTTCAGGCTGTATGCAGAAGCAATCTCTGCTGCACCTTTGGAAAGGAAGATCAGCAGGAAGGAGATCAGAGCCATATAAAACGTATTAAACTTTGCAAGCCATGCTACAATAATGGCGGTAAATCCGTTTCCACCTGCAGATGTGGTGGAAATGGTCTGGTCTCTTCCTGCTACGATCAGGAAACCAACCAGACCGCAGATAGCACCGGAAATGATCATGGTACGGATGGTTACCCATTTTACATTGATACCGGCATATCTTGCAGTGTTCTCAGATTCTCCGACAACGGTGATCTCATATCCCTGTTTGGAATATTTCAAATAGAAGAACATGACAAACATCAGGATCACAACAATCAGAATGTTAATATTATATCTCTGTCCCAAAAACTGCGGAAACCATCCAACCTGTGTAGACATGTTCAGTTTACCAAGGCTGGAGGCTTTTCCACGAAGAATATTAGTCATGCATGCCACAATGCTGGTTGCCACATAGTTCATCATCAGGGTAAACAGTGTTTCGTTTGTGTTCCAGTATGCCTTAAACACAGCCGGGATAAAGCCCCACAGACCGCCTGCGATCACGCTGGTAAGGAACATTACCAGGAAAAGCACCGGTGTAGGAAGGCTGGCTCCGCATTTTACCATAACCATGGCAGTGGCAAGACCACCCACCAATACCTGTCCCTCTGCACCAATGTTCCAGAAATGCATTTTAAACGCAGGGGCAAGAGCAATACCGATGCAGAGCAGGGTTACCAGATCTCGCATTGCCCAGGAAAAACGAATACTTGTCATAAAGGTACCGTTAAACATAACTACATATACGGATAACGGATTCAGTCCGGTTACGCTGTAAATGAAAATTGCATCTACAACCAGTGCCAGTAAAATGGCAGCTGCACGAACCCATACTTTGTAGCCGAAGCTGCTTTTGTCACGCTTTATAATTCGGACTAAGGGTTCTTTTGTTTTTAATTCACTCATTTATTTCCCCTCCTTCCGAAGATTTGTCATCAGCAGACCAACTTCTTCTTTTGTGGTGGTTCTGGCATCCAGGATACCATTCTCCCTGCCGCCGCAGAGAACCAGAATGCGGTCGCACAAGTCAATGAGCACATCCAGATCCTCACCTACATAAACAACTGCAACGCCCTCTTTTTTCTCCTCATTCAGAAGATTGTAGATCGTATAGGAGGTATTGATATCCAGACCACGTACTGCATAGGCAGTCATCAGGACTGTCGGTGCCTCTGCGATTTCACGGCCTACCAGAACCTTCTGTACATTACCGCCAGAAAGGCGGGATACAGGAGTATTTAAGCTTGGGGTAACTACCTCCAGCTCTTTTTTTACCTTTTCTGCCATTTTCTTCGGAGCACGCATATCGGTAATCGGAGATGGACCATTTCCATAACTCTTTAACAGCATATTTCCCGTCATACCCATGGAACCAACAAGTCCCATTCCAAGACGATCCTCTGGAACAAATGCAAGATGCACACCGGCATCCCGAATTTTCTTTGGTGTTTTGCCAACCAGCTGAAGGGGCTGGTCTTCTTTACCTTTTTCATAGAATTCAATGCTGCTGCCCTGGGCTGTAATCTGAAGTCCTGCAATGGCTTCCAGAAGCTCCTTTTGTCCATTTCCTGAAATTCCCGCTATACCAAGGACTTCTCCGCCGAAAACATCGAAGCTTACATCGTCCAGCACCTTGATTTCCTCACGGTTATAAACAGTCAGATGGGAAACTGAAAGGCGTTTCACAGGATTTACAGGCGCAGAGCGGGCAATATTCAGTTCTACCTTCTTGCCAACCATCATCTCTGTAAGGGAATTTTCTGTAGCTTCACTGGTCTCTACTGTGCCTATGTACTCCCCTTTTCGAAGGATTGCCACGCGGTCAGAAATCTCCAGAACTTCGTGAAGCTTGTGGGTAATGATAATAACGGATTTGTTATCTGCTTTCATGTTTCGGATTACTTCAAAAAGTCTTGCCGTTTCCTGAGGAGTCAGAACTGCCGTAGGCTCATCCAGAATCAGGATGTTTGCTCCTCTGTAGAGAACTTTTACAATTTCCAGAGTCTGTTTCTGAGATACACTCATCTCATAAACCTTCTGGTCTAAATCCAGGTCAAAGTGATATTTATCGCAGATAGCCTTGGCTTTTTTCTTAACCTCTTTCAGGTCAAATTTCTGTTTCTTGTCAAGGCCGAGGGCGATGTTCTCCGTAGCACTGAATACATCGATCAGCTTAAAATGCTGATGAATCATACCGATTCCCAGATCGTAGGCATCTTTCGGAGAGCGGATTTCCACTTTCCTGCCGTCTATCATGATCTCGCCGGAATCTGGAAAATAAATACCGGAGATCATATTCATAAGAGTGGTCTTACCACTTCCGTTTTCTCCCAGAAGGGAGAGGATCTCACCTTTTTTTACATCAAGGTTGACATTTTTGTTGGCAACAACTTTTCCAAATGTTTTGGTAACATTTTTTAATTGAATGGCATATTCCAAAGTGTTGTGCCTCCCTTCCCGTTTTATAAACAAGGCAAAACAAGCTCTTCTGGTTTTGAGCTTCTGGTTTTGCCTATCTTTGAAGCGTTCGCCAAAATCCCACATCCGCGTGGATTTTAACTTTCCCGCTTACGAAACAAAAGGGAAGCCTTTTTACAGCTCCCCTTTTGGATTTCATGTAATTCGATAACTGTTCAGGTTTCTTCCCAGCTACCTGCTCCGCGATGCACAGAAATCATGCTTCGCAGGATTTCGCATTACTGCTTATTCAACAGCGTCTGCGTCCTCTGTGATTCCATCAATACGAAGTGTAAAGTATGGAGCGCTTCTGAATGTGGACTCTGCAAAGTGTCCATCCTCGATAGCCTCAACAGTCTCGCCCTGATATACAACAGTTGCAGGATCAGTTGTGTAATCCATGAAGGAAAGGTCAACCGGTGCAGAAGTAACTTCCTCGCCGCCTACAGTAAATGTAGAGGTATCAAACACCTGAAGAGAACCGTCTTTCAGTTTGCTCTCGATGTCAGCAACGTAATCTGCAGTTCCTTCTGCACAGGACTCACCAAGTTCTGTGATTCCTACTGCATCGTCATTATATCCTGCGGACCAGTCCTGCTCAAGGTCACCACCGCCCATTACGGTTGCAATTGCATGTTTGTAGTATACTGCCCAGTTATTGGTAGCAGAGGTAAGTGCTGCTGTAGGAGCAGTCTCAAGCATATCAATATTGTAGCCTACAGAGTAGCAGATCTTGCCATCATCGTGAAGCTTCTGTGTAGCTGCAGGAGCACCTGTAGAGTCTGCATGCTGTCCGATGATCACACAGCCGTTTGCAATAAGTGCCTCAGCTGCTGCACCCTCTTTGTCAATATCGAACCAGGAGTTTGTGTACTTAACTTCCATTACAGCGTTCGGAACAACGCTCTTAATACCAAGGTAGAATGCAGTATAACCAGAAACAACCTCAGCGTAGCTGAATGCTCCAACATAGCCAACCTTTACATTACCGTCTGCATCAAAGCTGTCTGGCTGTGTCTCTGTAGTAAGAGTACCATCCTCAAGAATCTCTTTCAGCTTCAGACCAGCTACAACACCGGATACATAGCGGGATTCATAGATGTTGGTGAATGCATTCTTGAAATTCTCGCATCCGCTGATTGCTGCAAAATCACCTGTCATGGAAACGAATGTTACATCCGGGTATTCCTGAGCAGCCTGTACCAGATAAGTCTGATGTCCATAGCTGTTACCGATTACCAGGGAGCATCCCTGTCCAACAAGGTCGATTGCTGCATCGTAGCAGCTGGAGTCTTCCGGAACTTTGTATTTCCAGATGATCTGGCTGTCGTCAAGGCCCAGCTCTTTAGCTGCTTCCTTAACACCGGCGATATGAGCTGCAGAATATCCTTCTGTCTCATCACCTACAAGAATAACTCCCATCTTGAAGTTCGGATCAGCTTCAACGCTGTCCTCGTCAGCGGCATAAACAACAGAAGCGAAGGCGGTCATTGTAAGCACCATCACTGCTGCAAGAAGAAGGCTGACTACTTTTCTACACATTTTTTTCATTTTACTTCCTCCTTGATATTTTTATTTGCCTGAGACTTTCCCCCTCTATGTAAGAAAAATCTTAAACGTTACAGTTATTTTATTTTTTTTCTAATTAAATGTCAACCATTTATATATAATTCAAAAAATATTTTTGAACAAATGATAATTTTTTTGTAAAAATATTTTTACGCGTTCTTCATAATCTTACTTTATCATTTTTCTTATTAGCCACGCGGAAAGCTCTTGGCGTTACCCCATATCTTTCCTTGAATACACGGTGAAAATAACTGTTGTTCTCATATCCCACTGCTGCAATGATATCGCTGATGGGAAGGTCTGTATCACACATCAGTTCCACAGCCTTGCTAAGACGTTTCCGCTGAAGCAGCTCCTTAAAATTAAAGCCTGTTGTTTTTTTTATCATTTTGCTTAATACATGCATGGGAAGGTGAAGCATATCGCATAGCTCAGTCAAGGTGGCCGTGCGGTATTTCTGCTCAATATAATCCAGAGTCGTCATGGATATCATGTTCTCGTACTGATTTGGAAGGCGCATTTCCACATACTGTACAGAGTCCATAAGGTAAAGAAAAATAAGTCCCATGGTAGTCTGATTGATTTTATTCTGGTTGCCCCTTCCTGTTACAAGGGAGTAAATGATATTTTCCAGAAGATTCTGGATCTGCAGAACCTCAGATACCTTAAAATGAAGATATTCCCCCTGCTGGTTATCCCGGCGCAGTACATTCACCAGAAAATCTGCCAGAACATTGTTATTTCCTGCCATTGAATATGCCACATCAAAAAACTCCGGCAATACCATAAAATTTATGGCAATGTCATTCCTGCCAGCTGCCAGAATCTCATGATGGGTAAACTGATTCAGAAAAAGCAGTTCCCCTTTTCGCACAATAACCTGTTTGCCATCTATAATATTAGTAAGAGTTCCCTCACATACGTAGAGTACTTCCACATAATTATGGCGATGAAGTGGAAAATGAACAAACCTGGTATGGGTGCGGATTGCGATCAGCTTCCCTTCCTCCAGCATCTTATTGCTGTCAATGGTAAAATCGCTTCCCGACGTGTAAAGATCCCTGTCCACCTCTGCTTCCCCGTTCAGGATTCTTCTCTCTTCTTCTGTAATTTCACGAAGCTGCTCCAAGAGTTCTCTCTGCACTGCACATACCCCCTGATAACTGCATGATTTCTGTTTTCTCTAAAGCATGTTTAAAAAATTATATATCTCACCAATGCTTTTTTCCTACCCGAATCAGCAGGCGTACAGCTTCACAATATTCTTCAGATTCTCCACAGCATAATCCATTCCTTCAACGGTAATGTGTTCGCATGGTCCGTGGAAGGCGTAGCCGCCGGTGCCAAGGTTCGGGCAGGGCAGGCCCATGTAAGACAGGGTCGCGCCGTCCGTGCCGCCGCGAATGGGCGTTTCCAGCGGCTCCAGGCCAGCCTTGCGGATGGCGGCGCGGGCATTTTCCACCAGATGGAAATGCGGCTTGATCTTTTCCAGCATGCTGAAATAGCTGTCCTTCAGCTCCAGCTCCACGGTGCCTTCGCCATACTTTTCGTTCAGCAGCTTGGCAATGTGGCGCATGGTCTCCTTGCGGGCGGCAAAGCTTTCGGCACTGTGGTCACGCACAATGTAGCCCAGCTTGGCGCCGGTCACATCGCCTTCCATGCTGCACAGGTGGTAGAAACCCTCGCGGTTCTCAGTGTATTCGGGGCGGTCGTAATACGGCAGGGCGTTGTGGAACTCAATGGCAATGTTCTGCGCATTCTTCATGGCGTTCTTTGCGCTGCCCGGATGGACCGAGAAGCCGTGTACCGTGACAAAAGCAGCGGCAGCGTTAAAGTTTTCATAGCTGATTTCGCCCGCTTCGTCGCCGTCCACCGTGTAGGCATAGGCTGCGCCAAAATGCTCCACATCAAACAGGTCAGCACCCTGGCCAACCTCCTCATCGGGGGTAAAGCCCACGCAGATCTTGCCGTGGGGGCGGTTTTCTTTCTGCAGGATCTCCAGCATGGTCATAATCTCGGCCACACCGGCTTTGTCGTCCGCACCCAGCAGGGTGGTGCCATCGGTGGTGATCAGGGTTTGGCCCTTGAGCTTTGTCAGGAATGGGAACTGCCTGGTGCTGAGAACTGCGCCGGTACCGGGCAGGACAACATCGCCGCCGTCATAATTTTCATGAATCTGGGGCTTCACATTCTCGCCCGGTGCATCGGGGGAAGTATCCATATGGGCAATAAATCCAAGGCCCTTGGCAGCTTCGTGGCCGGGGGTGGCGGGCAGCGTGGCGTAAACATAGCAGTGCTCATCCACATGGGCATCCGCAAGGCCAAGGTCCTGCAGCTCCTTGACCAGCATGCGGGCCAGGTCAAACTGGCGGGCGGTGGTGGGGTGGGTATCGCTTACGGGGTCCGAGGTGGTATACACCTTAACGTAATTCAGCAAACGTTCATAAGCGCGCATAAAATCTGATTCTCCTTTATTGTATAATGATAATGGTTGCACTGGGGATATTGTACCACAAAAAACAGCATTTTCCAAGGTCAGGCCCTTTTCAAGCTGTAACTTTTATGTTAGAATTGGTTGCATATAGGGGAAGTGTTGGCTTTATGGGCATTGGAAGATGCCCGACGCTGCTGCGCCTACCACCAAAAGTTCGTCCCCTGACAGGAGGAAACCATGGCAAATACCATTTTCAAAGATAAAACCTTGTTGATCACCGGCGGCACCGGCAGCTTTGGCCACACCGTGCTCAAGCATTTTTTGACGACTGATATCGGCGAGATCCGCATTTTCAGCCGTGACGAGAAAAAGCAGGACGACATGCGCCATGAGCTGCAGGCCAACTATCCTGACTATTACAATAAAGTCAAGTTCTACATCGGCGATGTGCGCAACATCCAGAGCCTGCGCGATGTGATGCCCGGCGTCAACTTTATCTTCCATGCCGCTGCGCTCAAGCAGGTTCCTTCCTGCGAGTTTTTCCCCATGGAGGCCGTGCGCACCAACATTGAGGGCACCGACAACATGCTGCATGCCGCCATTGAAGCAGGCGTGGAGCGCGTGGTCTGCCTTTCTACCGATAAAGCCGCTTACCCCATCAATGCCATGGGCATCTCCAAGGCCATGATGGAGCATGTTATCACTGCCAACGCGCGTGTCAGCGCACAGCGCGGCGGCCCGGTCATCTGCTGCACCCGTTACGGCAACGTGATGTGCAGCCGCGGCAGCGTGATTCCGCTGTTTGTGGAGCAGATCAAGGCCGGCAACCCCATTACCATCACCGATCCCAACATGACCCGCTTTTTGATGAACCTGGATGAGGCCGTTGACCTTGTCATGTTTGCCTTTGAGCACGCCAATCCGGGCGATCTGTTCATCCAGAAATCCGATGCTTCCACCATTGGCGATCTGGCCAAAGCCGTGCAGCAGCTGTTTGGCGACACCGGCACCCGCGTGATCGGCACCCGCCACGGCGAAAAGCTGTACGAGACCCTGATGACCAAGGAAGAGCGGATGCGCAGCGAGGATATGGGCAACTATTACCGCGTTGCCGCCGACAACCGCGACTTGAACTATGACAAGTACTTCATCAAGGGCCAGGTTCACACCCAGGCCGATGAAGATTATACCAGCCACAACACCCGCCGCTTGGATGTGGAGGGCACCATCAAAAAGATCATGACCACCGAGTACATCCAGGAAGCACTGAAAGAGGCAGGCAAGGCATGAACATTCTTGTCACCGGGGCAAAGGGGTTTGTCGGGCGCAATCTGTGTGAAAACCTGAAAAATATCCGCGATGGCAAAAACCACACCCGCCCGGCCCTGAACATTACTGATATTTTTGAGTATGACCTGGACACGGCTCCGGCGCTGCTGGATGAATACTGCGCCAAGGCGGACTTTGTATTCAACCTGGCCGGGGTCAACCGCCCCAAAGTGGAAAGCGAGTTCATGGCGGGCAATTTCGGCTTTGCCTCCACCCTGCTGGATACGCTGAAAGCCCACGGCAACACCTGCCCGGTGATGCTGTCCAGCTCCATTCAGGCCACGCTGATCGGCCGCTATGGCAAAAGCGATTACGGCAAAAGCAAGCTAGCCGGAGAAGAACTGTTCTTTGAATACAGCAAAACCACCGGCGCCCCGGTGCTGGTTTACCGCTTTCCCAACCTGTTTGGCAAATGGTGCCGCCCCAACTACAACAGCGCCGTGGCTACTTTCTGCCACAACATTGCCAACGGCCTGCCCATCACCGTCAATGACCGCGCAACTGAGCTGGAACTGCTGTACATTGACGATCTGGTAGAAGAGATGCTGGATGCGCTGGAAGCTGCGCCCCACCGCTGCAATTATGACGGCCTTACCCCGGTGCCTGCCGTGGATGGCCGTTACTGCTTTGCTCCCGTCACCCACAAAGTGACCCTTGGGGAGATTGTGGATCTGTTGGAACAGTTCCACGCCCAGCCCGCCACGCTGGTGGTGCCGGAGATCCCGGCGGGCAGCTTTGCCAAAAAGCTGTATTCCACCTATCTTTCCTACCTGCCCAAAGAGCGGATTGCCTTCCCCTTAAAAGTCAACGCAGACGAGCGCGGCAGCTTTACCGAGCTGCTGAAAACCGAAAACTGCGGCCAGTTCAGCGTGAACATTTCCAAGCCCGGCATTACCAAGGGCCAGCACTGGCACAACACCAAGTGGGAATTTTTTATTGTGGTTTCCGGCCACGGGCTGATCCAGGAGCGCAAAGTTGGCTGTGACGAAGTGATGGAGTTTGAGGTGTGGGGCGATAAGCCCACCGCCGTGCAGATGCTGCCCGGCTGCACCCATAACATCATCAACTTAAGCGATACTGAAAACCTTGTGACCCTGATGTGGGCCAACGAACCGTTTGACCCTGCCAAGCCGGACACGTTCTTTTTGAAAGTGTAACATTTTAAACGTATATACTCAGGTAGGAGTTAGGGCAACACCGCACAATTCCCGCCTTGCGGCTTAAGCACCGCTCCGGCAGCTGCGGCACGGCATCTGCGTTGCCAAAATGCTCGATAAGACATCCAGTATTATCTGCGCTTTTGGCTTAGCATCTGCCGCACCTCGCTCGCCGTATCGGCACTTAGAATTATGCGGTATTGCCTTAGGAGTTTTGAAACCTGGGCAAGGTAAATGTCTCAGAACATTCAAAGCCGTTCCCTGCGAAACTCTTTATCGTTTGCGGAAGACAATAAAACCAGCAGTCGTTCTTCAACGCCTCACTCCTCACTCCTACCTCCTAACTGTATCGGGTGTTTTACAATGAACAAGCTCAAACTTATGACCATTATCGGCACGCGGCCGGAGATCATTCGGCTGTCGGCTGTGATTAAAAAGTGTGATGTGTATTTTGACCAGATTCTAGTCCACACCGGCCAGAACTATGATTATAACCTGAATCAGGTATTCTTTGAGGACCTGGGCCTGCGTGCGCCGGATTTCTATCTGGATGCCGTCGGCAAGGACCTGGGTGAAACCATCGGCAACATTATTGCCAAGTCCTACTCCCTGATGGTGGAACAGAAGCCCGATGCCCTGCTGATTCTGGGCGATACCAACAGCTGCCTTTCCGCCATTGCGGCCAAGCGGCTGCACATTCCCATCTTCCACATGGAAGCCGGCAACCGCTGCTTTGACGAGTGCCTGCCTGAGGAAACCAACCGCCGCATTGTGGACCACATTTCCGATGTGAACATGTGCTATTCCGAGCATGCCCGCCGTTACCTGAATGCCGAAGGCACCGCCAAGGAGCGCACCTTTGTGACCGGTTCCCCCATGGCGGAAGTGCTGCACGCCAACCTGGCCAAGATCGAAGCCAGCGATGTGCTGGAGCGCCTGGGGCTGGAGCCGCACAAATACATGCTGCTTTCCGCCCACCGCGAGGAGAACATTGATACCGAAAAGAACTTTATCGACCTGTTCACCTCCATCAATCACCTGGCCCAGACCTATGATATGCCCATTCTGTATTCCTGCCATCCGCGCAGCAAAAAGCGGCTGGACGCCATGGGCTTCCAGCTGGACGAGCGCGTAAAGCTGCATGAGCCCCTGGGCTTCCATGATTACAACCATCTGCAGATGAACGCGTTTGCCGTGGTCAGCGATTCCGGCACCCTGCCGGAGGAATCCAGCTTCTTTACCAGCGTGGGACATCCGTTCCCGGCTGTCTGCATCCGTACCTCCACCGAGCGACCTGAAGCACTGGACAAAGGCTGCTTTGTGCTGGCCGGCATCAGCGAGGGCGGCGTGGAACAGGCGGTTGCCACCGCCGTTGCCATGAACGCCAACGGCGACAACGGCATCCCCGTCCCCTACTACACTGAAGACGTTTCCACCAAGGTCGTCAAGATCATCCAGAGCTACACCGGGGTGGTTAATAAGATGGTGTGGAGAAAAAACTGAGTTTTTTAGTTAGGAGGTAGGAGTGAGGAGTTAGGGCAATACCGCATAATTCTAAGTACCGATACGGCGAGCGAGGTGCGGCAGATGCTAAGCCAAAAGCGCAGATAATACTGGATGTCTTATCGAGCATTTTGGCAACGCAGATGCCGTGCCGCAGCTGCCGGAGCGGTGCTTAAGCCGCAAGGCGGGAATTGTGCGTTGTTGCCTTAGGAGTTTTTTGAGACTGCGACAAGCTGAATGCTTTGGAACGGTCAAGATCCTTCCCTACAGAGCATTTTATAGATTGCAAAAGACCTCAAGTCTAGCAGCCGTTCTTCAACTCCTAACTCCTACTTCCTAACTCCTAACTTTCGAAAGGTGTGTGCCCTTTGCCCTCTCAAAAAAAGATTCTTGTTGTTACGCAGCATTTCTGGCCGGAAAATTTCCGCATCAATGATATTGTGGAAGGTTTTTTGCAGGATGGCATTGCGGTGGATGTGCTTTGCGGGCTGCCCAATTACCCAAAAGGCGAATGGTTCCCCGGTTACAGCGCCGCCGGCCCTTTTGAAGAAGAATGGCACGGTGCCCGCCTGTACCGTTGCAAAGAGGTTCCTCGCAGGGGCAACACCTCGGTCAACATTTTTTTGAACTATATCAGCTGGCCGTGGTACGCCGCCCATGCGCTGCACCGCCTGCCGGGCGGGTACGATGCGGTGTTCTGCTTTAACACCAGCCCGGTACTGATGTGCTGGCCCGCCATCCGCTATGCCAAAAAGCACCACATTCCCTTTACCAACTATGTGCTGGATATCTGGCCCGAAAACCTGTACAGCGTGCTGAATGTGAAGAACAAAGCCCTGCGCGCGATTGCCCAGGGTGTGAGCGACGCTTTATATAAGAAGGCCGACCGACTGATTGCCATGAGTGAGCCGCTGCAGCAGCGGCTGTGCCAGCGCACCGGTATGCCGCCGCAAAAAATTGCTGTGATCCCGCAGTACTGCGAGGATTTTTACGCCGTTCCTCAGCCGGATGCCGCTTTGCAGGCGCAGTTCGGCGGGCGGTTCAACCTGGTGTTTACCGGCACTTTTACCCCCGCCCAAAGCCTGGAGACCGTCATCACGGCGGTGCAGGATGCGCGCAGCCGCGGGGCGGATATGTTGCACCTGTTGCTGGTGGGCGATGGCATGAGCCGCGCCGCGCTGGAAGCCAAAGTGAAAGAGCTGCACGCCGAGGACGCCGTTACGTTTTACGGCAGTGTTCCGGCAACGGATATCCCCAAGTTCACCGCGCTGGCCGATGCTTTGATCGTCTGCCTGTCGGATTCGCCGGACTTGGGGCTGACCGTACCGGCCAAGGTTGCCAGTTATATGGCCGCTGGCAAGCCGGTCTTGGCCAGTATGGATGGTGCCGGCAATGCGGCGGTTGCCGCGGCAGGCGGGTTAAGCTCCCCTGCCTGTGATGCCGCTGCCCTGGCAGACAACCTGCTGGCACTGACCCGCATGGACGCCGCCCAGCGCGCCGCCATGGGCCAGAGCGCCAAAGAATATTATCTTGCGCATTACCGCCGCAGCGAGCTGCTGCGCAAACTGGAACATTTTATTTTGGAAGGCCGCGTTTGATGCCAAACCGGCCGTTCCCCTGATGTGAGGTGCCCTTTTGAATCACCCAGCCAAAATTCTTGTTATCATTCCCTGTTATAATGAGGAAGCCAACATCGTCAGCACCGTGGAACGCCTGCGTGCCACCTGCCCGCAGGTTGACTTTTTGATCATCAACGATTGTTCCACCGACCGCTCGGCTGAATTGCTGGCGGAGCATGGCTACCCGTTTTTGGATCTGCCGGTCAACCTTGGCATTGGCGGCGGCGTGCAGTGCGGTTATCGCTATGCCCGCGCCAATGGTTATG
>ERZ827363.2922-NODE-2922-length-13719-cov-14.432231_pt1 | contig 13719 bp, 10 predicted proteins | sample MGYA00519776_ERZ827363 | MGnify/ENA primary metagenome ERZ827363 (study PRJEB31778, sample SAMEA3449288) | human gut metagenome | biome: human gut; feature: human-associated habitat; material: faeces | place: United Kingdom | collected 2010/2012 ...
CTCTTGAACCCCATTCAAGCGCGCTACCAAAACTGCGCTACACCCGGATATCTGTTTGCGTTTGCCGCTCACAGCTTGATTAGTATACCCGACTTTGTCCGTTTTGTCAAGCGCTTTTTCCAAATTTCTGGTGTAGTTTTTACATTTTACTGTCCCGGCTTTTGCCCGCCAAAAGGATGCGCGAAAGAGCGTTATTTTCAAAAATCGCGATACACATCTTCCTCATCGTCCTCATGGATGGGGGTGGTGTCGTCCGGCGGTGCGCCAAACTCCACCGTGGCAAAGGCCAGCGCGAATACACTGTCTGCCCCAGCGTGAAGCAGTGCCTGCGCGCAGGCGGCAGCTGTTGTGCCGGTGGTGATGACGTCATCCACCAGCAGGATGCGCTTACCCTCCATCTGCTGCGGCTGTGCCGCTCGGAACACACCTGCAACGTTGGCTATGCGCTGTTCCAGCGGCAGACCGGCCTGATGCCGTTTGGCGCGGGTGCGCTCCAGTGCCTGCGGTGCCAACGGCACCTCCATAGACTTGGCCAGCGGCAGCGCCATCAGTTCCGGCACATTGTAGCCGCGCCTTTTACCGGAGGCCGGCACCGGTACGATCAGGTCGTACCCGATGGCCGCCCACGGCACCGGCTGCGGAAGCAGCTCGCCGTACTGCACGGTCAGTTCACCGCCAAAGGCCAGCTGTACCAGACGGTTGCCCATCTCCACAGCCCGCCACGGCTTGCCCTGATACTTCGCGTTCAGGATGCCGCGCCGCACACAGCCACTGTAACGGTAGGGCGCAGCCGCACCGGCCAGATTACTGATATAGTGCTGCGCCGGGTCCAGCCGGATGCCCGGCTTGCGGCGCAGCGTTTCCAGCTGCTCTGCACAGTCCGGGCAATCTCGTACATCCCCCAGCACCCGGCCGCAGAAAGGGCACTCGCGCGGGTAGAGCAGCTGCCGTACCGCCCGCAGCGCCCTGCGCCGGGGGTCATAGTAGTCCATCAGTCCTTTTTGACCGCCACGATCACCCGCACGCGCTTGCCTGCTGCGCAGCCAAAGTTATCGTACCAGCCGGTCAGGTAGTAGCCCTCAGAGTTCACCTCAGAGAGCTTGGTGGCGTAATACTGCCCCTTGTACCATAGGTACACCTGCATATCGTCAGCCGTCTCGTAGCGGGTGCCGTTGCTCATCACCGAGGCTGCACCCACCTGATCGATCTTCATGGGCATCAGCTGGATCATGGCCTTTACAGTGCCGTTCACGTTTTGCCGCACTGCCAAACCGCCCGCCAGCACCGGATACTTGATGGAGGTGGAAAAGCTGGCCTGACTGCCGTTGACGTAGCAGATGTAGGTAGCGCCGCCGCCCACAAAGTTGAGGATGGTGCTCATGGGCTGGCCGGTAATGTTGGCCAGCTGCTTGAGGCCGATACTCAGCAGTGAGCCGGAACTGCTGGTGATGCGGTTCCAGACCGTGCTCAGCAACGAGCCGTCAATGACGCCCCACAGGATCTCGCTGGTGGTGGGCACCAGCACACTGCGCAGATCGTCCACCACGGTGGTGGTGTTGGTGGTGCCGCCGGTAGAGCCGGAACCGGAGGAGCTATCCCCGGTGGAACCGCTGCCGGAGCTGGAAGAACTGTCCCCGGAAGAGCTATCCCCCGAGCCGGAGGAGCCGCTGCCGGTCAGGGTGCCCAGAATGGAACTGGCGTTGAAGGCCAGATTCTTCACGTCGTCCAGCACGCCGTATTTCCACAGATCACCGGTGACATCGTTCAGGATCAGGCGGTCGATTTGTCCCTGCTCATTCAGCGTATAGTAACGCACGGCCAGTGCGTTCAGCTTTGTCCCCGCTATTCGGCTGGGACGAACCGTCCCAGCCAACCCCTCCGATGTCGTTTCCAAGATTTGTACGTCATCGGCCAGAGCATAGTCCCCCAGCGCGGTGGCGGTGTCGTTGATGGTGCCGCTGACCGATTTGGACTCGATGGCAGTCACCTGCTCCCCTTCGGGGGTCACGTTGATCTCCACCAGCCAGCCGGTGGGGTAGTTCAGGCTTTTGTCGATATTCACAGTGCGGGTAATGCCGTCGGTGCACATCACCGAGATCTTTTGCAGCACGTCTGCGCCGTTATCCTCTACAAGGCTGCGGGTAGCGGTCTGCACCACGCCGTAGAACACGCTGTCGGCTTCCTCGCCGGTGATCACATCGGCTACCTCGTTGTCCATGCCCAGCAGCAGGGTGACCACTTCGCCCACGCCGCCGCCGTTCAGGGAGGAGATCTTGGATGCCACGGCAGAGCTGCCCAGCGTGTAATTGCTGCCCGCCACGGTCAGCGCGGTGGGTGCGCTGGCGCTGGGCGATACCGCCGTAATGCGGCCTGCGGCGCGGCGGGTGTAGATCCACACCGTCTGCAGGCTCTCGCTGTAATAGTACACGTCGTACTTGTTCAGCTCTGCCGAAGCAGAGGCCTTATCGTTGCGGTAGACGCTCACCGGCGTAAAGGGCAGCTGGGTGCCCTCTTCTGCTACAAAGGGACCCTTGCGGCTCTTGAGCAGCACCGAAGAGGTATCCACCTGACCGTTGGACACCGTAAAGCCCAGCGAGCTGCCGTAAGCGCTGCCGCTGGCGGTGTTGGCGCGCAGGGCGTTGTACAGCAGCAGGGTGCACTGCTCGTAGGTCATGGCCTGTCCCTGCGTGCAGGTCAGCTGATCCCGCAGACCGATCTGCTGCGCCTTGTTCAGCTGTGCCTGTGGGAAGGAGCCGGTCAGGTCGGTAGTCTTATAGCTCAGCAGCTTCAGCACCGCTGCGCAGGCTTCCTCCAGCGTGACGGTGTTGTCCGGGCGGAAGGAGCCGTCGGTGTAACCGTTCATCCAGCCCTGCTGCACCGCAATGCGGATGTAGGGTGCCCACTGGGAGCTGCCGGGCACATCCCGGTACAAAGTGCCCACCGTGCCCTGTGCGCCTACGCTCTCCCGGTAAGTGGAAAAGGACACCAGCATTTTGGCAAAGGCGCCGCGGGTAATGTTGGCGCCCAGTTCCTGACCGGTGGGCACAGCGCCCAGAGTAATAGCCGTCTGCAGGGCCGTGTTGTTGATGCTGGCCGCCGAGACCGGCAGCACCAGCACCGACACCGCAATGCTGACCGCCAGCAGAAATGCGAGAATCCGTTTTTTCATTGGTCGTACCTCTTGTTCTTTGTTTATCACGCCGCCGCGATCAATCGTAGCGCAATGCTTCAATGGGGTTCAGCCGGGCTGCGCGCCGTGCCGGCAGGTAGCCGAACAGCACGCCGATGCCCACCGAGATGCCAAAGGCCACCACAATGGAGTTGAAGGAGGGGCTTACCGTAACGGTGGTATCGGTCATGAACATGGGCAGCACCTTGTTTGCCGCCATGGACACCGCATAGCCCAGCGCAATGCCTAAAACGCCGCCCAGCGCGGAGGTGGTGGCTGCTTCCACCACAAACTGCGCCAGAATGGTGCGCTCCTTTGCTCCCAGCGCCTTGCGGATGCCGATCTCACGGGTGCGCTCGGTCACAGACACCAGCATGATGTTCATAATGCCGATGCCGCCCACCAGCAGTGAGATACTGGCAATGCCGGTAAGTATCACGATGACCATGTTGATCATCTTGTTCATTTCCTCCAGCCACTCGCTGGCGCTGTACACATAGTAGCCGTTTTCGGTCTTGAGGATCGACATCAATTCCTCTTCCATCGTGCTCTTGGCCTCATTGGCAAGGCTTTCGTCGGCCATCATGGCGGTGTAGCAGTCCACCATGCTTTGGCTGGAAAGCCGCATCACGGTGGTGTAGGGCAGGTAAACGCAGTCGTCATCGCTGCCCTGCTGCATAGTGGGGTCGCTGACTTTGGCAGACAGCACACCTACGACGCGGAACTTGTTGGCACCGATCTTGAGCGTCTGCCCCACACCGTTGCCGCCAAAGGCTACGCGGTTGAGGTAATCGCCGATGACGCAGACCTGCTTGTTGTCCTGCATATCCATATATTGCAGGCCGCGCCCCTGAACGATCTGGTAATTCTTCATTTCGGTAAAGTTTTCGTCCACACCGCTCATGTTGGACCAGCGGTAGCTGGTGGTACCGATCTTCAGCGTACCGCTGGCTTTGCCGCTGAAGTTGACCTGCGGCGACACCGCCTTGATCAGGTCGGAATGCCGCTGGCAGATGTCATACATCTCCTCCACCGACACGGAGCGGGAGCCGTAGCCCCACACCTGAATGCTGAGGGTGTTGGTGCCCAGTGCGGAAAAGCTGTCCCGCATACTTTTGGTCATGCCGTTGCCCAGACCCACGATGACGATAACCGCCATCACGCCGATGATGATGCCCAGCATAGTCAGAAAGGTGCGCAGCTTGTTGCTCCACACGTTCTGGATAGCCTGCCGGAAGGTTTCAAAGATCATGCCTGTTCCTCCTTTTCCGGCGTTTCGGGCAGCAGGGTGGGCTGCACCATGGCCTCCGGTGCGTGGGAGTCGCCGTCATACACCACCTGACCGTCCTCCAGCCGGATGATGCGGTCAGCCTGCACGGCAATGGAATTGTCGTGGGTGATCAGCACTACGGTGTGTCCCTGCTTGTGCAGCTGCTGCAAAAGCCCCAGCACCTCGCGGCCGGTATGGGAGTCCAGCGCGCCGGTGGGCTCGTCCGCCAGAATGACCGGCGGGTTGCGCACCAGTGCCCGCGCGATGGACACGCGCTGCTGCTGGCCGCCGGAAAGCTGGTTGGGGCGGTTTTTCAGCTTGTCGCCAAGTCCCACCTGCTCCAGCACCTCCCGGGCGCGGATGTGGCGCTCGGTGCGGGAGATGCCCGCATACACCAGCGGTACCTCCACGTTTTCCATCAGGTTCAGCCTGGGCAGCAGATTGTATTGCTGGAAGATAAAGCCCAGCATTTCGTTGCGGACAGCGGCCAGCTCGTTGCGGTTCATCTTGCCCACATCCCGGCCGTTGAGCCGGTAGGTGCCGTGGGTGGGCACATCCAGACAGCCGATGATGTTCATGCAGGTGGATTTGCCCGAACCGGACTGACCCACGATGGCCACGAACTCGCCTTTTTCGATTTTCATGGTGATGTGGTCGGCAGCTTTTACCGTGGTATCGCCCATCTGGTAATATTTGCAGACTTCATCAAACTCGATCAGAGCGCTCATTCATCCCTCCTGCGTCAATCCACCACAACTGCGCCGGCCTCGGCGGGGTCGATGCCCTCTGCGGGCTCTTCAGCGTCCGCTGCGGGGGCTTCACCGTTTTCCGTCTCCTCCGGCAGCGTCTCCTCGCCGCCCTCGGCAAGGTCTGCGTTGTTTCCGGCATCCTCGAGCTCTCCGCCGCCCATATCATCATAGCCGCCGTCGTCATAGTAGCTGTCGCTGCTCACGGAGCTGGGGTCGTAGGCGATGGTATCACTCTCGGACAGGCCGCTGGTCACCTGCGTATAGTTGTCGTCGCTGACACCGGTCTTGACCTTGACATACACATAGCCCTCCGGTGCGCTCATGGAATCATCGGCGTTCACGGCGCTGGGAGAATCCTGCCGCACCAGCACATAACCGCCCCGCACGATGGCGGCATTGGGCACGGTGAGCGCATTTTTCGCCTGCGCCACCACGATCTCGGCGTTGGCATTCATGCCCGGGCGCAGACCATCGGTCTCGTCAATGCGCACGGTCACCGGGTAGGTGGTGGTACCGCCGCTGGTATCACCCTTCATGGACACACGGGTGACCAAGCCCTCGTAGGTCTTATCCTTCACGGCGTCTGCAGTAACCTGTACGGACTGCCCCACCTTCAGGCTGCTGACCTGCAGCTCGTCCACGTTGATGGTCATTTCCAGATAACTCAGGTCGTAGATGGTGCACAGGTCGCTGCCGGTGCTCAGGGCATCGCCCACCTTGGCATTTTTCTCGATGATGGTGCCGCTGATGGGCGAGGTGATGGTGTAGTTATCCATAGCGTCCTGCATATTTTGCATGGACAGCTCCGCGCCGCGCAGGGTCTCGGAGGCAGACTGGATGGACTCTGTCAGTTCCTCACCGCTGAGGGTCAGGATGATATCGTCCTTGTTCACGCTGCCGCCCTCCCGCACATTGATGGCGGTGACGGTACCGGAAGCCAGCGCAGTCAGGGTACGCTCGGCCTGATACTGGAAGTTGGCTGCTGCAATGGAGCTCACCCCGTTGATAGTAGCCGTTGCAGCCTGTGCCGTGGTCAGACCACCCGCATTGGACACCGAGAGGGTCACAGTGCGGGTGAGCAGGTTGCCCGTGCTCAGGGCATCGGTGCCGGTCACAGCGGTAATAGTGCCGGGCAGCACCTCAAAAGTACCGTCCAGCGTCACTTGGGCGGTCTGCCCTACCGAGAAGTTAGCAGCATCCGCAGCCGGGAACTCCAGCACCAGATTCATCTTGGAGCTGTCCCGCACCACGGCCACCTCCTGACCGCTCTTTACCTCATCGCCCTTGTTCACCTTCAGGCTGCTGACGACGCCCGCCACCTCGGCACGCACATACTGATGGTCGGCGGTCTTGTCGTAGCTGCGCTGCGCCTGCTGCAGGGTGATGGCTGCCTGCTCCACCTTGGTGGTTGCATCGGAGGAATCCACCGTGTAGAGCACAGTGCCCTCCTCCACGATATCGCCCTCCTCAAAGCCGCCGGTCAGCACCTTGCCGGGCACCAGCGATTTGACGCTGTAAGTATTGGCAGGCTTCAGCGTGCCAGTGCCGCTGAGCGTGTTGGAGACATCCCGGGTCTCCGGCACTGCTTCTGTATAGGAAGTATCCACGTTGGCGGGCTTTGCACCCTTGGGCTTCAGCAGCCACCAGCCGCCTGCCAGCACCACGATGGCCACCGGCACCAGCCACTTCCAGTTCTTTTGGGCAAAGGCTGCCGCACCGCCTTTTTTGGGTGCAGCCGCTGCGTCCTGCTGCGGGTCGGCGGGCTGTTTAGACTTGTTCCAGATCATTCTTGCCGTTCCTCCTAGGTTCTTTTATGACAAGGTGCTTTTTGCAAAAGCACCCGTCAGAAACTCTTATTTGTAGTGTATCGCATTTTGCCCCGATAAACAAGCGTCCAATTTTCGTTTCACGGCATTTCCACAAAGTTTCAGACTTTTTTAACAAAGAATGGCTTTCTTTGTGCGCCGCTGAGCAGTTGCTTATCTTTATATAATACGATTCAAACTGCCTCTCCTCTGCTCTCCTTCCTGTGAAAAAGGGTTCTGAAAAGCCCGCAGGCTTTTCAGAATCTCAGATGGGGGAGATTCTCTGCAACTATCGGCTCACGCTAAAAAGCTCCCCCTTCGGGGGAGCTGGCATCGCACAGCGATGCCTGAGAGGGTTCTTTTGCCGTTTTTCCCTCAAAAAGAAAATCAGCCGGACCCGAAGGCCCGGCTGATTTATTCTTTTTTACCCTGCGTCTGTGATGGGCTCTACCACCACATACACCCCTGCGGGCACACAGGCGGCCCATGCGCCGTCCTTGTCCAGCCAGCCGAATTGCTCACAGACATGGTCCGGGCACTGACTGTCCAAAAACGCGATAGCACCATCCTTCACCTGCAGATGCACGATGTAGTCCCCTACCTCGTACAGGTAATCGTGATCCTGCGCAAGGGGCAAAGTCTCGGTAACGCCGTCACCGAAATCCACAACGGCCTGTAAGCCGCTGCCCTTGGCGGGGTGCTGCGCCCGCACCGCAAGAAAAATACCTGCGGCCAGCACCAGCACCACCAGCGCAAAGATCACATTTTTCTTCCACGCGCTGCCCTTGGGGGCGGCGGTGTCAGAGTTTTTTTGCTTTATGCTCATGCAGCGTACTTGCTGGCAGCTGCACCGGCAATGCGGCCAAAGACGGTAAAGTCGGCCACAGCGTTGCCGCCCAGACGGTTTGCACCGTGCACGCCGCCGGTCACCTCACCTGCTGCGAACAGGCCGGGGATCACAGAGCCGTCAGCCTTCAGCACCTCGGTGTTGGTGTTGATCTTCAGGCCGCCCATGGTGTGGTGCACACCTGCGGTAACCTTGATAGCGTAGTAGGGAGCGGTATCCAGAGCCTTTGCAAAGCTGGTGCGGCCAAAGTCGGGGTCGTTCTTGGCGGCAACGTAGCCGTTCCAGGTCTTCATGGTCTCGGCAAAAGCAGCCTCGTCCACGCCCATGGCCTTTGCCAGCTCCTCGTAGGTCTGGCCGGTCACGGTGTAGCCCTTCTTGATGTAGCCCTGAATGACGCTGGAGGCATCGACCATAGCCTGATCCACCACCAGCCAGCTGTAGCTGCCGGTCTGAGCGATCTCGGCAGCGGAAACCACGTCACGGGTGCCCACTTCATCGATGAAGCGCTTGCCCTCGGCGTTGATCAGCACAGCGCCGTCGCCGCGCAGACCCTCGGTGATCAGAGCAGCGGTGTTAGCCTCCACAGTGGGGTGGATCTGGATCTGATCCATGTCCACAGTGTCAGCGCCCACAGCGGTAGCCATCTCAATGCCCTGACCCTGTGCGCCTGCGGCGTTGGTGGTCATAAAGCCCTTCAGCTCGGGCTTGTACTCGGTGACCATGTCCAGATTTGCGCCGAAGCCGCCGGTGGTCAGCACCACAGCCTTGGCATTCACGGTGACGGTCTCGCCGGTGGAACCGGTAGCCTTCACGCCCACAACAGCGCCGTTTGCATCGGTCAGCAGCTCGGTAGCAGTGGTGTTCAGCAGGGTCTGCACGCCGGCCTTGTCGCAGTTCTCCTGCAGCAGGGGGATCATGTAAGAGCCCACAGAAAGGGTCTTGCCCTCAGCATCCACGGGGCGATGGATACGCTTGACGGATGCGCCGCCGAAGCTGGAAACGCTGTGCAGGGTGATGCCGTGCTCGTCCAGCCAGTCGATGGCGTCAGCGCTGTTGGAGCACAGAGTCTCCACCAGAGCGGGGTCGTTGATGCCCTTGCCGCCGATCATGGTGTCCAGCTCCATCAGCTCCACAGAGTCGAAGTAGCCCTTGGGGGCTGCCTGATAAGCAGCCCACTGCTCGGAGACGGTCTTTGCCAGAGCGGTGATGGTAGCGTTGTCGGCATACTTTTCAGCAGCGGTCTTCAGGGTCTTTTCCACGCCTGCGGACTCGCCGAACTCGTTCTCATCCTGATACACGGTCTTGCCGGCGTTCATGCCGCCGGTAGCGCGCACGGAGTTGCCGCCCACCATGGGCTGGCTCTCCAGAATGACCACGCTCTTGCCCTCGGCAGCAGCAGTGATGGCAGCAGTCATGCCTGCACCGCCTGCACCCACGATGGCAATGTCTGCATCAATGGTGGAGTCCTCGGCCTTGTTTTCCTCGGCCTTGACCTCGGTCTTGTAGTCATCAGCGTTCAGGCCGGCTGCGACCAAAGCGGCAGCAGCAGCTTCCTTGATGGCGTCGGAGGTGATGGTTGCAGTGGCCACGCCGTCCACAGCAATGCTGCCGCTCTCGGCAATCGCGCCGGGCAGCTGCTCCAGAGCCATAGTGCCGATGCCGGGGGTCTCGTCCTTGCCCTCGGCGGTACAGCCGGTGATCTTGCCGTCGGTCAGGGTCAGGGTAACGGTAACATCGCCGCCCATACCCTTGGCTGTACCGATGAACTCGCCGGACACGCCTGCGGTGGAGGAGGCAGACTTGCTGCCGCAGCCGTAGCCCAGCAGGCTGACGCTTACAACAGCCGCCATGGCCAGCGCAGCCACGCTCTTGCGGATCTGATTCTTTTTCATTGTTTCATCCTTCTTGTTTTGGGTTGCTTGTGTTCGGATATCTATCAGCAAAAAAGGGGGAGCTGCTCATTCGGAAAGCAGCTCCCCCTCGCTGAAACTTAGGAAAGACTTAGGCGTTGGCCTGAGCTGCAGCAACAGCGCAGGCAACGGTAGCGCCGACCATGGGGTTGTTGCCCATGCCGATCAGACCCATCATCTCAACGTGTGCGGGCACAGAAGAGGAGCCTGCGAACTGAGCATCGCCGTGCACGCGGCCCAGAGAGTCGGTCAGGCCGTAGCTTGCGGGGCCTGCAGCCACGTTATCGGGGTGCAGGGTACGGCCGGTGCCGCCGCCGGAAGCGACGGAGAAGTACTTCTTGCCGTTCTCGATAGCCCACTTCTTGTAGGTACCGGCGACCAGATGCTGGAAGCGGGTGGGGTTGGTGGAGTTACCGGTGATGGAAACCTCAACGCCCTCAGCCTTCATGATGGCAACACCCTCCAGAACGTCGTTGGCGCCGTAGCACTTGACAGCAGCGCGCTCGCCGTCGGAGTAAGGGATGGTCTCGACGACCTTCAGCTCGCCGGTGGCGAAGTCGTAGTCGGTCTTGACGTAGGTGAAGCCGTTGATACGGCTGATGATCTGGGCAGCGTCCTTGCCCAGGCCGTTCAGGATGACGCGCAGGGGCTCTTTGCGGACCTTGTTGGCGGTACGGGCAATGCCGATAGCGCCCTCAGCGGCGGCGAAGGACTCGTGGCCGGCCAGGAAGGCGAAGCAATGGGTGTCCTCATGCAGCAGCATGGCACCCAGGTTGCCGTGGCCCAGACCGACCTTGCGCTGCTCAGCGACAGAGCCGGGGATGGTGAAGGCCTCGAGACCCTCGCCGATGGCAGCTGCACAGTCGGCAGCGCTCTTCAGGCCGCGCTTAACGGCAATGGCGGTGCCCAGGGTGTATGCCCAGACAGCATTGTCGAAGCAGATGGGCTGGATGCCGCGGATGATCTTATCGCAGTCGATGCCCTTGGCCAGCAGCATCTCGTTGCAGGCGTCGAGGCTCTCAAGGCCGTTGGCCTTCAGGCAGGCCTCGATCTTGGGCATACGGCGATTCTGGGATTCAAAAGTTGCCATAATCTATGTTCCTCCCTCTCTTATTCTTCACGCGGGTCGATGTACTTGACAGCGCCCTGCTCAGCAGAGAAGCGGCCGTAAGTGCCGATGTTCTTCTCGTAAGCTTCCTTCGGGTCCATGCCATGGCGGATTGCTTCCAGCATTTTGCCCAGACGGACGAACTGATAGCCGATGACCTGGTTGTCTTTATCCAGAGCGGTCTTGAGGATGTAGCCCTCGGTCAGCTCCAGGTAGCGAACGCCCTTGGCCTTGGTGGAGAAGATGGTACCGGTCATGGAACGCAGGCCCTTGCCCAGGTCATCCAGACCAGCGCCGACAGGCAGGCCGTTTTCAGAGAAAGCGGTCTGGCTGCGGCCGTAAACGATCTGCAGGAACAGCTCACGCATTGCAACGTTGATAGCGTCGCAGACGAGGTCGGTGTTCAGTGCTTCCAGGATGGTCTTGCCGGGCAGGATCTCGCCAGCCATAGCAGCAGAATGGGTCATGCCGGAGCAGCCGATGGTTTCAACCAAAGCTTCCTCAATGATGCCGTTCTTGATGTTCAGGCTCAGCTTGCAGGTACCCTGCTGGGGTGCGCACCAGCCCACACCGTGGGTATAGCCGCTGATGTCCTCAATTTTATAGGCCTTGACCCATTCGCCCTCTTCAGGGATGGGAGCGGGACCATGCTTCGGACCCTTCGTGATCGGGCACATATTGTTGACCTGTGCGGAGTATTCGATCATAATATTCTCTCCTTTGCATTATTGTCGGAAGCCGGTGCCATTTGCACCGCACAAACATCAGCAAGCCTGCGCGGGGGCTGTGCGTTCCGGCCGTCCATTGTCAAGCTTTTCACAGCTAATTTTATTATACGAGGGTAGTGGCCTTTTTTCAAGATGTTAGTCTTTTCTAACCGTCTGTTTTTGATAAATTTTTCTTGCCATTTTCTGCATATTCAGCAAAACGCCGCCCCGTTTTGCCTGCGGGGCGGCGTTTTCACCAGTCAAAAGAATTCTAAAATCTATTCCAATCGGCAGATTGGAAACGAAAGCGGGGTGCAGAAGCGCAGCACAGCCACAGTGCCCCCCCTCCTTTGCTTTATCCCATCAGAAAGCCGAACAGCAGCGGCGCAATGCCGCTTGCCGCTGCCATGCACAACACAGCAGCCAGCACGGTTTTGGCAAAATACCAGGCATTCTTAGGCGGCAGCGGTTCCGGCTTTTGCTGCTTTTTGCCGCGGGGCGCGGGGGCGGCGGGCTGCGGCAGCTCCGGGGCCGTCAGGGCCGCCAGCGCACCGAACAGCAGCATAACCAGCGGAAACACCATGGATACCCGGATGGATACCACCGCCTGTGCCAGATAGCTGCACAGCGCCAGCATGACTGGGGCCACGCCGGGAGTGTTCCAGCTCCGTTTCCCGCGCCGCAGGTGGGCCGCCACCAGCAGCAGCCAGGCGGCCAAGCCAAGAATGCCGGTCGTCAGCAGCTGTTCCAGATATTCGTTATGCGCGGCATAGAACGTCGCCATGCGGGCTGTCATGGCGCCGCCTGCCCAGGCGGCCACAGCGGTATGCATCATGCCGGGGCCAATGCCCACAATCTTGCGCAGCAGGCTGCCGTCCGCCCAGGTGCCAAACGCAGCGCGCCAGGCCACGCCGCGGTAGGTACCCCAGTCATCGTTGAACACCAGCAGGTTATGCAGGCTTTCCGGCAGGGGCAGGTTTGGCATTGCATTGGCCAGCACAAAGGCCAACGCCCCCACCGCCAGCACAGCAATGGTGATGACCCGCCCCGGCAGGTACAGTGGGGCCTGCGCTGCAATGCCTTTGTGGGCCAGCACAAACAGCACCAGCCACAGCAGCAGGCTTGCCGCCATGCAGGGCAGTGCCACCTGCCACGCGCCCAGTTTGGCCAGCAGGGCGGTGCCGCCCTGGGTGTAAACGCTGGCACGCATGTAATGCATCCAGGCAGCCCAGCCGAAGAACGCCGCACTGATGAGCACCGCACGGCGCAGGTGGCGGGTGGTAAAGTTTTTATGGCAGACCAGCACCATCACCGCCGCGCCGATGCCCAGGGCAAGCGCCTCTGAATCCACAACGGCCAGCGCCAATGCGCCAAACGCTGCCGGAATGCCGGTCCAGACAGCGGTTCTGGTATCTTTGGCGTTCAGGAACTGGTAAAACACAATGGGCAGCGCTACCGAGAAAAAGCAGCCGTTAAAGTCCTTCTGCCCCAGGGTTGAGAAAAACTGTGCGCGCTCCACCACGGCGGTGTCTGCATACGCGCCGATAAGGTCAATGTTAAAGATGTTGAGCACATACAAAACTGCCACAATGCTTGTGGTAATGCCCAGCACCCAGAAAACAAAATCCAGGTTTTCAAGGTCCAGGTAGCTGCGCACAGCCCAGTACCCGGCGGCGGTAAACAGCACCAGCATCAGCCCGCCGTAATAGCCCCCCAGCCCCCAGGTGGACGCCGTGGGCGAAAGCGATGTAAAGGTGGAAATCAGGCTAGTGCCTGCAAAGGCCAGCACACCCCACAGGGTTACATCTCGTCCGGCGTTGGCGTTGCGCGGGCGGGGCGCACGGGCCCCAATGGCCGTACAGGCCACCAGCCAGAGCAGGAACAAGAGAAACAGGGTAAAACAGCCGGTGAACTTGGTCACACCAAGGTTGGAAAATTTATCAATGTACAGCGGGTACACGCACAGCACCGCGCACAAAAAAGCGGTTGCCGAGGTGCCCGCCAAGCGGTTGATCGCTTGCTGTTGGTCAGAACGCATGGTTCAAATTACCTCCGGGTCTTTTTCCCGCAGGCTTTGCGGCGTGCGGGCAACTGTATTGTGGCAACACCGCACAATTCCCGCCTTGCGGCTTAAGCACCGCTCCGGCAGCTGCG
>ERZ827363.2933-NODE-2933-length-13670-cov-2.854131_pt1 | contig 13670 bp, 6 predicted proteins | sample MGYA00519776_ERZ827363 | MGnify/ENA primary metagenome ERZ827363 (study PRJEB31778, sample SAMEA3449288) | human gut metagenome | biome: human gut; feature: human-associated habitat; material: faeces | place: United Kingdom | collected 2010/2012 ...
TCAAAAGCTCCCCGTACCTGTTCGAAATCGATCTTCTTTTGTTTTTGATTACCGTCGGCTCCGAAACCGGTTTGAGCTGTCATGGAAAATTCTTTTTTCGCATCTTCATAAAGCATTTTATCGAGATTGACCACAGCTTCTTTCCAGGTATTCACTATCCGGATCACATCCCCGGCTGTGATACTTTCAGGTGTGACCCGGTACCAGGGTTGCATGACTTCCCAAGCCCAGGTCCATTCGAGTTGATAATAGTCGGCATGAAGTTGGCGGAAAGTATCCGTGATCTGTCCGACAGATTCGATCTCTCCGTTTTCTATCCGGCGGATCAGGCGGATGATCCCTTGTTGGGGGACGATCAGACCGGAAAGGTCTACCCATTCGCCGCTACCTTCTGTCCGGGTAGGGGCCAGGCGCTGGCGGATCTCTTCGTTGTTGTGAAATGTCAGGTTTTCCAGCCTTTTAATGATCGAGTTCCCTAGAAATTTGTTGATAGCCATGGAATAATATTGGATACCTTTTTTCAGGGAATTACTTTTGATGTGTGCACTTTGGTATGAATATTCTTCCGAAGTTTCACCGGACACCTGTTGCAGGGTGCGGAGTACTTCTATACCGCTCAGCATTTTCTGAATGGTATAGGGACTGAGCAGGTTAAAATTAATATAATCGAGTTGATGGCTGTCTTTGCGTTTGTCACGTTTGGGCCATTTCTGAGCATCCCGGATCGTACCGACACTCCTTAGATTGACTGCCGGTACCAGATAAGTCTGGTTATTTTGTTCGATCAGATAGGAAAAAGGCAGGTCCGAAGTATCCGGATGGCTGACATGTCGCCCCATAATCAAAGAAAAAGCCCCGATTTTCGCCGGCCAGAGTATATAAGAATCACTGGTTGTTTTCGAACCGCGTTCGACGATACCTTGGTGGATGGGTCCCAATTTATAAAGATGATTGCTTTGGTTTGAACCACTACCGGCATTCAGAAAAGAGAACATACCGGCGATCAACAGACTGGATTTATGCATGGTCACCGTATAAGGACCGGCAAATACGGCACAAGCCTCTCCGTTTTCTCCCTGGCAATTGCTGAAAAATAGAGAATCATGAGCTGAGAACAGATGGCCTAAATGACAGGCTTGTCCGATGAAACACCGTACTAAAGCTGCTCCGTCGTTGATACAGGTGCCCGAAGAAAAAATGAAATCTTCAGCCATCACATTATGACCGATAAATACCGGTGCTTCTGCATTACTGTTGATGGAACCGTTTTTCAAACGGGATGTACCTTCGATGGTCGTGTAATCGCCTATGCAGACGTTACGGATCGTTCCGGTGTTGATGATTCGTACGTGATTACCGATTTTTCCTTCTGTCGAGGACACTTGCTCGGTATATCGTTCGATCAGTGCCTTGAGACGCTCGGTCAGGACAGGGAAATGGCGGTATAGGGCGATAATATAAGCCAAATGGGCCGATAATTCATTGAAAATAGGCACTTCCCGTCCTCCGGTTTCATTCAATACAGCCACTAAAGTTCCGTTTCCAAAAGACGAACGTCCTTCCGTTACGATCAGATTGGCATTCTGTATAAAACAATTTTCTCCGATCCGGTAGTTGGCGATATAATTGGGGATATTTTCGATCAGGACATTATTACCCACCCGACAGTTGTGTAAGGTGACATTGAACAAACCGGCATGTTTAGGGAGTCCTCCCTCTAAAATGAACTCGTAATCGAATATACCTAGTTCGATATCTCCTGAAAAACGGACATTTTGTATATAATCGGTTTTAAATCCGGAAGCAACTTTTACACGTTGCCAATCTGTCGAACTGCAGCCTTGTGCTTGCAGCCGGGTGATTTCCTCCTGGGTCAGATTTCTCAATACCATACGATTTTGTTATTTTATCTGAATGCAAAGATATACTTTTTGCATCAATATTTATCCGGTGGATAGAAACGGTCGGGGAAATGAATGAACGCTTAAAAATAAATAGAAGTTTGTTTGGTTAAGTGGTTTGTAATCAGTGTGATGGAGTGTGAATAGCCTGAAGAAACGAATATTTTTTGCTTTTCAATAAGAAAAAAGTAATTATATTTGTTCGGTTTTACGGAAGTGATCCTAAGGAGACTTTCAGTGCTGATACCGTGGTTTTAAATATCCTGAGGTCTGAAATTGATTATTATTTTTAGCTTCGTCGGTAAAAGTTGTGCAACGTGAATGAATAAAGAAATCCTTTTTGAAGATATCAAGTGTGGGAATTTGAGTGCTTTTGAGGCATTATTTCGGCAGTATTATCCCTCTATGTGTGTGATTGCCGGAAAATTGGTCGCTAACAGGGAAGTGGCAGAGGATATTGTACAGGATGTTTTTATCCGTTTATGGGAAAAAAAGGCGGAATATGACAAAATACCGGATTTCAGGACTTTTCTTTACGTTGCAGTGCGTAATCTTTGTTATAATTACCTGAGAGATAAAAAGAAAACGATCGATTTTTCCCAGATCGAACTGCCTGATAAGCAACTTTCTTTTCAAGAACAACTGATACAGGAAGAAACATATCGCTTGATCTCTAATGCAATTGCGGAATTACCTGTACAAAGTGGAAAAATTATGCGGCTGGCTCTCGTGGGAAAGCAAAATAAAGAAATCTCGGAAATATTGGGAATCGCAGTTACTACTGTAAAAACCCTGAAATACAACGCACTGAAAATGTTGAAAAATTCCCTGAAAGGTTATTTCCCCGTGTTGTTGTATATTTTATTCCGGAAAAAATAAAAAAAATGATTCCCATTCATCCTTTTACAATCTTTGTGTGTTCTTAGGACAGAATCTTGAATGTACAATGAAATGGAGTATCAGGAAGAATACCGGATGGCAGATCTGATCAGAAGACAGTGGTTAGGTATTATCACCGCTGAAGAGCAGGCAGAACTGGAAGCTTGGAGCTTACAAGAGGAGCATGCCCGTCTTTATGCAAAAATCAGGAACCAGGCCGAGTTGCAAAAGAGAAATTTATATGTGGACGGATTGGATGTAGACGGAGTGTGGCATAAACTTCGGGAACAGATTGCTGACGTTCCTGTACGAAAACGCCGTTTCTTCACCTGTTACCGGGTGGTAGCCTGTCTGCTGTTATTGATCGGTGTCGGGACTTTACTGGTGTATAACCGGTATAGCCGTTTGCAGCCTTCAGACTTATTGGTCCAGTCCATTCATCCGGGATCTTCGAAAGCAGTTCTGATTACGAACGAAGGCAAACAGATTATTTTGCAGGATTCCCTGAACCAGGAAATTCAGGTGGATGAATCGGTGACTGTAAAGAATACCGGTCTGTTGGCGGAATATTGTCTGCAAGATTTACAGGCCGCAGAACAGGCCGAAATCAAGTACAATACGATCGTTGTACCCCGTGGTGGGGAATATGAAGTTCGGCTACCGGATGGGAGCTATGTGTGGATGAATGCTGCTTCGGAAATTCGTTTCCCGGTCGTATTTACGGGGCAGACCCGGCAGGTCAGTTTAAAAGGAGAGGCTTATTTTAAAGTGGAAAAAGATAGCTTGCATCCTTTTATCGTGAATGTATACGATAAATTGAAAGTAGAGGTATTGGGGACAGAGTTCAATGTGCAGGCTTATTCGGGGGATGAGGTGGTAAAAACGACGCTGAATTGTGGAAAAGTCAGGGTTATGATGGGGAAGGAAGCTTTGGAACTGGCACCTGATCAACAGGCAGTCTGTGACTTACGGCATCGGAGATTTCACAAAATAGAGGTGAATGCAAACTATTTTTCGGCTTGGAAGGACGGTAAATTTATTTTTGAAGATGAACCTCTGGAAAATATTTTGAACAGTCTGGCCCGGTGGTATAATATTTCTGTTTTTTATCAAAACGAGGAACTCAAAAATTTTCATTTTACCGGAGATTTGGAGAGGTACGATGATTTTTCCGTCGCTTTGCGGATGTTGGAAAAAGCCACTAATATACGGTTTCTGGTGACCGGTCGTACTGTCGTAGTTCAAATAATATAACAATTACCTGATATAATGATGAATGGGGGTGAGAAAGCGGCTTACCCGGCTTTTTTCATGTCTTAACTTAACTAAAATAATCAGCTTATTTATGGGAGAAACAATCGTAGAAGCCCGGCACTTATCGCATCGTTATGCAACACAGTGGGCTATTCAAGACATTAATTTCGAAATCAGTCAGAGGGGGATTTTGGGGTTATTGGGTTCTAACGGAGCAGGTAAATCGACGACGATGAATATTATCTGTGGGGTTTTGAATCAGACCGAAGGGGAGGTTTTTATCAACGGTATCAATTTGAGGACCGATCCGGTAGAGGCCAAGAAGTATATCGGTTTTTTACCGCAACGGCCACCTTTATATCCGGAATTATCCGTTGATGAATACCTGACTTATTGTGCCCGTCTGCGGCTGATGGACGCCCGGGAAATCCGGCAGGCAGTAGATACGGCCGAAGCTAAATGCGGCATTACACATTTTAAAAAGCGGTTGATCGGAAATTTGTCCGGGGGTTATCAGCAACGGGTGGGAATTGCACAGGCAATCGTTCATAATCCGCGCTTTGTGGTACTGGACGAACCGACTAACGGGCTCGATCCGGTGCAGATCGTAGAGGTCAGACACCTGATTAAGGAGATCGCTGCTGAACGGGCAGTTATGCTTTCTACCCATATCTTGTCGGAAGTACAGGCCACCTGTGATAAGATCAAAATGATAGAACACGGTCATATGATTTTTTCGGGTACGATGGAAGAATTTAATAATTATGTAGAACCTTGTTCTTTTTTGGTGACTTTCGGTAATCCGCCGGCTCCGGAAGAATTGAAAAATATCGATGGCATTTCGGAAGTCGAACCGTTGACCCTCAGGGAGTATCGCGTATATTTCACAGCTCCGGCCGGTATTACACAACAGGTCATTGCCCGGAGTGTAGAGAAAGGATGGCAATTGGAAGAAATTTGCCTGGAGCGGGAATCGCTGGATACCATTTTTGCACGTTTATCTAAGAATAGTAAATGATATGAGGCTCAAAGATTTCAATATAGTTTACCAAATCGCCCGGACAGAATTGAGGGTTATTTTTTATTCTCCTGTAGCCTGGTTGATTTTGGTGGTATTTGCCGTACAATGTGGGTTTTCGTTTTGTGACGTGATCTGGCCGGCGATAAAGAGCCAATCTTTAGGATATGAGGTTCAGGCTCTGACGGGTAGTGTGTTTACGAGCGGAAAAGGTATTTTCCCGGTGATGCTGGAACACTTGTATTTTTATATTCCTTTGCTGACCATGGGACTGATGAGCCGGGAATTCAGCAGCGGCTCTATAAAGCTATTGTATTCTTCTCCGGTGACTAGTGCCCAGATTATCCTGGGAAAATACTTGTCGGTTATGATTTATTGTGCCGTTTTGCTGGGGGTGATTTTAGTATATGTCGGTCTGGGGGCTTTGACGATCGGGCATATGGACGGTACGCTGATTTTTTCGAATTTTTTGGGTATGTATCTGCTGATTTGTGCTTATGCTGTCATCGGGCTGTTTATGTCCTGCCTCACTTCCTATCAGGTAGTGGCTGCTATCGGAACTCTGGCTTTTTTATCTTTTTTGAATTTTATCGGCGGAGTGGGACAGGAGATACCTTTGGTCCGGGATATTACTTATTGGCTGGCTTTGAACGGTAGGGTAGGCCTTTTTGTCGCCGGCATGATCAATACGGAAAACTTAATTTACTTTTTGGTGGTGATCGCTGCTTTTCTCTTACTTTCGGTCTGGCGTTTACAGGCGGTAAGAGAAAAGCAGCCGGGGAGGAAAAAAATACTGAAATTAACGGGATTGGCAGTAGGAGTCGTTGTGCTCAGTTATGTTTCGTCACGTCCTTTTCTTACCTGGTATTGGGATACGACCGCTACGCAGAGTAATACTATTTCTGTTCTTTCACAGGATTTACTCCGGCAATTGAAAGGAGAACTGAAGATCACTACATATGTGAATTTATTGGATGCCAATTATGAGAGTGGGCTGCCAGCGGCACATAAAAAGGATTTCGAACGTTTCCGCCCTTATGCCCGCTTTAAGCGGAATTTGAAACTGGATTATGTGTATTATTATGATTATGCCGGATATAAATATCTGGACGAATTGTATCCCGGGTTGTCGGACCGGGAAAGGGCTGAAAAAATCTGCCAGGCTAAGGGCTTGGATTTCGGTATGTTTCTGACGCCGGAAGAGATTCGCCGGAAGATCGATCTGAGCGGAGAATTGAATCATTTTGTCCGCCAGGTGGAATGGAACGGTGAACGGAAGACCTGGTTACGGGTGTATAAAGATATGTATGTATTCCCCAGTGAGCAGGAGATGACTGCTGCTCTGAAAAGGTTGTTGGTAAAACCGCCCAAATTGTGTTTTCTGACCGGATACGGCGAACGGAATAGTACGAATAAGAGAGAAATGGATTATAGTTTTTTTTCCTCTGAGCTGTCTTTGCGGAGTGCTTTGATCAATCAAGGGTTCGATGTGGAAGATTTCTCTCTTTCCGGAAAGGAGAGAATTCCGGATGAAGTGGATATTTTAGTAATAGCCGATGTAAGAAGTAAGATCCCGGAGGGAGATTTCCGGATGATCTGCGAATATATTGAACGTGGGGGAAATTTGTTTTTGCTGGGTGAACCGGGTACGCAGGAATTTATAAATCCGTTGGCAGAATTGATTGGGGTGAGATTCCGGAATGGGATGCTGTTACAGGCCAGGGAAGGATATTTACCTTCTTTGACAATTGCCGGAATGGATCCGGAGGGGGATGAAAAGTTCCCGGTTTTCCAGAAAATGCGGCAATATGGTTTTTGTTTTGCTTTACCTGGTTGTACAGGTCTGGAAATACAGAAAAAGGGCTTCGGGATAACACCTGTTGCCTGTGTGGGGGATTCCATCAGTTGGCAAGTGAACCGGTTGTATGCAGAAGATGCTTTGAAGGGTCTGAATCATCCGGGCCCGGCCGAAGGGAAAGTACTGCCTGTCATTGTCGCCCTGGACCGTAAGGTCGGGGATAAAGAACAGCGGATTTTAGTTGCCGGGGATGCCGATTGTATCAGTAATGCAGAGCTGACCCGGGCCCGGCAGGGAGTTAAGACTGCTAATTTCACTCTGGCTACCGAATCTTTCCGCTGGTTGGCCCGGGATGAATTTCCGGTATTGCTCCCCAGTATACCTCCCCGTGACAACGAATTGTATTTGGGACGGAAGGATATGCCCTGGCTGAAATTCGGAACCATGGGATTGCTGCCCGGTCTTTTGGCCCTGGCTTATGGAGTGGTTCACTACAGAAGAAAAAGAAATTAAGATTAAAAGAAAGTTCAAATGAAAACGATTTTTAGAATAGCACAGACAGAACTTCGTTTGTTTTTCTATTCACCGATAGCCTGGCTGATCCTGATCATTTTTGCTTTTCAGGCCGGAATGGCATTTTGTGATACTTTTAGCTATCAATTGCAGAATAAGGCTTTGGGACGGGGGCAGATTCCTTTCCAGACAGTGATTTTATTGTTGGGGGATAGCGGTTCGTTCTTCAAGGTGCTGAATAATCTGTATCTGTATATTCCTTTACTGACAATGGCATTGATGAGCCGGGAATATAGTTCCGGTTCTATCAAGTTATTATATTCTTCGCCGGTAACTAATTTTCAGATTATCGGGGGGAAATTTCTTGCTATGATGTTGTACGGTGGATTGATGCTGGTAATTTTGCTCCTGCAGGTGGTGTTTGCTTTTATTTTTGTGAAAAACCTCGATATTCCGCTGATATTGTCCGGGTTACTCGGTATTTATCTGGTTTTGTGTGCTTATTCGGCTATCGGTCTCTTTATGTCTACCCTGACTTCTTACCAGATCGTGGCAGCGGTCGGTACACTGGTGATACTTACCTGCTTGAATTTTGTAGGCGGACTTTGGCAGGATATTCCTGTCGTACAGGAGATTACCTGGTGGCTGTCTTTGTCGGGACGGGCCAAAACGTTTACGGCAGGACTGATATGCAGTGAAGATGTCGTGTACTTTGGGGTGGTGATCGGATTATTTTTGACCTTGTCTGTTTTGAAATTGCAATCGACCAAGCAGCATTATTCCTGGTGGTGGCGGTGGGCACGTTACGGGGGAGTGGTTTGTATCGCTTTGGGAATCGGATACCTGACTTCGAAACCGATGTTCATGTGTTATTATGATACGACGGAAACCGAACACAATACCATCACCCGCGAAGGCCAACGGGTCATGAATCTGATCGACGATCAGCTGACTATTACCATGTATGTCAATTTATTGGATAAAAGTGCTCCGGCAGGGATGCCGGAGAATCAAATGTCGAACCTCCGGGAATTGAAACCTTTTCTACGTTTTAAACCCGATACCCGCTTGAAATATGTCTATTTTTATGATAGCACCGATCATAGCCGTTTCCGTGGGGCTACGGCTTCTTTACCTTTGAGGGAACAAATGCTGAAAATATGTGATGACGAGGACCTGGATCCGGAATTTTTTCTGTCTCCGGAAGAAATTCACCGGCAGATCGATCTGACCTCCGAAGGAAACCGGATGATTTATCTACTGGAACGGGCGAACGGCCGGAAATCTTTTCTGCGTTTTTACGACGGCATGGATATCCGCCCCAGGGAAACAGAGATTACGGTGGCCTTGAAACGGTTGGTGACCGATGCTTCCAGAATAGTTTTTCTGACCGGACACGGGGAGCGGAGCTTGTATTGGAATGATAAAGGTGGATTATATTCACTGATTCAAAGAAACGGCCGGAATGCTTTAGTGAATCAGGGGTTTGATGTAGATACCCTGAATTTGACCGGCCGGACGGTTATTCCCGAAGATATCGATATTCTGGTGATTGCGGCTCCTGAAAAAAGATTGTCCCCTCAGGAACAGGGATTACTGGATTCATATATAGCTAAAGGAGGTAATCTGATCATTACCGGTGAACCGGGTAAACAAGAATTGATGAACGGGTTGGTGAAAAATCTGGGAATCGGCTTTAAGGAAGGAATAATCCTGCAACATAAGGAGGCCGACTGGGAGGAAGATTTTATTGTCGGTGATATCGCTGAATCCGGAGCACAACAAACCGGAGTCGGTGCAGGGCTTTTAGCCCGGCAATACCAAGTCGCTTTTCCGGGTACTACGGCTTTGTCGTTCAATGCAGGCTACGGATTTCAGGGGGTACCTATCGTGGAATATGCCGGGGATACGCTTATGCTGGCTTTGAAACGGCAGCTGGGAGGAGAAGAACAACGTATTATCGTTTCCGGGGATGCCGATTGGTTCAGTACCGAAGGACTGGCTTTACGGAAAGACGATGTCCGACTGAATAATTTCGGGTTATTCATGGAGATGTTGCATTATATGACTTATCAGCAATTTCCGGTGGATAATAGCCGTCCATCTCCTACGGACGATACCCATTATCTCGATATTGCCGATATCGGATGGATAAAAGGTCTTTTTATCGGCCTGATTCCTTTACTCGTCTTGGGAGGGGCGATAGGATTCCGGCTGAAACGGAAAAGGCAATAATGTGAAAATTATCTTAAAAAAGTATCTTTTTTATTCATCCCTTTCTTGGATTGATGTGTTCTATATATCGAAAAACGGAAGATTATTGGGGATAATCTTCCGTAAGAACTCAGCAATTAACGGGGTGTCGTTACTATCATTAACTACTAAGCATGTAAAATTATGAAAAAAAAGCGAAATTTTTTACTGAAAAGTATTTTGCTGCAGTTAAATTTCTCTCTGGAAAAGGCGGGGATTTTACTGGTACTGGTGTTGGTGTTTTCCATCCAGGCAAAAGCTTATTCTCAGACGCGTATTACTGCAAAAAGGCAGGGGGTTACAATTGACGAGGTTTTAAAAGAGGTCCGGGAAAAGTCCGGTTACCGTTTTTTATACCGGGTAGAGGAAGTAAACAGATATGGCAAAAGAGATATAGATGTGAAAGATGCGGAAGTCGAAGATTTTCTAGGACAATTACTGCAAAATACGGATCTCACCTATGAAGTGGAGAATGAGGTCATTATTATCCGGCCGGAAAAACAACGGCAGGACTCCCGGGTGAATGTACAGGTGGTCAGAGGAAAGGTGACCGATGAAAATAACCTGGCTTTACCGGGAGCTACGGTTTTATTGAAGGGGACATCCTACGGAGTAGTCACTGATTCACACGGGAAATTTACGATGGAAGTCCTGGAAAGGGATACGGTTACTTTACTGGTATCGTTTGTAGGGATGGAAACGAGGCTTGTAAACCTGAAAAAAGGGCAAACGGAAATATTGGTTTCGCTTAAACCGGATATCAAAGAGATGAAAGAAGTCGTGGTGACCGGGTACGGGAATGTCCGTAAAACAAGTTTTACCGGAAATTCGGTTACAGTGACCAAAGATGAATTGATGTCCGTTTCGAAATCGAATGTCATCAAGGCATTACAGACTTTCGATCCTTCATTCCGTATTCAAACCAATAACGATTGGGGGTCCGATCCGAATGCGCTGCCCGAAATGTATGTGCGGGGAAGGTCGGGTATCAGCGGTGTAAAGGAATTGGACCGTGATCCTTTGACGAAATCGGCTCTGAAGGATAATCCCAACTTACCGACCTTTATCATGGATGGTTTTCAGATCAGTGTGGAACAGTTATACGATATGGATCCTAACCGTATTGAAAGTATTACCATCCTGAAAGATGCTGCGGCTACGGCTTTGTATGGTTCCAGGGCTGCCAACGGTGTGGTGGTGATTACGACGGTGGCTCCTCAGATGGGTAAGCTGAATGTGTCCTATAATTTTACAGGGGATGTTACGGTACCCGATCTGTCGGATTATAACCTGATGAATGCACGCGAGAAACTCGAAACGGAAGTGGCGGCCGGAGTATTCGAAGATCTGGCTAAAGATAATCCTTTGGGAGCCGAACAGCAATATTACGCTAAATTGGCTTCCATTACCAGAGGGGTGGATACTTACTGGTTATCGAAACCGTTACAGACCTCTTTCAATCACAAACACAGCCTGAGCGTCGACGGCGGATCGGATAATTTCCGTTTCGGCATACAATTGAGCTACAATAATGAAGACGGGGTGATGAAAGAGTCTTTCCGGAACCGGGTGGGAGCCGGCGTATATCTGGATTACCGGATCGGTTCATTCCAGCTCAAAAATATGGTCACTTATACCAATACCCGTTCGCAGGAGTCTCCTTACGGGGCTTTTTCCGACTATACCGGTTGTCAGCCTTACGATCCTTATAAGGACGACGAGGGGAACTATCTGGAAAATCTGCCCAATTGGGACGGAAAGAATGAAAAACGCCCTAATCCTCTTTATGAGGCGACTTTATCCAATTTCGATAAATCCAAATATGAAGAAATTGTCAATAATCTGGGTATCAACTGGAATATAACTACCGGTTTGTTATGGAAAACTCAATTCAGCCTGACGCGTAAGATTACCGATACGAAACGTTTTCTGGATCCGTTGTCTTCGAAAAATACAACTCCCCAGACTGCAGAAAATCCTTCTTCCGGCGAATTGAATACCAGTAGGGGAAATGAGTTCTACTGGGATCTGAGTTCAACCCTGTCTTATAACCGTTCTGTCGAAAAACACCATATCAATTTGTTGTTGGGGGTGAATGCCCGCTCTGCCAAAACCGATAATATTTCGGCTTCTTACCGGGGATTCCCTTCCGGGGCTTTGAGTTCTCCGAATTATGCCGAAGAAATTGTTTCCAAACCGGTAAGTTCCGATAATTCTACCCGGCTGATCGGTTTCCTGGGAACCCTGAATTACAGTTATAACGATGTGTATTTGCTGGATGCTTCGGTACGTATGGACGGTTCTTCGGAATTCGGGGCGGATAAACGGTTTGCTCCCTTCTGGTCTGCGGGAACCGGTGTCAATATTCATAACTACGGTTTTATGAAAGGACAAACGGTTATTGACCAGTTGAAAATACGGGCTTCATACGGACAAACCGGGAAAGTGAATTTTCCGCCTTATGTAGCCCGAACGACTTATAAAATGTTTACGGACGGTTGGTATAAAACCGGTTTCGGTGGTACCCTCTATGCTTTGGGGAATACAAACCTAACCTGGGAAACGACGAATACCTGGGATGCCGGTGTTGAACTGAGTTTATGGAAACGCCTGCTTTATATCAAAGCTTCTTATTATCAGAAAAAAACGGTGGATCTCGTCAATTCGGTGACGATTCCGAGTTCGACAGGTTTTACCACTTATATGGATAATATCGGAGAGGTGGAAAATAAAGGATATGAACTGGAATTCCGGAGCGAAGTAGTCCGTCGAAAAGATCTGTTTGTAGCTGTTTTCGCTAACCTGGCCCACAATGAAAATAGAATCCTGAAAATATCGGAGAGTCTGAAGGCTTACAATGACCGGGTAAAAGACCATTTTGCCAACAGTAACCGGTTCGACGGTTCGAATACCCAGCCGTTTACTCAATATGTCGAAGGAGGATCCCAGACGTCGATTTGGGGAGTTCCCTCACTTGGAATCGATCCTGCTACCGGAGAGGAGATTTTTATCCGCCCGGACGGAAGCATTACCAATACCTGGAATACGAACGATCAGGTGGTCTTGGGGGATACGGAACCCAAAATACAAGGTACTTTCGGGTTGAATGCCACTTATAAAAATCTGAGTTTGTATATGACTTTTATGTATGAAGCCGGCGGCCAGATATACAACAGCACTTTACGTGACAAAGTAGAAGATGTGAATGTATACACCTCTAATGTTGATAAACGGGTGTTCTCCGAACGTTGGCAAGAACCGGGGGATAAGGCTCGTTACCGTAAGCTGACCAGCGGAGTGGGCGGCAGTATTATGCGTACCCGTCCGACTTCCCGTTTTGTCGAGGATAACAATGTATTGACCCTGAACTCTATTTCTCTGGGATATGATTTCGACGCCGGGCAGAAGTGGATGAAGACGATCGGCTTGAGTATGCTGCGTTTTGAGATCGGTGCGAACGATGTTTGCCGTTGGTCGTCGGTGAAGGTGGAAAGAGGATTGAATTATCCTTATGCCCGGAGTTTTAATTTTTCGCTGAAAGCTGCTTTCTAATTTTTAAATTTTGAATTATGAAAATATATCATTGGATAATAGCCTGTTGTTTACTGTTGCCATTGGGAGGTTGCAGTAATTGGCTGGATGTGATTCCGGAGGATTCTGTGGATGAAAAAGATTTGTTTTCCACCGGAGAGGGATACCGGAATGCGTTGAACGGCGTATACCGCCAGATGTCTCAGACTTCGATGTACGGGCAGCAGATGAGCTGGGGATTTATTGATGTTTTGGGACAGTTGTACAATACTCAAAAATTGTCGAATTATTCGGCATATGGAATCGCGGGAAAGAATTATGCTTACCGTGATGAAACAGTGAAGTCGGTGATTCAGGTTATCTGGTCGAATACCTATAATTCGATTGCAAACTGTAACAATATTGTCGGGCGGATTACCGGGGAGGATCCCTCTAAATTCAGAGGAGGTGAGGCAGAACAGCATATGATCCAGGGGGAGGCGCTGGCTTTACGGGCTTTCCTGCATTTTGATTTACTGCGGCT
>ERZ827363.2941-NODE-2941-length-13650-cov-8.648841_pt1 | contig 13650 bp, 6 predicted proteins | sample MGYA00519776_ERZ827363 | MGnify/ENA primary metagenome ERZ827363 (study PRJEB31778, sample SAMEA3449288) | human gut metagenome | biome: human gut; feature: human-associated habitat; material: faeces | place: United Kingdom | collected 2010/2012 ...
GACTCACTGGAACTACTAATCGAAGATCTTAGTCGATGGTATGGTGCCGACTTCGACTTTAAAGATAACAAACTGAAAAACATCAGAATCTCGGCTTCTATCAACAAGGATACTCCCCTTGAAGAAGTATTAGCCATGATTCAAACAACCGCAAAAATAAAATTTCATTTGATAGAAAGGAGGTACATCATCACTCAATAGATACCCTAAAATGCAGAAGAGAGCATCCCAGGGATACCCTCTCTAACTAATATTCTTTTTTTGTTCTGCCATCGCAGATTGCCGTCGGATGGACAGAAAATGTCTTAATATTAATCAGTTAAAATTATGAATAATGTCATACACTGCCAAATAAAAGCCAAGAAATTTTCAATGGTATTTTTCATGGCAATTTTTCTCACATTACTCTTAGGTTATTCCAATGGAGTATATGCAGATCAGACTATTCCGGAACACAAACAGAATCTTCAACAAGATTCAACCTTTTCCGTAAATGTAAAAAATTCAACCATAAAGGAAATCCTTTATGAAATACAACGGAAAACCGGTTACAGTTTTATGTTCGAACAGGAAGAACTAGGTAAAATCAAAAAAAGCATAAACCTAGTCAATACCACACTAAAAGCTTGTTTGGACAAACTCTTCGAACAAACACCTTATATCTATGAAATCAATGGTAAAACAATTGCCATTGTCAAAAAAATACAAAAAACCAAGAAAACAAATGTCGTGTAAAAGGTAAAATCACCGATGAAAGCGGGGAAGCTGTAATCGGAGCAACCATTCTAATCGAAGGTACAAGTGTAGGAACGGCCACCGATGTAAATGGAGAATTCCAACTGGAAGTTTCAGCCGGAGAAACCTTGCAAATCTCCTTTTTGGGTATGCAACCACAAAAATACCATGTTACACAACCCACAGACCAATTATTTATTACATTGAAATCTGATGTCAAGGCCATGGAAGAGGTTATTGTCACCGGAATGTTTACCCGTAAAGCCGAAAGCTTTACCGGATCAGCCAAGACCATTACGGCCAAAGAGCTAGAACGAGTAGGAAACGGAAATCTCTTTCAAAGCCTGAGGAATCTTGATCCGTCATTAAACATCATGGACAACCTGGAATTCGGGTCTGACCCCAACAAATTACCCAACATGCAGTTACGAGGGACCTCCACTTTCCCGGTAGAAAGTAACACGGATTTAAGAAGTAATTATCAAGACGATCCTAACCAACCTTTATTCATTTTGGATGGTTTCGAGGCCAGTGCCACGAAAATTTTCGACTTGGATATGAACCGAATCCAGAGTGTTACAATCCTAAAAGATGCTGCAGCTACCGCTATTTACGGTTCGCGTGCCGCTAACGGTGTGGTAGTTATCACTACCGTCACTCCGAAACCAGGTGAAGTGCGTGTCTCTTACAACTTTACAGGTACGGTGGAAATGCCCGACTTGAGCGACTATAATCTGGCAAATGCTTCAGAAAAACTGGAGATGGAACGCCTTGCCGGACTTTTCGATAATAGTAACATGGAAAATCAAATTCTTGATTATAATAAGAGATTTGCACAAATTCAACGTGGTGTGGATACTGATTGGATGGTACTGCCTCTACGAAATGCATTCGACCATAAACACAGCCTCTTTATAGAGGGAGGTACGCAAAACTTGCGTTGGGGTGTAGATGCTTCTTACAATGCAGCGAATGGTGTGATGAAGGGGTCAGGACGTGATCGCTATAGTGTTGGTTTCTCTCTGGATTATCGTATGAAGTCTTTGCAAGTGAAGAACACTGTATCGTTCACTCATTCTAAATCGAAAGAGTCGCCTTATGGTTCGTTTAGTGACTATACCATTTTGCAACCCTATGATACACCTTATAATGATGACGGGACATTGCGAAAAAGGTTGAGCTTCTCGAAGAATAGCAATTTACGCGAGGCTAACAACCCACTATACGAAGCGACTCTTGGCAATTATACTTGGAGTGCTTATGATGAAGTATCCAATAATTTGAGTTTGAATTGGTATCTGACCGATTACTGGACTGTTAGAGGTCAATTTAGTGTGAACCGTAAATATTCTAGTGGAGAACGGTTTATCGACCCGCTGTCTTCAAAAACCACGGCTGCTCCTAATGAAGGTGGACATAACTTGGGTGACCTCTATGTGGATGATGGAAATAGTTTGAATTGGAATGCAAATGCAGCTTTATATTATACACGTTCTTTCAATAAACATAATTTAAATCTGTCTGTGGCATGGGAGGCATCTTCTGGTTCATCAGATGCGACAAACGTTCATTACCGCGGATTCCCGAGTGGACAATTCCATTCATCGAATTATGCAGCCGAAATATATGAAAAGCCGTCACGTACCGAAGGTACTTCACGCATGGTCAGTGCATGGGCTACCGGAAACTATACATGGAATGATATTTATTTGGCTGATTTCTCCGTTCGTTTTGATGGGTCATCTGATTTTGGCTCCAAGCAACGCTGGGCACCGTTCTTCTCCGGAGGTTTGGGGGTGAACATTCATAATTATGAGTTTCTAAAAGGAAATGAGATAGTTAACAAATTGAAGGTACGTGCATCGTATGGGCGGACTGGTAAAGCTAGTTTTCCAGCTTATGCTGCTACGACTATGTACGAAGCGCTTTTTGATGAATGGTATGCAACAGGTTTTGGCGCAGTGTTGAAAGCTTTGGGAAATAACAACTTGACTTGGGAAAAGACTGATAAGTTTAATGTAGGTATTGAAATGCAATTTCTGAATCGGCGCTTGACGGTGGATGCGGATTATTATCATGATAAAACAATAGATTTGGTGAACGATGTCAGCCTGTCTCAAACTTCCGGCTTCTCTAGTTATAAAGACAATATGGGTGAAGTACTGAATCAGGGATTTGAGTTGCAGGTACGTGGCGAAGTATTCCGTAATCGTGACTGGTTGGTGGCGTTATGGGGAAATATGGCACACAACAAGAATAAGATTCTAAAAATTTCTGATTCGCAACGTGCCTACAATCAGCGAGTAAAAGAATTCTATGAGAATATAGTGAATGAAGAGTATGGCCGCTATAATTCTAAATATGGAGTACCAATTTCTCAATATGAGGAAGGACAGTCACTTACTTCCATTTGGGCTGTGAAATCTTTGGGTATTGATCCTACTACAGGTAAGGAAATATTCTTAAACCGCGATGGTAGCGTGTCCGACACATGGAATGCCACTCAAGAAGTGGCTGTTGGTAATACTGAACCTAAATTTAATGGCTCTATCGGATTTAATGCTGCTTATAAACAATGGAGCTTATTTGCTGCTTTCCAATACGAATGGGGCGGGCAGGAGTATAATCAGACTTTGGTAGACCGGGTGGAGAATGCCAGAATACAATATCAAAACGTAGACTTGCGTGTGTTGACCGACAGATGGAAACAGCCGGGAGATATTGCGCAGTTTAAAGATATTAAAAATGCCGATAGTGCCACTATGCCGACTTCACGCTTCGTTCAGGATAAGGCTTATCTGCGTTTGAGTGCATTAACTTTAAGCTATGATTTCAATCGGGAATGGATAAAGAAGTATTTGGGAATAAATATGCTCCGATTGGAAGCAAGTACACGCGATTTTATTAACTGGAATTCTATCCGTCAGGAGCGAGGTTTAAGTTACCCGAAATCATGGACGGTTGATTTCTCTATTAAAGCACAATTCTAAGTATACCATTATGATACGAAAAATATATACTACGTTTATTTCTTTTGCGTTTGTAGTCTTGACACTCTCTTCGTGTTCAGATTGGCTTGACCTTTATCCTTCTGATGAGATAAAGGAGGAATATTTGTTCTCTTCTGGTGATGGTTTCCGTACGGCAACGAACGGTATTTACCGGAAGATGGCTACTTTCAATTTGTATGGAAGTAACCTTACTTGGGGGATTATGGATGCCTGGGCACAGTCTTATTATATAGATCAAGCTCCAAGTATAGGTGGTGGAACAGCTATGAGAAATATGGCAGCGCTTCAGTTTAAAAATACAGAATTAGTCCCTGTCACAGATGCCATGTGGAATGCTGCTTGGAATGTGGTTGCCAATTGTAATGAATTGGCTCAACAGGCTGCCAAAGCTGACCCTAATCTCTTTAGTGGACTTGATGGTGAGCGGCAGATGATTTTGGGTGAGGCTATCGGATTGCGCGCATTTATACAATTTGATTTGCTTCGTATTTATGCTCCATCTCCTTCATCTGTTGGTTTCGGGAAAGATGACCGTACTTTTATTCCTTATGTTAATGTTTATCCTAGCTATGTTAACAACCATCAAACTGTTAGTTATTGTTTGGAACAGATTATTGCTGATTTGAAGGAAGCACAGCGCATTCTGAAGGAAGTGGATGCAACATCTAGTATGGGGGCGAACGCTAGATTCAATATCGAAACGGTTTCAGAGAGCCTGTTTGCAAAAAGCAGAGGCTATCGCCTGAATTATTATGCGGTAACGGCGGAGTTGGCTCGTGTTTTCTTGTATGCGGGAAAGAATGCAGAGGCTTATGCAGAAGCCAAGAAAATCATTGATGAAGAAAATAAAACCGGCTATTTCGAGGCTTCAACTAATTCGTCTGGCTTTAGGAATGGAAATATGAAGATGTATAATGATATTATTTTCGGGCTCTATTCTTCAAAGGAGTTGGTGGAATGGGATCAGGAAATAAATCATGGTTCCGATGGGGCCAGTGAGGAGAATTATTTGTGTCTTGATGGTGATGTTGCGAAAGAACTGTATGGGGATGAAATAAATAGCGACTGGCGGTTTAAGTATCAATTGGAAGAGAAGTATTATGGGTTTTATTATCGCACATTGAAGTATAACAAACAGACAGAGAGTACAAATGAAGGGAAAACAAATAACCGTATGCTCCCTATGATACGTATGTCTGAGGTGTATTACATTGCTGCTGAAGCGATTTTTGATACCAAACCCAAAGAAGCACGAGGCTATTTGGAATTGGTGAAAAAAGGAAGAGGGATATCAAAGAAGTTTGATAATGTGACAAATAAATCGGAGTTTATAGATTTGTTGGTAAATGATGCCCGTCGTGAATTTCTGGGTGAAGGGCAGATATTCTATATGTATAAACGGTTGAATAGATTGATCCCCGCCAGCTCTTATTATAGTAGTGATATTTTGCCGACTGATGAGAATGTGGTATTGCCGAAACCTGATTCGGAATCAAATATTTAAATATAAGGAATATTTTCATAATAACTATTTAGGAGAAATGAAAATGAAGATAAAATATGCTATATGGGGAGCGTTGATTTGTATTGCAGATCTGATGCTCGTTTCGTGTGAAGAGAAGGGATTGCTGGTCAACAGTAACGATACAGCCTATTTGAGATTTGCTAATGATATGACAAAAGACACGACTACAGTATCTTTTAAAATGTATAATGAGGGTGAGGATGCCGAAATACCGGTAGAAGTCTCTGTCTACGGGCAAATACAGGAAGATGATTTACATTTTAATGTAAGTGTAGATGCAGAATATACAACCTTGCCTGCCGACTTATATGTGCTGCCTACAGACTGTAGGATTAGAAAGGGATTGCTCACGGATACCATTTATGTGATACTGAAGAATGCCCCAATGCTGGAGAAAGAAACGAAAATATTGGCATTGCAGGTAGTGGAGGCAAACGGGGTGAAGCAAGGTGACCATTCATATTCTCGTGCTTTTATTACTGTTACCGATCGTTTGTTTAAACCTCATTGGTGGTCGGTGATTGATGCAGGATCAGAATCCAATCCGGGGAACTCGGTCGATTGGTTTTATCTAGGTGAATATTCGGAAAGGAAGTATCAGATGTTTTTGGACGAGTTGAAAAAAGATGATATGGTGTTCGATGGAAAGAACAAGCAAATATTACGTAAATATTCATTAAGACTGAAGAATACCCTGAAGCAGATGAACGAAGGAAAGAAAAAGGAAGATTGGGAGAAAGATGAGCATGGAAATGTGATTACTGTGGAAGTGGCAGGATAACTATAAAATTGCAAAGTATGAAAAAATTAGGAATATATGCAGTGATGGCTGTTTTTGTCGGAGTTATGTCCGGTTGTTTGGATGATGACAATAATTATAACTACAAGCAGATTAATGACTTACAAGGTGGTAATTTCAATATTGAGAATATCAATTCTGGATATAACTTGATAGAGGGAGACGAATTGGTATTGGCGCCTACATTTAAGTTTACGATAGACAGCATTACGCCCGACGTCAGCTACGAATGGTACATAGACAAACAGTTGCAGACAGGTGAAAGTGGTGCCACTTATACATTTAAAGCCGACAAAAGCGGTACGTATCAAGTGACATTTGCAGTGACCGACAATAAGTCGGGGGTCCAGTTCGGAAAATCTACGATTATTAAGGTGATGTCTATGTTTCAACGTGGATGGACTATTCTGTCGGATGAAGGCGGACGTTCTGTGCTTCATTTCATTGTACCTACAACACAACATTATCAGGTAACGTATAATGGGGAAACCTTTACTCGTGATTCATTGGTTTATCATATAGTGAAGCGTGATGTCGTTTCCAATTTGGGATCAAATCCGAAAGGATTGATGAATAACATTGGTTATATAGATTATAATCTTCAGTACGGTATTAGCGTATACGATGAATTGGTAGTGAAACAAGATCGCTGGGTGGAGCTTAATGGCAATACGCTGGAACGTGAAGTGTACACAGATGAAGAGTTCCGTGGGGATATTCCTGCTCATTTTTCTCCGATAGAAGCTGCCATGACTTATACGGCTAAGGCATTGTTGGATAAGAATGGACTAATTTATTGGGAAAAAAAGGCAGATGCGGCTGATTTTCATGCAGGTACCTATATGTCTATAGGATTAAATAATGAAACCCGATTCAGTCGCTTGTTCCAAGCCTATAAGTTTAATTACTATTATACGAATGTGATGCTTGCGTTGACAAAAGAAGATAATTCATTAGTGGGCATTTTGGATGTGGGTAATGTAGCTGGAAGTGAGAGTTCAGCTATCGGCGAAATGACTAGTTCTGAAAGTGGGAATATGTATAATATTGCCGATCCGAGTGGTGAAGATCACTTCTCAAATATAAAAAAGACAGTGGTAGATGCATTGCCAGCTCCATATGATGGAGGGAATGATTTTACAATGGCTTATCCTTTTTGGACGGTTTTGCTGAAAGATGAAGCTACATCAGTATATGAATTGCGTTATTTCGGGTTAGAGGCAGATAGCAGATCCGTTAGTTGTATGGATGGTTGGTATTATGAGGCTCCTTTAGGAGTTATCAATGATTATCGTGGTATGGCTAATTTTGGAAATAAACGTTATGTGGTTATTGCCAGCGGAAACCAGCTTTATTATTATCAATACGGATGGGATTCTTATGGAGATGTGGAATATAGAGGGAGTTTGATGCCATTAGGTGAGCCGTTGCCTGCTGCTGTCAAGACCTTGTCAGGTATGGATGTGACCACCAATTTACGTAAATACAAGTATCCTTACAGTGGGCAATTAGGGGTTGCTTTGGAAGACGGAAGTTTTTATATATATAGTGTTGTAGAAACAAGACTAAAAGACGGTACGTGTACGGCGGTTTCTCTTAAACAGCAATTCCCGAATGAAACCACTTCAGAAGAAAATAAGAACTTTGGAGAAATTGTAGATGTCCTTTATAAATGGGGAAGTGGTGATGATTATATGTCATTTTCTTTCTAGAAGAATAGCTTTAAAAGTGATTCATATAGTAATAAAATAGCCATTATGGTATTAAAACGAGTTTTTATTGTCGGCAGCTTGTCTTTTATTTTTGCATTGCAAGGATGGGGACAAGCCTCTGGCAAGCATGATACAATACTAGCCAATTACGAGTTGGTACAGGAGTTTCAGGAATTTACCTTAGGAGGTAAATTATCTAATAATAGTCTATCGATTTATCCGCGGGAAATCAATGATACAGATAATTTCTGGTTTGATTTTCAAACGACAGCTGGTAAAGATTACTATTATGTGATGCCTGCTGCAGGAAAACGTGAACCTCTTTTTGACAAAAGTAAGATGGCTATGCAGTTAAGTGAATTCACCAAAGGCGTGGTGGATAAAAATAAACTGGACATTTCATCTATTACTTTTTCAAAAGATCAACGTTCATTTGAGTTCGATTATAAGGGTAAGCAGTATAGTTATAATCGTTTGACGGGTAAACTGACAATAGTTGAGAAGAAAGAAGAGAAGAAAGAATCATCAGACCCAAGCTATACTTGGATGAACTTTTCTCCTGACAAGAAATATATTTTGTATGCAAAGAATCATAATTTGTATGTGAAAGGAAATAAGTCACTGGGAGTAGATACAACTGAAGTGCAACTGACTACGGATGGTATGAAAGACTTTTCATATGCTCGTGAAGATGATTACGAACCTGCAGAAGACGGAGAAGTACCGACGCTAGCACGCTGGTGTCCGGATAATCGTCATGTATATGCAGTGCGTGATGATAACCGTTTATTACGAGATTTTTGGGTAATTAATTCAATAGAAGATTCACCGTCATTGGTCAAATATAAATATGAGTTCCCTGGTGATAAATATGTTACTCAAAATGATTTGACGATTATTGATATTGTAGAAAAAACGGCAAAGAAAGCGAAGGTGGACAAATGGAAAGACCAGTATGTAATGCCTCTTCATGTTACCTCAGATAGCAAATATTTGTTTTTTGAACGCACTAAACGTACTTGGGATGAAGTAGATGTATGCTCGGTTAATCTCTCAACTTTGGAAGTAAAGGAGATCATTCATGAAGAAGATAAACCGTATCGTGATCCTCATGCTCGTAATGTGGCAATCTTGAACGATGGTAAGGATATTTTGTTCCGTTCAGAGCGTACTGGCTGGGGACATTATTATCATTATGATGGCGATGGAAACCTCAAGAATGTGATGACTTCTGGTGAATGGGTAACAGGCTACATTAATTCTATTGATACACTGAAACGCAAAGTTTATCTGTATGGATATGGAAAAGATAAGAAAGTAAATCCTTTCTATTATATGCTTTTCGAAGTTGATATTGACAAAGAAGGAGTTACTCCATTAAGTACAGAAGATGGGCAGCATAATGTGAATTTCTTGAAATCTCATAATTACTATATCGATACATATTCAAGAGTTGACATGGAGCCTAAAATCATGCTGAAAGATAGAAAAGGCAAAGTGATAATGGAGTTGGCAAAACCTGACTTGGACTTAGTCTATGCATCGGGTTGGAAAAAGCCGGAACGTTTTGTTGTAAAGGCAGCAGATAATATTACCGACTTATATGGAGTGATGTGGAAGCCGTCTGATTTTAATCCTGAAAAGAAATATCCAATTATTTCAGTCGTTTATCCTGGTCCTTATTTCGGCTTTGTACCTACTAACTTTACATTGGATGACAGCTATTGTACCCGTATGGCACAGCTAGGTTTTATTGTCATTACTGTAGGACATAGAGGGGATACTCCGATGCGTGGTAAAGCTTATCATCGCTACGGTTATGGCAATATGCGCGATTATCCCCTTGCAGATGATAAATATGCAATCGAACAGTTGGCTCAACGCCACTCGTTTATCAATGGCAAGAAAGTAGGTATATACGGGCACTCAGGTGGCGGATTTATGGCTGCAGCTGCTATATTCACTTATCCGGACTTTTATACGGCTGCCGTTTCCTGTTCCGGGAATCACGATAATAGTATCTATAATCGTGGTTGGGGCGAATGCTATAATGGCGTGAAAGAAGTTGAAAAGGTTGTGAAAGACAGCTTGGGCAACGAAACGAAAGAATATGAGTACAAATTCAGTGTGAAGTCTAATGCAGAGATTGCCAAGAATCTGAAAGGGCATCTGATGCTTGTGACGGGGGATATGGATAAGAATGTTAATCCTGCACACACTTATCGTGTAGCTCAAGCATTGATTGAAGCTGGCAAAGATTTCGATATGTTGGTAATACCCGGTGCAGGGCATGGATATGGCTCTGCAGATAAATATTTTGAGAAAAAGATGTATCGCTTCTTTGCTAAACACTTGCTGGGTGATAACCGGGCAGATTATTGGGGGGATATAAACTGTACCAAATAAGACATAGACAAAATTTTATGAAAAACTCTCTTTTTAGATATCTGTGCTTGGCGGCTGTTGCATTAATATGCAGCATGGCCAGCGCACAGCAAAAAGCAAATTATCAGTTGGCGGAGAAGTTTCGTTTACTGACACAGAATCCTATCATGAAGTATTCTACGGAAGTCAACCCTACGTTCATCAATGATACGGACTGCTTCTACTATTCTTTCACTACCCGTGAGGGAGAGAAATACTATTATGTGAATCCGAAGAAAAAGGAAAAACGTCTGTTGTTTGATACCCCCGAACTCTTGAGTAAGATTGCAGTATATACCAAAAAAGCTTACTCTGCTGCAGCTCCTCATCTGTCTTTCACTTTCATGAAAGATAATGAGACAATTCGTCTCGACTTCGACCGTGGGCTATATACCTATAACATTCGTACGAAAGTGTTGAAGAAACTCGATGAAAAGCCTATTTATAAAGACGGTGATCCATACTGGAAGAAATATTCTCCGGATAGCTTGTATATGTTGTATGCCAGTAAAGACAACCTGTATTTTGTCGGAAATCCGAAAAAGGGACAGGATACAATACCTGTACAGTTGACAACAGACGGGGGACCGGACTATACATTCAATCGTGAGGATGAAGGAAAGATGGAGGGACGTTTCGGGGCTGAATCAGCTCATTGGCTTCCGGGTACTCATCGTTTTTATGCTGTTCGTGAGGACAATCGGAAAGTGCGCGATCTGTGGTTAATCAATTCATTGTCAAAGTTTCCTGAATTAACGACTTATAAAGCCGAGTTGGCAGGAGATAAAGACGTGACACAATATGAACTTTTACTTGGCGACGTAGATAAAAGGGAAGTGAAGAAAGTAGATATCAATCGTTGGCCTGATCAGTATATCGATGTACTGTATACAACAAATGATGGTAAACGTCTCTATTTTCAACGTTATAACCGCTCTTGGAATCAATCAGATATTTGTGAGGTGGATGTCGAAACTGGACAGGTACGCGTCGTAATTCATGAAGAGAATAAGCCGTACCTTGATTATCAGATGCGTAGCGTGTCTTTCCTGAAAGATGGAAAAGAAATATTATTTCGTTCGGAACGGAACGGGTGGGGACACTACTATCTGTATGATACTGCTACCGGAAACCTGAAAAATCAGGTGACAGACGGAACTTGGGTGGCTGGTCCGATTGCAAAGATTGATACTGTCGGTCGAAAATTTTATTTTTATGGTTATGGTCGTGAGAAAAGCATCGACCCTTATTATTATATCCTTTATGAAGCTAAACTGGATCAACTGAATGCTATTCGTTTGTTGACACCCGAAAACGCATCACATGAAGCTAGAATTTCTCCCTCTAACCATTATATTGTAGATTCCTACTCCACAGTTTCACAAGAACCTGTCAATGTCGTTCGCAACTCACGTGGAAAGGTGGTTATGAAACTGGAAAAACCGGACTTGCAACCTGTTTATGAGATGGGATGGAAAGCTCCGGAGCGTTTTAAGGTGAAAGCGGCTGATGGTGTGACTGATCTTTATGGCGTGATGTGGAAACCTGCAGATTTTGACTCGACGAAGGTTTATCCCATTATTTCGAACGTCTATCCGGGACCTTTTTTTGAGTATGTGCCGACACGCTTTACTGTGAATGATGTATATAATACCCGTCTGGCGCAACTGGGATTCATTGTTATTACTGTAGGTCATAGAGGTGGTACTCCGATGCGTGGAAAAGCATATCATACATATGGATATAACAATATGCGTGACTATCCATTGGCAGATGATAAGTATGCTATTGAGCAACTGGCTGCCCGTTATCCTTTCATTGATGGTACAAAAGTCGGTATTTATGGTCATTCCGGAGGAGGATTCATGTCGGCTGCAGCTATATGTACTTATCCCGACTTCTATTCAGCTGCTGTCTCTTCGGCGGGTAACCATGATAACAGAATCTATAATAAGGGCTTTGTGGAAATTCACTTTGGCGTAGATGAAAAGGTGAAAACAGGGAAAGATAGCTTGGGAGTGGAGCATACGACTTATGATTATAGTGTTCGTGTACGCCCTAATCAGGAACTAGCCAAGAATTACAAGCATGGCTTGTTGTTATTTACTGGTGCGGTCGATAATACCGTAAATCCGGCGAATACATTACGTCTGGTACATGCATTGATTAAAGCAGACAAAGACTTTGATATGTTTGTACTACCGAAATGCACTCATGGATTCTTTGGTGAATCAGAAGTATTCTTTGAACATAAAATGTGGCGTCATTTCGCACGTTTACTATTGAACGATCATTCGGCGGATGCAGATATTGATCTGAATAAATATATGATAGAAGATGAAAGGAGAAGATAAGATGAACAGGACAATAATAAGAATCGGAATAGCAGTAGGACTTTTGATCGGATTTGGTCAGAATATTAAGGCACAAACACCGAAGAAGCCGATTGATATTGACGCGTGTATGTCATGGATGCGTGTAGAGTCGCCTGATATTTCTCCGACAGGGCGATGGGTGACTTATCGTATAGTTCCTATGGAATATAATCCCGAGTACAAAGACGGAAAGATCTTGTACCTGTTTGACTCACGCACCCGTAAGGAGATTCTGTTGGAGGATGTAGAAAATATTGAGTTTTATAATTCAGATCAAGCTGCATATTATCAAGTGTCCGATTCTACTGGGAATGCGAAAACAATCCTGTTAGAACTGCCTTCAGGCACAAAGACCGAGTGGACTTATAAGGAAGCTTTCCGACCAGCAAAAGGAATTCCTTACTCAATTTCTGTAACAAATGTGCCGAAGGATACCATCAATCATGTTCCATCTTTCGACCGCTTGATAGTTCGTCATCTAAAAAACGGCACTTCCTTTCAAATTGACAGTATTGGTTATTATACCTTGTACAACGAAGGACAATCTATCATCTTTGTACGTAAACAAGCGAAAGGTAACGCATTGTGTTATGGTCCATTAACCGGACCCTATCAGACTATTTATCAGAGTTCCGTAAAGAAAGAACCAGTTTCTTTCAACTTGAATGCAAAACAGATGATAGGAGGGTTCAGTATTAAAGATTCACTATGGTACAACTTTTCCTTAAAGAAGAACACCTGTGATTTGGTCTTTGACCGAAAAGAGATAGTTCTCCCTGCAAGGATGGAACTTGTCCGGGCTAACCTGTCAAGTAGCCAGAAGTTTCTGACAATGGAACTCAGACCTTATCAGGAAAAAATAAATAAAGATAAGAAAGAAGAGGAAATAAAGCCGGATAAGAGTTTTGAGCTGGAGTTGTGGACCTGGGATGAATATGAAGTACCTACTTTGCAGACACGCAGTCGTTATTTCCGTCCTCAATATTCGAAATATATCTATGACATTGCTTCCCGAAAATTGACGGAAGTAGCTCCCGGACATGCTGATTTGTTGGAGCCGGACCGTGCG
>ERZ827363.2943-NODE-2943-length-13646-cov-4.240674_pt1 | contig 13646 bp, 9 predicted proteins | sample MGYA00519776_ERZ827363 | MGnify/ENA primary metagenome ERZ827363 (study PRJEB31778, sample SAMEA3449288) | human gut metagenome | biome: human gut; feature: human-associated habitat; material: faeces | place: United Kingdom | collected 2010/2012 ...
TCCTGATTTAACCGATGCATATATTCCAGAATGATCCGGACGCTCAGGTTCCTCGCCATGCCGCAAACGTGATCAAAATGGGTGTTGAAGACCCGGATCTTCCGACCGTATTCCTTCACATACGCCTCGCAGACGGTGCAGACACGGGGAAAGAAAGCGTAATAAGCCCGGCTTCCCATCCTTTCCGGATGCTTGGAAAGCCAGAAGGTCTTATCAAAAGAGACCGTCACATCTTCGTTTTTTAAGAGGATCGCCGACTGCTCGCCGCCTAAAGTTTTTGTCCGCCCGAAGCCCCGGATGCTGTAATTTTTAGACAAAAGCTGCCCGATGTCCTCCCGCATGGAAGGAATCATCTCCTGCACTCCTACAATAGAAGCGTTGGATTCCCGAATCATGGAGCCGATCAGTCGGCGCCGGTTGCTCCATGCGTTCCGGGTTCGGAACCGAGCCAGAAAGGAATCGTGCTTCAGATTGAAAGAGGCTACCTTGATTGCTTCGGACATTGCGAAAAACCACCTTTGAAAAGTCTATTTTTAAAAATATCTCATTTCCATCAAAAAATCTACCGGATTTTTGGGGGAGAAATGTAAACTTTTTGCAGAAGAACGCCGCTGCGCCTTTCTCTGTTTCAGGAAACGACGCTCCGAAGCCGATTCCTTCAAGCAGAAAATACAAAGCCTTCAAAAGATGAAAGCACTTGAAAAACGCCGGTTTTACGGGATTTTTTAGCTGTAAAGTGATTTGCCATTACAGTGTAAAGCAACTACCTTTTCTCCAAATCCGTCCCCCAGAACCGCAAAAGTTCCCCCCGCAGTGCCTCAGCGTCGGAGATCCGGCGGAAATGGCTCCAGTGCGCCGGGAAAAGCCGCCGGTATGCAGGCTTTGAAAACCGCTGGTCGATGAGCAGAGCCACTCCCCGGTCGCTCCCGCTGCGGATCACCCGGCCTACCGCCTGAAGAACCTTGTTCATCCCGGGGTACTGATAGGCGAAGGCAAACCCCATGTGGTTCTTTTCGTCGTAGTAGTCCCGGATCACATCCTGCTCCGGACTCAGCTGGGGAAGCCCCACTCCCACGACAATCACGCCGATGAGCCGGTCCCCCCGCAGGTCGATCCCCTCGGAGAACATCCCGCCCAGCACGCAGAAAGCGGCGAAGGATTCCGCCGGCTCCTCAGAAAACTCCGCAAGAAACGCTTCTTTTTCCTCCTCCGTCAATCCGCTTTTCTGGATCACGCTGCGGATCTTCCCCTCCGAAAGCTCCAGAAACCGCCGGTACACCTCCCCGCAATAGGCATAGGACGGAAAAAACACCATGTAGTTCCCCACCTTCGCCTCCACCGTTTCCATGATCAGCTGCGCCACCGTCTCGTAAGTATCCTCCCGCTCCTTATAAAGGGTGCTGACCCGGTCGGCCAGATAGATCCCCAGATTTTCCGGCTGAAACGGCGACGGCAGCGCAAAGAGCTTCGACTCCTCCGTCCCGCCCAGAACGGAAGCATAGTAAGGGAGCGGCGAAAGCGTCGCCGAAAAAAGCACCGCCGACGTCCCCCGGCAAAGAGCCTGTCCCAGAAAATCCGAAGGATCCACGCAGTAAAGGGTCACCGCCGTATCCCGCTCCCCAAGCTGAGCCAGGGTCACATAGTGGCTGTCGTAAAGCTCCGCCGTTTTCTGATAATTAAGAGCATCAAAATAAAGCTCCAAAACCTCCCCATGAGCCGGAGAACCGACGTTTTTCCGGAGCCATTCCTCGCACCGGGGCACAAAAGAGGTCAGCGCCTCTCCGATCTCATCAATCTTATCCGTCTGCACATGGATCTGTTCTTCCCCGCAGGACTTTTTAAAATCCAAAAACGCCTGGTTCACCCTTCCGAACGCCGTCCGCAGCCGCTTATCCCCGGCACTTTTTGAAAGTTTCCGCTTCACCGCCAGAAAATCCGATTTTCTGAGCCTCGCCGAAAACATCTCCCGGGATCGATCCACCAAATTGTGGGCTTCATCCACTAAAAACGTGTATTCTCCGCCGCCGCTTTCGGAAAAAAAGCGCCGCAGGTACACGTTGGGGTCGAAGAGATAGTTGTAATCGCAAAGGATGCAGTCGCTCCAGAGCGTCAGGTCAAGGCTCAGCTCAAAAGGGCAGACCCGGTGCTTTTTCGCATAGGCTTCGATGACCTCCCGGGTGAAGTTGTCTTCCTTTTGCAGCATCTCGAAAATGGCGGTGTTGACCCGATCAAAATGCCCGTTTGCATAGATGCACTCCTCCGGGTTGCAGCGCCGTTCTTCCAGAAAGCAGATCTTATCCTTTGCCGTCAGGGTCACGGTCTTGATCCGAATGGGCTGCTTCCGGAGCAGCGCCACGGCATCTTCCGCCGCCTTTCGGGTAATGGTCTTGGCGGTGAGATAGAAGATCCGCCGGGTCTTTCCTTCCCCCATGGCCTTCAAAGCGGGAAACAGGGCGGAAAGGGTCTTCCCCGTTCCGGTCGGGGCCTGACAGTAGAGCCGCCCCTCCTGCTCGATGGTGCGATAGACTGCCACCGCCAGCTGCCGCTGCCCCTTCCGGTAAGAGGGAAAGGGGAATTTCAGTTCTTGCAAGCTCCGATCCCTGAGAAATTCCCACTCCGTCTGCCAGTCCGCCCACGTCTTGTACCGCCGGAGCAGGTCGAAAAAGAACTCCTCCAGCTCCAAAAGCGAGTAGGAACGGACGAACCGCTTGATCTCCTCCGTTTCCACATGGAAATAAGTCAGCCGGATCTTCATTTCCTGCCGGCCGTTTTCCGCCGCATAAAAATAGGCGTAACAGATCGCCTGCGCCCAGTGGAGACGGTTATAGTCCGGCATGATCAGCTCCAGCGGCACGGCGGTGGTCTTTATCTCATCCACCCAGACGTCGCCGTCCTCCGTAAAGATCCCGTCGGCCCGCCCTTCGATCACAAAGGTCGTTCCCTCATAAGAACAGCTGTGGGAAAAGCGCACCTCCGCCTTGTAGTTCTCCCCTTCTTCTTTTTGAAGGCGGCGGTGGATGCGGCTGCCCTCCAGCGCCCGGTCGGCGCCGCCGAACCGGTTGTCGATGCTGCCGCCCTTTAAGACGAACTCCACCAGCTGCCGCACCGGCAGTTTGACAAAGGGTTCCACTTTTCCCACCTCCCGAAACATTTATTCCATTGTACCACGGTCGGAGGACTTTGACAAGGCAGCAAGCGGAAAATTTGTAAATACAGTTGTCATTTTAAAAGGTTTGCGGTATAATAAAAAGTAAGATCGAATCATCTTGTCAAAAGAGGAGTTCCATGGATAAACGTTTTTTCACCAATCTGGGCAATGACATCAAAAAGGCCACCGAGTCCAAAGATTTTTCCCAGCTGGGTCAGAATATCAGCAATACCGTAAACCAGACGGTGAACGACGTTCTGAACTCGGTTCAGGATGCAATGAAGCAGGTCTCTGCCGGCCCGAAGGTCACCGTCCTTCCCAAGGAGAATGCAGAAAAAAAGCCCCAGTGGAACTATGCCCACCCCAATGAGAAAAAGCCGGTTCCGATCCGGCAGACATCCGCTCTCTCCAAAAAAGGCTGGCGTATGCCGGATAAGTCCGATTTGCCCGGAACCCTTTTATCGGTAGCAGGCGGGATCTTGGCACCTCTTTCTGTTATTACCTATATCTGGAAGCTGATGGACGGTTCTTATGGGAGGTTTTTTCCCTTTTCGATTGCTATGGTTTCCGCTTGCCTTTTCGGGGTCATATTGGCTGCGGCCGGATCCTCCCTGCGGGGACGGTACCGCCGCTGCCGGGACTATCTGATCCTTGCAGGGAACGCCGGGTTCGTTTCCGTGGAGCAGCTGGCTTCCGCCACCGGAAGATCCCAGGAATTTGTCGCCAAAGACCTTTCCCGGATGATCCGCAGCAAAATGATCAAAAACGCCCACCTGGACGATCAGGGCACCTGCCTGATGCTCGACAATGCCACCTATCAGCAGTACCTCCAGCTGCAGCGGTCCATCAAGGACCGGCAGGCGGAGGAAGAGCGAATCCGCCTGGAATGCGAAGCCGACCCCCAGCGGGCGGAGCTTTATCGCACTGTTCAGGAGGGCAAGGACTACATTCGCCAGATCAAGGAAGCAAACGATGCCATCCCTGGCGAGGAGATCTCCGAAAAGCTCTTCCGGCTGGAAAATGTTATCACCCGGATCTTCGACCATGTGGAGAAGCATCCGGAAAAACTGCCGGAAATCAGCAAGTTCCTGCGCTACTACCTCCCCACGACCTTAAAGCTGGTCAACGCCTATCGGGACTTTGAAAAACAGCCGGTGCAGGGCGAAAACATCTGCAAAGCCAAAGAGGAGATCTGCACCTCCCTTGACACCATCAACACTTCCTTTGAAAACCTGCTGGACAGTCTTTTTGAAGACGATGCGCTGGATATTTCTACCGACATCTCTGTCCTGCACACGATGCTGGCGCAGGAGGGCCTGACCGGCTCGGATTTTTCCAAAGACAAAACAAACACTTAACATAGGAGGAACCCGCAATGACCGAAGAAATGCTGAAAGATGCCGCCCCGACCCTGACCTTCGAGCCCTTCGCCGAAGAAAAGGCCGAGACCCTTGCCGTTCAGGAACCGGCTCCCGCCGTGGAAGCTCCCGTTTTTGACGAAAGCTCCCTGACCCCCGAAGAAAAGAAAATGGTAGACGACTTTTCCGCCCAGATCGACCTTGCAAACACCAATCTGGTGCTGCAGTTTGGATCTGGTGCCCAGAAAAAGATCGCCGACTTCTCTGAAACCGCCCTTGCAAACGTCCGCACCAAGGACTTAGGCGAAGTTGGCGATGTCCTTTCCAGCGTCGTCACCCAGCTCAAGAGCTTCGACGTGGACGAGGAGGAAAAGGGCTTCTTCGGCTTTTTCAAAAAGAATGCCAACAAAATCACCGCTCTCCGTGCCAAATATGAAAAGGCCGAAGGCAACATCAACCAGATCAGCACCGTCCTTGAAAACCATCAGGTCCAGCTGATGAAGGACGCCGCTATGCTGGACAAGATGTATGAGATGAACAAGGTCTACTTCAAGGAACTTTCCATGTACATCTTAGCCGGCAAGAAAAAGCTGGCGGACGTACAAGCAAACGAACTGCCCGCCCTGGTGGAGAAGGCTTCCAAAACCGGCCTCCCCGAAGACGCACAGGCCGCCAACGACCTCGCCAATCTCTGCAACCGCTTTGAAAAGAAGATCCACGATTTGGAATTGACCCGGATGATCTCCATCCAGATGGCTCCCCAGATCCGGCTGGTTCAGGGCAACGACACCCTGATGTCCGAAAAGATCCAGTCCACCTTGGTCAACACCATCCCCCTCTGGAAGAGCCAGATGGTCTTGGCTCTGGGCGTTGCCCACTCCCAGCAGGCAGCCGCCGCCCAGCACGCCGTCACCGACATGACCAACGAGCTGTTGAAAAAGAACGCCGAGACCCTCAAGATGGCAACCATAGAGACCGCCAAGGAATCCGAACGGGGCATCGTGGATATCGAGACCCTGACCCACACCAATGAAATGCTTATCTCCACTCTGGACGAAGTGCTGCAGATCCAGCAGGACGGTCGTACCCGCCGCAAGGACGCCGAGGCCGAGCTTGGCCGCATCGAGACCCAGCTGAAGCAGAAGCTCTTAGAGATCCGGAACTAAAAGAAGTCAAAAACTCCCCGGCACATCCGAAAAACGGATCGTGCCGGGGAGTTTTTATTCACTCAGATAAGTAAGCATTGCTTTTGCAAAACAATTCCCCAACTTTTTGATTCTTTCTTCTGTAAAAGGATTTTCTTTCGTGCCGAAGTAGGCTGTTTCCAACGTAAACGCTACCTTTTCACTCAAGTGATTCATATACCCCGCAAAATGGTTATTCGTTGAATTATTCCAAGTGACTCCAAAAGGATGGTTGTTTTCACATCGATACTGAAAAGCGTCCGGAGTGATCTCCGATTCCAAAAGATCGCCGAAATGTCGGTACTCTCTCCCATGCTGCGTATCATTGCACGTAATAAAGCAGGAATCGTTTTCTCCGCCTATGTGCCAGGGGGAGTGAAAATCACAGCCGAACACTACAGAACGTTCTCTTGCAATCTCCATGATCCTCTTTGTCTCTGGATAGATCGGATTTTCAATGTAATCCCTGTTATGATCGTGAGGGATCCGGCCTTTCCCCTGATCCCCGTCGACCACTCCGTCAAAGTCCACAAAAGGAACTACAAGAACATGGAAAGGCAAGTTCTTTTCTTTTAACAAATCCTCCAGAACACCTTCCAGCACATAATCGCCGGTAGACTCGCAGGCGTGATGCCGAGCTGTCAGAAAAACCGTCTTTTCCCCTTGACCAAACTCGATCAAAGGAACGCTCCGTCCTTTTCTCGTCTTGCACAGCTCCTGAACTTCTACGCCGTATTTGCAGGCAAACTCCCGGAAGCGCTCCTCTGAATAAAGCATATGGTGTGCAAAATAAACCCGATTTTCTTCTTCGCCAAAGGTATAGGTAAAACTGTTTTCGCCTACGCTTCCAAGCCAGACCCATTGGGCCAGATTCCTACTTACAGCCGGACCGAAATACCCCAATCGATTCTCATCAAAATGGAAAGTTAAGGTGCTTCCGCCTGCATTTTCAACGCAAAAGGCCCAATAGAACCAATCCTGTCCGGAATCCCTTATTTCGTTTTTCAAAAAAATATCCGTGCCATTCTCTTCAACAACCTGAATATTCCCGCCGGGAAAATTGTTGTGGATCACCATTTCTACCCCTCCAAAATCAGAGATTTTTACGTCGCTTCGTACATCAGGTCGGCGATCACGTCAAACACCTGATCCCGACACTTCCCGCAGATGGAACCGCAGCCGGTCCCCTTCTGCACCAGATCGAATGCAGCGTCCATATCCGCAAGGCTATCCGCCTCGTAAAGGATCTTTGCAATATCCGAGCGCCAGATGCCCTGGCAGCTGCAGACCAACTTGTCTTCCGCTGACACGAGGATCTCCTCCTTAAGATTCGGCCGGATCTTCTCCGTCCTTCGATTTTTTCCGCCGGGGCAGCTTCCAGTTTTCCCGGAGCCGATCCAGCGCATCGTTCCGCTTCGCATCCGACAGGTTCGGGAACGCCTTCAGCAAACGGCGATGAAACCAGCCGCTCCCCTTGGCGGCGTCGGCGGCCTTCTTCCGATGCTCCTCCACATACTCTTTGAGGGACATTCCTTCCGGCAGCCGGTACTGATTGAGCCTTGCCTCCAGAGAAGCCTTGGATTCCTGGGTCTTCTCCCGCATCTCCGTTTTGATCTGAGCGGCAGCCGCCTCGGTGCGGGTACGGACTTCCTCCAGGATCCGATGGATCTCCTCCATCTTTCCCTTGAGGATGAGGATGGAGCGGACGGTGACGATGGTATCCGCTACAAAAATAACCCCGATGGCAAGGCAGATCCAGAGGAGCCACTTTTCCGGGATCTTCCCGATCATCCCGGAGATCCACGGATGCAGCACCCGCATGAGGATGACCGACAGCCCGCCGAACATCAGCGAGTTCAGAAGGCAGACCCGGCCGTTGATCTGGAATTTATACCGGGAATAGTCCCACCACTTCATATGAAAGAGCTTTTCCAGCAAAACGGAGGTCAGGTATTCCAGCACCGTGGTCACCATCATCCCTGAAAGGAACAAAGCGACGAGGTTTTTCTCCGTAGAGCGGAGCAGCAGGATCACCAGCACGGCTCCGAAGCCGTAAACCGGGCAGACCGGGCCGTTTAAAAAGCCCCGATTCACGAATTTCCGGCTTCCCACCGAGCAGTAGAAGGTCTCGCAGGCCCAGCCTAAAATGCTGTAAGCCGTAAAATACAGGAACCACAGGCAAAACGTTTGCATCGTTTTTCCTCCTATCCCCGTCTGGCGTTTGCCAGCATCAGCTTGATCCGGTTCTGCTGGTTGACCGCACTGGCGCCGGGGTCGTAGTCCACGGCCACCAGATTGGCTTCCGGATGCTTCTCTTTAATGGAGCGGATCATACCCTTCGCCACAATGTGATTGGGCAGGCAGCCGAAGGGCTGGGTGCAGACCACGTTTTCCACGCCCTCGCCGATGAGCTCCAGAATCTCGGAGGTCAAAAGCCACCCCTCGCCCATCTTGACACCATGGTTGATGTAAGGCTCGCAGAGGGTGACCGTCTCATCAAAAGGCGTCTGCGCCTGAAAGGAGCCTTCTTTTTTGATGGCGGCGATCACGTCCTTCTGCTTTTTCAACAGATAGCGGTACACCACTTTGGAGCCCTGATATTTCCAGAATTTCCCGCCGTAAAGATCCTCGTCCACCAATCCATTATAGACGCAGTACATGCAGAAGTCCAAAAGCCCCGGGACCACTACTTCCGCCCCTTCGGACAGAAGGAATTCCTCCAGATTGTTGTTCCCCAAGGGGGAGTATTTCACATAGATCTCCCCGACGATGCCTACCCGGACCTTCTTTTCACCGGTCTTCGGAATCTTCGCAAAGTCGGCGATGATCTCGTCATAAAACTTCAGAATATGGTTGTAATGGACGATCTTCGTGGATGCAAACTCGTGGAGCAGCCGCTGCTCCCACCGATCCACCATGGCTTTCGTATCGCCCTTGTTCTTCTCATAGGGGGTGGACTGATTGGAAAGGAGCATCAACAGATCCCCCAGCAACACCGCATACAAAAACTGGATGATGATAGGCAGGGTCAGCTTGAAGCCGGGATTCGATTCCAGCCCGCCTACGCTTAAAGAGATCACTGGGATCTGACCGTAACCGCTCTTTTTTAAGGCCTTCCGCAGCAGGTGGATATAGTTGGAGGCCCGGCAGCCGCCACCGGTCTGGGTAATGAGCAGCGCCACCTTGTCCAGATCGTACTTGCCGCTTTCCAAGGCATCAATGAACTGGCCGATGACCAGCAGCGCCGGATAGCAGGTATCGTTGTGGACGTTCCGCAGCCCTTCGTTGATGACCGAACGTCCATCGTTTGCAAGAACGACGGAGTGATAACCGTGCTGGTTGAGAATCTGGGACATCAGGTTGAAGTGGATGGGCAGCATGGTGGGAAGGAGGATGGTATGGGTCTCCTTCATTTCTTTGGTAAAAATGGGACGATCCATGGGCTTCAGCTCCTTTCCTTGGCAGCTTTCCGTGCCGCCCGCTCTTCCATTGCACCTAAAAGGCTCCGCAGCCGGATCTTCACAGCGCCCAGATTGTTGATCTCGTCGATTTTAAGCTGGGTGTAGAGCTTCCCGCCGTTTTCCAGGATGCTCCGCACCTCATCGGTGGTAATGGCGTCGATGCCGCAGCCGAAGCTGACCAGCTGGATCAGTTCCACATCTTCATGAAGGGTGGCGTACTTCGCCGCATTGTAAAGCCGGGCGTGATACGTCCACTGATTCAGAACATTTACCTTCTGGGGCTCTACCAAGTCGGAAACGCAGTCCTCCGACACCACCACAAGCCCCAAGGACGTCAGGAGCTTATCGATGCCGTGGTTGATCTCCGGATCCACATGATAAGGTCGGCCGGAAAGGACGGCGATCCGCTTGCCCCGCTCTCTTGCCCATGTAAGAACCCGGGCGCCCTCCGCTTTCAGCTCCTGCTGCCACTTAGCATACGCCGCATATCCGGCGGTCGACGCCGCCTTCAGCTCCTTCCGGGTGATGCCTTCAAAGTGCTCGGAAAAATAAACATAAGCCCGCTTCTCGAATTCCTTGCGCAGGTTCAGGTCGAAATAGGGATACAGGAAGTTCACGTCCCGGAGCTTTAGAATGTTGGCGTGAAGCACCTCCGGATAATACGCCACCACCGGACAGTTATAGTGGTTGTCCCCTTTTCCCTCGTCGAAGTTATAGGAAAGGCAGGGATAGAAGATGGTCGTGATCCCCTCTTCCAGCAGCGTCTCAATGTGCCCGTGAACCATCTTGGCCGGATAGCAAACCGTGTCGGAAGGGATCGTGTACCGTCCCTTGGCGTACAGATCCAGCGTGGACACCGGCGAGACCACAACTTCAAATCCAAGCTCCGTCAGAAACGCAAACCAGAACGGAAGGTTCTCGAACATATTCAGAACCAGCGGCAGCCCGATCTTGCCCCGCTTGCCCTCTTTGGGCTTCAGCGCCTTGATCCGATCCAGCTTGAACTGATAAACGTCGGGGAGCTTCTCCCCCTCCTTCAGTCCCAGCGGCTTTTCGCACTTGTTGCCGGAAATGAACCGCTTGCCGCCGGCAAAGGTGTTGATGGTCAGGGCGCAGTGGTTGGTGCAGCCGCTGCAGTTAATGGAGCGTGCCGTATGGGTAAACGCTTCCAGCTCCTCCGCCGTCAGCAGGGTGGACTTGGAAAGCCCCAGCCCCTTTCCGTAAAGTGCGGCGCCGTAAGCTCCCATCAGTCCGGCAATGGCCGGCCGGATCACGTCCCCGCCAATCTCCCGCTCAAAGCTGCGGAGAACGGCGTCGTTTAAAAAGGTGCCGCCCTGAACCACGATGTGCTGCCCCAGTTCTTTTGCGGAATGGGCCCGGATGACCTTATAAATGGCGTTCTTCACCACGCTGATGGACAAGCCGGCGGAAATGTCCTCCACCCCTGCGCCGTCCTTCTGCGCCTGCTTTACCGAGGAGTTCATGAATACGGTGCAACGGGAGCCCAGATCCACCGGGTGCTTGGAGAAAAGCCCCTTTTGGGAAAATTCGGCGATCTCATATCCCATCGACCGGGCAAAGGTCTCGATAAACGAGCCGCAGCCGGAAGAGCACGCCTCGTTTAACATAATGCTGTCGATGGAGTCATTTTTCACCTTGAAGCACTTGATGTCCTGCCCGCCGATATCCAGAATGAAATCCACCTGAGGATTGAAGTGCCGGGCTGCCTTGAAGTGAGCCATGGTCTCCACGATGCCGGCGTCGGTGCCGAAGGCATTCTTGATCAGATCCTCGCCGTAGCCGGTGGAAACACTGGCCTTAATCTCGATCCGTTCGCCGCAAAGGCTGCGGATCTTTTTCAGCTCTTCCCTCACCACCTCCACCGGGTTGCCTCGGTTGGAGGAATAGTACTGATAAAGGATGGAGTCGTCGTCACCGATCAGCACCACCTTCGTGGTGGTGGAGCCGCAGTCGATGCCTAAATATGCATCGCCCTCATAGCTCCGGATGTCCCGGAAGGGCACCTGAGCCTTGGCGTGACGCTCTTTGAAAGCCCGGTACTCCTCGTCGTTTGCAAAAAGCGGCGCCAGATACCGGTTGTTGGACAAATCGTTGGGAGCGTTCTCAATCCGGGAGATCAGCTCCTCCATATGGCAGTGATTCCCGCTGTCCTCGGCGTAAATGGCCGTGCCCAGCGCCACGGAGAACTGCCCCAGCTCCGGAAAAACCGCATTTTCCGGCGTTAATTCCAGCGTCTCCACAAACCGCTTCTGCAGTTCCTTAAAGAAGAACAGCGGCCCGCCCAAAAAAGCCACCTTCCCCTGAATGGGGCGACCCTGTGCCAGACCCGTAATGGTCTGATCCACGACCGCCTGAAAAATGCTGGCGGCAATGTCCTCCTTCCGGGCGCCCTGATTCAGAAGGGGCTGGATGTCGGACTTTGCAAAGACGCCGCATCGGGAGGCAATGGGATAAATCTTCTCGTGCCGGGAGGAAAGCTCGTCAAGCTCCTCCGGGGTCACGTTCAGAAGGGATGCCATCTGGTCGATGAAGGCTCCGGTCCCTCCGGCGCAGGTGCCGTTCATCCGCTCCTCCACGCCGCCGGTGAGAAAGAGGATCTTTGCGTCCTCGCCGCCTAATTCGATGACGATGTCGATGCCTTTATCGAAGCGGTCCACCGCCTTGCTGGTGGCAAAAACCTCCTGCACGAACTCGATCCCCGCCGCTTTCGCAAGGCCGAAACCTGCGGATCCGGAAAGAGAAACGGTAAATTCCTCATCCCCTACCACCGGAACCGCACTCCGAAGCACCTCGGCTGTCTTCTGTCGAACCTGGGAAAAATGGCGCTCATAGTGCTTGAAAAGAAGCTCCTCGCCTCGGGTCACGACAACCTTTACGGTAGTGGAGCCAATATCAATTCCAACGCTTAACATTCCGTTCCTCCATTCACGCTGCAAACGGGTACCGCTATGCCATTTAACAGCATGGCCAGCACCTGGCGGTTCTCCCGGCAAAAAGAAGCAGCCAGTTCCGCCTTTTCGTCGGATCTCCGACGGATCACATTCAGATATTTTTCCTGCAGATGGTCTGCCGCCGCTAAAAGCAGCTCCTCGGCAATCTTCGGATCGGTGTCAGACCGGAGCACCCTCCCCGCCAGAAACGTCTCCATCTGCCGGCGCTTTAACTGCAGCACCCGCTCCCGCAAGGCCGCCACCCGCTCGTCCGTCGCTTCCCCCCGGATCAGATCGGTGAGGATCCGATGGTGAAAGGGATGGGCAATAAAAAAGAGCAGCTGCTTTCGGCAGCTCTCGTCAAACGGCCCCTGCATCGCTTCCGCTGCCTCCAGATCGCAGATACAGCGATCCAGCACCTCGGAAAACAGCTGGAGCTTCGTCCGATAATAGTGAAAGAGCAGCCCCTTGGAGATCTCCGCCTGCCGGCAGACCCGGTTGGTGGACGCCCCCTCGAAGCCCCAAACCCCGAACTCCTCCAAAGCGGCATCTAAGATCCGCTCCCGGCTGTCCGGATGTCGTTCTTCCTGCTGATTCATGAATGCCTCCTTAAAAGCATCACTTTTGCATCTCATTCCGCCGCCAGCCGGATGACGTCCATCCGTCCTGCGCAGATTAAGGTAATTTTGTCGGAGCCGTCAAAGCCGAATGGCTTTGGAAGGTGGCAAACGCCGCCGCTGCTTTGCACCGGCAAAGCCGGATCAGACGCAATGTTCTCGATACGGACGGTTTACCGTCCGCTTCTGCGCCCTACGCAGAACGCATTTGCCTTTAGCAAATGCCATTGAGGTTATTATACCACACCGTTGACCGGGTGGTCTATGCACACTCTGCCCAAAGGGAACCTGTTTCCGTAACAGATTTTGCGCTTTTTCACGGAATTTCTTGCTGAAATGCACGGCTGCCTGCCGAATTCCGGATTTGCCCGCTGCACTTTCGGAAACGGGATCTTTTTCCCGCTCCATGACCATTCCCTTCAAAAATCCGATCCGCTTCCCGTCCAACACCTGAAACCCGGAAGCGTTCCATAACAGGTACATCTGCCCGATAGACGGCTGAATGGGAAGGATCGTCCGGACTCCGCATATGGTCGTATATGGCAAAGCAAGCGCACCTGTTCCTTAGCCAGAATATCCGGCACTTTCGACCAATCAATGTCATTGATTTTCATAACATACACCTCTGTCATTTGTTCGGCGGGAGACGCCTGTGTATGCTATGCTGTTCAAACATCGTTCTAACATTTCTAACGCGAATTCTAACAAAACTGCCAAAATCGGCTCATTTTTGACTTTCATTCGAACCCCTTGAAAAATCAAACTTTTTCAAGGATGAATGCCAAAATACCTTGATACAGCTATGGTTTTGGGCGGACAAAACAGCCTGAAAGCGATACGAAAAAACCACAAAAGTCATAATGGTTGAAAAGACTCGAAATCGTGGTCGCTACTCGGTAGCTCCCTGACCGGAATCCCTTGATTTTA
>ERZ827363.2950-NODE-2950-length-13611-cov-5.227353_pt1 | contig 13611 bp, 10 predicted proteins | sample MGYA00519776_ERZ827363 | MGnify/ENA primary metagenome ERZ827363 (study PRJEB31778, sample SAMEA3449288) | human gut metagenome | biome: human gut; feature: human-associated habitat; material: faeces | place: United Kingdom | collected 2010/2012 ...
AAATAAAGAAGTATTTGAGCAGCAGTTCCCGGCCAAGTTTATCTCAGAGGCAGTTGATCAGACCAGAGGATGGTTCCATTCTCTTATGGCAGAATCGACACTGCTTTTCAACAAAGCACCTTATGAGAACGTCATCGTGCTCGGACATGTACAGGATGAAAACGGACAGAAGATGTCCAAGTCCAAGGGAAATGCCGTAGATCCGTTTGATGCCCTGCAGACATACGGTGCTGATGCCATCCGCTGGTATTTCTATACGGCATCTGCACCATGGATTCCAAAGAGATTCTCCGGTAAGCTTGTGCTCGAAGGTCAGCGTAAATTTATGGGAACGCTCTGGAACACCTATGCGTTCTTCGTGCTTTACGCAAATATTGATAAATTTGATGCCACAAAATACAAACTGGAATATGATAAATTATCGGTTATGGATAGATGGCTTCTTTCCAAGCTTAATTCTGCAGTAGCCGGTGTGGATGACTGTCTGTCCAATTATAAGATTCCGGAAGCAGCAAAATATCTTCAGGAATTTGTGGATGATATGAGTAACTGGTATGTCCGTCGTTCCCGTGAGCGTTTCTGGGCAAAGGGTATGGAACAGGATAAAATCAATGCCTATATGACATTGTATACAGCACTCGTTACCATCAGCAAGGCAGCAGCACCGATGATTCCGTTTATGACAGAGGATATTTACCGTAATCTGGTATGTTCCATTGATCCGTCTGCACCGGAAAGTATTCACCTGTGTGACTTCCCGACGGTGGATGAGAAGATGATCGACAAGGATCTGGAAACTGCAATGGATGAGGTATTAAAGATCGTTGTTATGGGACGTGCGTGCCGGAACAGTGCCAATATCAAAAACCGTCAGCCGATTGGTCAGATGTATGTCAAGGCACCGGAAGCACTGGGTGATTTTTATAAGGATATCATTGCGGATGAGCTGAATGTGAAGAATGTGACGTTTACGGATGATGTTTCTTCTTATACCGATTATCAGTTTAAACCACAGCTTCGTACCGTGGGTCCGAAATATGGAAAATATTTAAAACAGATTCAGTCTGTCCTGTCAGAACTTGACGGAAATGCTGCAATGAAAGAATTAAAAGAGAACGGATGTCTGAAACTTGACAGTGTAAGTTCTGAGGTTGTATTATTGGAAGAGGATCTGCTGATTACCATGACACAGGCAGAAGGCTTTGTGACCGAGGGGGACAACAATGTGACAGTTGTTATGGATACAAGACTGACTCCGGAACTGATTGAAGAAGGTTTTGTGCGTGAGCTGATCAGTAAGATTCAGACGATGCGTAAAGAAGCAGGTTTTGAAGTTATGGATCATATTGCTGTTTCTTATACAGCAGATGAGAAGGTAACTGGTATTTTCAATAAATATGGAGAAAAGATCCAGACAGAAGTACTTGCAAATGCTATCACTGCAGGCACACTTGCCGGATATCAGAAAGAATGGAGCATTAACGGTGAGAAGGTTACGCTGGCAGTGGAAAAACAATAGTGTCACGCAAACCAGGCACAGAGGAGGACTTTTGATGCGAGACAAAGTGTTTAGTAAAAAGGAGTTTATTGCTTCCGTGACAGAAAATGTCAAGACGATGTATCGTAAGACATTGAAAGAAGCGACACAGCAGGAGATTTATCAGGCTGTTTCACTGGCTGTCAAGGATGTTGTCATGGATGAATGGATGGCAACACAGCAGGTCATTGAAAAAGATGACCCTAAGATATTGTATTATATGTCCATGGAGTTTCTGATGGGCAGGGCACTGGGGAATAATCTGATTAATCTGGGGGCTTATGGGGAAGTAAAAGAAGCACTTGAAGAGATTGGACTGGATTTGAGTGTCATTGAAGACCAGGAGCCGGATCCGGCTCTTGGAAATGGCGGACTTGGCCGGCTGGCAGCATGTTTTATGGATTCTCTTGCTACTCTGGGCTATGCCGCATATGGATGTGGAATCCGTTACCGCTACGGTATGTTCAAGCAGCAGATTATTGATGGATTTCAGGTCGAAGTACCGGATAACTGGCTGAAGGATGGATATCCGTTTGAACTTCGCAGACCGGAATACTGCTACGAGATCAAGTTTGGTGGTCATGTGGAAGAAACCGCAGGGGAGGACGGAAATCTGCACTTTGAGCAGGTAGGGTATCAGTCTGTTCTTGCAATTCCTTATGATATGCCGATTGTTGGCTACGGCAACCATGTGGTAGATTCCCTGATGATCTGGGATGCACAGCCGAAGGAAGAGTTTTCACTGGATTCCTTTGACCGTGGAGATTACGATCAGGCAGTGGAGCAGGAAAATCTTGCCCGCAACCTGGTAGAGGTGCTGTATCCGAACGACAATCACGTAAAAGGAAAGGAACTGCGCTTAAAACAGCAGTATTTCTTTGTTTCCGCAAGTATCCAGCGTGCGCTGGAGCGTTTTAAGAAACATCACAATGATCTGCATGATCTGCCAAAGAAGGTAACGTTCCAGATGAATGATACCCATCCGACGGTTGCTGTTGCAGAACTGATGCGAATCCTTCTGGATGAGGAAGGCATGTCATGGGATGAGGCATGGGAGATCACAACACACTGTGTAGCTTATACCAACCATACCATCATGGCAGAGGCACTTGAAAAGTGGCCGATCGACATCTTCCAGAGACTGCTTCCGCGTGTATATCAGATCGTGGATGAGATCAACCGCCGTTTTGTAGAAGAGATCCGTGCAAAATATCCGGATAATGAGGAGAAGGTGCGCAAGATGGCAATTCTCTACGACGGACAGGTGAAGATGGCAAATCTTGCAATTGTTGCCGGATATTCTGTCAACGGTGTGGCAAGACTGCATACAGAGATTCTTGAGAAGCAGGAACTTCGTGATTTCTATGAACTGTTTCCGGAGAAATTTAACAATAAAACCAACGGTATCACACAGAGACGTTTCCTTGCACATGGAAATCCACTGCTTGCAGACTGGGTAACAAAGCATGTCGGAAAAGACTGGATCACAAGTCTTGCGAAGGTCGAGGATCTGACAAAATATGCAACCGATCCGAAAGCACAGCAGGAATTTCTGGAGATCAAAAAGCAGAATAAGATCCGTCTGGCAAAATATATCAAAGAGCACAATGGTATCGAAGTCGATCCGGATTCTATCTTTGATGTACAGGTTAAGAGACTTCATGAGTATAAGAGACAGCTTATGAATATCCTGCATGTGATGTATCTGTACAACCAGATCAAGGAAAATCCGGGCATGGATTTCTATCCGAGAACTTTTATCTTCGGAGCAAAGGCTGCAGCCGGATATCGTACGGCAAAGAAGACCATCAAGCTGATTAACACTGTTGCGGATGTAATCAATAATGATCCATCCATCAACGGAAAGATCAAGGTTGTGTTCATTGAGGACTACCGTGTATCCATTGCAGAGTGGATTTTTGCGGCAGCAGATGTCAGCGAACAGATTTCCACAGCAAGTAAAGAGGCATCCGGAACCGGAAACATGAAGTTTATGTTAAATGGTGCGATTACACTTGGAACCATGGACGGAGCGAATGTTGAGATGTACGAGGAAGTCGGTGCAGACAATATCTTTATCTTTGGTATGAGCGCAGATGAGGTTATCGCACATGAGCAGCATCATGATTACAACCCATATGATATCTACAACAACGATGAGGATATCAGGAAAGTTGTCAACCAGCTGGTAGACGGAACATACTCCCACAATGACCGTGAACTGTTCCGTGAACTGTACAACTCACTGTTAAACCCACAGCAGGGACAGGTGGCAGACCGCTACTTTATCCTTGCAGATTTCCGTGCATATGCAAATGCACAGAAGAAGATCGGTGCTTATTACACCAACAAGAGTGCGTGGGCAAAGTCTGCAATTTTAAATATTGCGCACAGTGGTAAATTCTCTTCTGACAGAACCATTCAGGAATATGTGGATGATATCTGGAAACTTGATAAGATTGAAGTGAATACGGAAGGCTGCTAATCGCTTGGATGGCAGTAAAAAAGGCGGGAACCTGGTTGCGGTTTCCGCCTTTTTCGCGTAGAAATACTGGTCAAAAATTTCCTTTGTGGTAACATTTTCAGGATCAGTTTGACGTAGATAAAAGAAATGGTAAAATAAAAATGGAGGAGAATATCGATGAAAATTGCAATATGTGATGATGAAAAACATTACTGCAAACAGATACAGGAATGTGTGGAAATATATTTGGACAAGCATCATATATACGGGAAAACAGAAATTTTTATGGATGGAAATGCCTTGTTAGAAAGAGGTATGCTGGCGGAATTTGATGCTTTGTTTCTAGATGTGGAATTTGGTGGAAAAGCGCAGGGAATGAAAATTGCAAGAGAGGTGCATCAGAGAAATGCAATGCTTCCGATTGTATTTGTGTCGGCATTTATTAAATATTCCGTAGAAGGATATCGCGTAAATGCGCTACGTTATCTTTTGAAAAATGCAAAAGATTTGCAGAAAGAAATAGAAGAAAGCATGGATACCGTTCTTTCCGTGTATACGCAGAGACAAAAGAAAAAAACATTTCGTTTTCGGGGGGAGACCGTAACGCTTTTACTGGATCAGATTATGTATATTGAAAGCAAAGCTCATCAGCTGTTTTTTTATTTGTGCGATGATACCTGTCGATGTATGGGAAAACGGACACTTGATGAAATGCAGAGAGAACTGACGGAGGATGAAGGAAGATTTTTGCGTATCCATAAAAGTTTTTTGGTGAATATGAACGACATCAGTACGCTCAAACGTTATCAGGTTCAGTTATTTTCGGGAAAACAGCTGCCGATTCCGCGAGAGCGTTATGCAGTGGTGGAAATGCAGTATGAGGAGTGGAAAAACAGAAATGATTGATTTTGTGGAAAATCTGTTTTTTATTTTAATTGAGACGATATGTTGCTGTCTGTATTTTCAAACGTTTTCAAAATTTCGGTTTACAAAGAAAATACAAATCTTGCAATTTATTGGGCTGACAGGGTGTATGACAGCGGTAATCTATCTTTTTGCAACAATTCCTTTTTGGAAAATGCCAACAGTCTGGTTTTTATTTGCGGTATCGATGTATGGAATGTTTCAAATGAAATTTTTCGAAGCATTGGGAATGGGAGCTTTGTACTATGCCCTTCTTCTGGTTGTGGATGTATTGGCATATGCCTGTAATGACATTTTGCAATTTCGTATGGGAGGGGAAACAAAAGTGTATGGGTGGAAAGCATGGCTGATTGCATTGCTTGGGAAAATGTTCTTATTTATAATTATTCTTTTGGTAAGACGAATATTCGGGAAATCGGCAGTAGAAACACTCTCGAAGAGAGAATGGATAAAGTTTCTGGTATTTCCGATATTCACCATTTTTATGATCGCATGGATGCTGGTGGTCGTTCAGAGTTCACAGGCGGGATCTGGAAAAATCCCTATAGTGTTGGCATTTTCACTGGTAGGACTCAATGTTTTTATTTATGGATTGCTCTATGATATCCTTCAGAAAGAAGTCAGGACAAGAGAATATATGGTGTCCATGGCGAAAGCAGAGGGAAAAATACAATTATATCAAAAGCAGACGGCTTTTATACATGATTACCAGAATCAGATGCAGTGTGTCAGAACATTGCTGATGAAAAAAAATTACAAGGAGGCAGAGCAGTATTTGGAGCAGATGTGTAATGTGGGTGCGGATGTATGGAATGTTATTGATACGAATCATATGATCGTAAATGCGGTTCTCAACGCAAAATATCAGGAAGCACAGGAAAGTGGAATTGGAGTTACGATAAAGATTAATGATTTATCTGGCTGGAGGATGGCTTACAATGATGTGACGATATTGCTTGCAAATTTGCTTGATAATGCAATTGAAGCCTGCAAATTATGCGAAGACAAAAAGCATATCTGGTTTAAATGTGTTCAGGAATCGGGAAAAATTATTTTATCCGTAAAAAATACATATTGCGAAATGAATAGGAAAAAGAAAGAGGGACTACACGGAATAGGATTAAAAAATGTAGAACATGTGATCACATCTTATGGTGGAAATTACAGTATAAAAAAAATACAGGGAAAATTTATTGTGACTATTTTATTCTGGATGGAAGAATAGAGATTCAAGCAGCTGAAAAGAGAACTTTTACAGATATTATGTAAGGGTTCTCTTTTTTGTTGTGATAAATGGTCGAATTTTGTACCAGTAATGCTGTTTTTTGTTCATAGGCTTGCTTGGAGAAAATTATTCTTATAATGTAAAAATGGAGGTAGAATATAAAGTTTAAATAATAGTTTAGAAAGGAAGCAACGGAGGCGGGGGCAGCTATTGGGTATGTTGATTTATCAAAACATATAGATAGATATATATAAAGGGATTAGGAATGCTGGCAGAAATTATAAAGGGGATAGAAAGACCGCAAATAATAAGTATTTGATTTTTGATGATAAAAATTATTTGATTTGGATATATTGGTACGAAGGAATTAAATAAATAATGCCCAAAAAACATTTATAATAATACTGGTAATGGAACTATGTACTGCTCTGGATAATGGAAGGATGGTAGGAAAATGATGAAAAAAAAAATGATCGTAAATGACATTTTATGTTTATTCAGTTGTTTTTTTTTGATGGGATGTAATGCAATTAAAGAAGATAATACAAAGGTATACGTTGATTCTTATAGCCAAACAGCTCTGCAACAGGCTGACATCATTATGGATGGCATTCAGTCAGAAAATTGCGAAGAAATAGCAGATATTTTTTGCACTTATATCAAAAAAAATCATCCGGAGCTGCAAACAGATATAAAAGCATGGATGAAATATATTGATGGCAATATTATATCTTATGATCCGCCAACAACAGAAAGAGGATCGTTAAATACCGGGGAATCAGGAGTGGAAATGTTGGTTATGGAAGCTGATATTGATAATGTGAAGACGGATACCGGAAAAACTTACTGCATAGGTATGGGGTCATATTCTGTATTTAAAAATCATTCAGATTGCGTAGGAGTGACAGATTTATTAATTCGTGATTTGGATGCAGAAAAAGAAAACAAAGAGGATTCGCAAGTTAGAGTGGAATATGATGATATATGGACGATAGAATATGGAAAATGAAATAAAGCGGTTAGAAAAAAATAGAAGTGTCACGATAGTAGTAATGCTGGTAATCATGCTGGCAATCGTATTGAGTGCATGCACAGTTTCGGCAGGTGGGGAACCGCATGTAAAATCCAAAAGTGAAAAAGCAATTGAGCAGGCAAAAACAATACTACAGGGGATAAAATCCGGTGATGCAGAGAAAATAGCAGATCAGTTTAGTCCGATTGCGAAAGAAAAACATCCGGAATTAGAAAATGATATCAAAAAATGGATGGGTTTTTTAGACGGAGAAATTATATCCTATGGTGAACCTGTTCGTGATTTTGGGGATGCAACATGGGATGAAGATGGATATATTATATGGGGAGGAAGTATAGAAATTGATAATGTAAAAACCGATACAGGGAAAACATATGAGATTGTTTATGGGGTGTATGCTACAGTAAGGGATCATCCAGAATATGAAGGGGTGACAGATTTACTTGTAATTGATACCAAAAAACAAGAAAAGGCAAATATGGAAGATAAAGACATAGATCTTTCTGATGCGCAGAAAAGCGTGGGCTATGATGATGTTTATTGGGAGTGGTAGACAAAGGAACAGTAGGAGAAAAAGTTATGGCGTTTGTGACAATGATTTTTGCATACATGGTAATAGCTGGAGTAATTGCAATGGTGATTGCCGGGACAATCAGCACGATAGGTCTTATTGTCTTGATTATATCGTTGATTCGACGGCACAGGGCTAAAGTCCGGGGAGAAACGCCAAAAAAATTTGGTTTGATTACAGGGTGGATTTTGTTTTTGCTGCCAATATTTGTAGTTATTAGTTTTATAGTCTATTGGTTTGTTTGAATATTGAGTTGGTGGAAGTGGAGATAATGTTAGATCAAATAATTAAAAATTGTCTGGATCAAATGCAGGAAAAAAATCTGATTATGGAAGACAACAGGGAATATTATCAGTATGCTATGGAACTATTGGTAGAAGAAAGTTTGACAGTTGGAACAATACTTGTGGTAATTATATGTATGCAGGAATTTGTGAATGGGGTGATTTTTCTTATTTCATTTTTGGCTTTACGAAGAAGAACTGGTGGTTTTCATATGAAGACGTTTAAAGCATGCTACGTGGCAACCATCGGGACATTTATAGGTGTTTTGCTTGTGAAAAATATTATGTATACATATTCAAAATTGTTGCTTGTTTTTACCTGTATAGCGGCTAGTTATCTTTTGATTGTAGGTACGATGAATCATCCTAATATAGATATGGATAAAATAGAATTGTTGGCAAGTAAAAAATGTGCCAGAATGGTATGTATAATAGAATTGTTAATGATTATAGTTGGAATGCAAATTAGAAATTTTGAAGAAATTTCTATAATGATATCATTGGCAATTATATTATGCTCTGTTTCTATGAAACTTGCGCAGCTTGTGAGACAAAAAATATAACATTGCGGAGAAAATAATGGGAATTGTATTAACTAAGTTAGTGCGATTCCCATTATCTGATAGTTTGTGAAAACTAAGGAATGCCGTGTATGGAATGAGAGAGCAACTAATTAACCGTGGTTAGAGCCGCATACTTGATTTATGGAAGTTTTAAAGCCTTTCTGTGGGAAATGATAGTACATCATCATCAATAATAATTAACGGATACATTAATTGTTGTCTGGTCAAAAATTCCCTTTGTATTTAAAATGATTTTCTGTGTAGCATCGTTAAGCAACAGATTTGTATCTTCCACACAGCGGTTTTCGACAGTATAGACATGTCTGCCGATATGGAACGGATCAAAGGTGCAGACAAAGATTACAAAACTCTGTTTTAACTGTGTGTTCAATGTTGTAAACTGTATTGGAATCGTCCTCAACATAGACATCTAGTCGGATGCTTTTGGCATCGAGAGAAAGATTGATCGTTTTCTGGTCTTGTGGGTACTCAATGCGCGAAATCTTAATATTCAGTATTGTTTCCCAAAACGGTTTGCAGTACTTTGGATTGCGCATGATAATGCCAAACATAAAATCATCACTAATGGTAAGAACTTCGAACTTTTTGCTCATATGCATCTTCTTCTCCTTTGTAGTGGTGGAGAGGAAAAGGTGTCATATAGAGGCTGTTTTTCTATCAGAATTGTTACATGGAAGTCTCCAGCTTTCAATATCTGAATAGTTACAAAACAATAATAAAATAACAACTGAATCTTTGTTCTGCACGAAATTTCTCTCCAATATCTAATTAGTACACATGGAAAAATGGATGAAATATCCAATGAAATGCAGTCAAATATAAAAAGACTGCACATTCGATATGTGTAAAGAAAATATAGTATGTGGAAGGCATATATACAATAGGAAAATAGAACTAAAAACAGATAGCGGATGATAAATATCCGCTATCTGTTTTTTTAGGAAAGAAATGTATGCAGTTCGTTCAGGCGTGCATCAAAGTCGGAAATCCCCAGATCATACAACTCCTGTTCTAACTTTTCATCACGCGCGTAGGTACTCATCTTTAATTCTTTCGAAGGTGCAAAGACAAGCGCTTTTCCAGCGGATTCCTGTTTTTTTACATCGGCAATATTCTGACGGTACATCAGATGCCGGTTGTCAAGTGCTGCAATTGTCTGCGGATATTTACGCAGGGCATGCCGGTAAATGTGCCGGAAGCCTTCCGGTTGCTTTACAAAGCTGCGCGGTTTGCTCAAGATCACGACTACACGGTCGCATCCTTTTGCAAATGCGCGCATAATCGGAACAGAATCGGATAATCCGCCATCAAAATATGTCTGATCTTTAAAAGAAATCGGACGACACATCACAGGCAGGGCACAGCTTGCCATAATGGCACGGTAGTCATCCTGTTTCATATCGTCTTTGGTAAAATAAACGGGCTTTCCAGTTGCGGCATCTGTTGCCACGAGTTCAAACTCGGCCGGATTTTCCACGATGGCAGGATAATCGATCGGGTCAGCTCCATCGGAGTTGGTCAGTGTCTGATAAATATACTGAAGACCGAAAAACTGTCCGGTGCGCAGCAGATTTTTGACACCCATATAACCGGGCTCATGCAGATGGTCTACGTAAAATCGAAGGTTTCGTCCGCGCTGTCCGGCAAGATAGCTTGCCACATTTGCAGATCCGGCCGATACGCCGATGCAGTAATCGAATGTAATGTGTTCATCTAAAAAGCGGTCAAGAATGCCTGCGCTGTAGGCGCATTTCATGCCGCCGCCTTCTACTACAAGTCCTGTCTTCATGTCTGGGATACTCCTTTTGCCTGAAATTAGCATTATTGTAGCACTTTTTTTCTTTTTGTCAAATTTTTAACAATATGTGTTTGTTTTTCCGCAACCGTTTAAGTGGTGCCGGGACATTTGAAAAAAGTGATTGGCTGACAATTCCTTAGAATGGGACAGCCCGGAAGGCAGAGATATTGGATTTTTTGATATGAGATATGATTTGACGAATGGGGAGATTGAGGAAGGTATGGGATAATATTTAAAAATAATAATATCCTTTCGTGAAGAAAGTTTCATAAAAGCTAAGAAAGTTTTCAATAAAGTTGTGGAATTTGTTTCTCATGGAAGTTCATCTCCTTTCTGTTTACGCTGTCATTATAAAACACGAAAGGGGATATTACTTGCCAAAATAAAAAAATAATTGGACAAAAATTGCAAAAAGCAGAGATACCGCTTCTCTGCTTTTTGCATTTTTCTTATATGTTTTTACGATATTCAGAAGGTGACAGTCCTTTTGCCTTTTGAAAAATGCGGCTGAAATACAGTGGATTATCATATCCGACAATTTGTGCGATCTCATTGATATTGTATTGTGTATTTTGAAGCAGTGCTTCGGCATTATATATTCTTTTTTGCAGAATGAATTGCTTTGGCGTGATTCCGGCATATAATCTGAAATTACGGATAAACCAACTGGCACTGACATGATTTTGTTCGGCATAGTCATCAATGCTGATTGGTTCATTGTAATGCTCACTGAAATAAGAAATTGCTTTGTCTATTTTCTCAGCAGCATGGGAGTTCACTGTGTTGACAGAAAATTTAAAGTGGCGTTGTAGTTTTATAAAAATTTGTCTTAAATACATTTCAAGCATTTCAGAATAGCTATCCTGACACATTTGTAATTCTTTTATCATGGCACGGAAAAGATACTGATATTCCGAACCGGAACCACAGTGGAACACCCTTTTATCATTTGTCAATCCATAGGAACGGAGCAGATTGGTGACATTGTTTCCTGTAAAATGAACCCAGTAAACCTCCGTCTGGTCTTTGGCATAGTATTCATATTTCTGGGGTTCTCTTGGGCGGTATAAAACCATATGACCAGCATGAACAATCGTTTCTTCCTCATCGTTGTCAAAATGAAAATGAGCTTTCCCGGCAGCAATAAAGATCAACTGAAAATCAACTCTGCCACGTGGTCTCCAGGTGGGAAGTTTAGGGTGCATATATAACTTGTAAGTCCCACACATGGTTACGACAAGTGGCTTGGATTTATCTTTTCTGTCAATTGTTGAGTTATTCAGATATGCATTATTGGTATACATTTGAGACCCCCATATGATAATTGAAAAATGTTCATGAAATAATAATCTGAAATACATAAATTTTTGTTTGGCTCATGATGCAATTTTATCATTTTATGCATGTCTTGTCCATTTGGATTTTAAACGTTTGAAATAATGGTATTTTTTGTATAAATTAACGTGCTGGAAAATGAAAGTCAATAAAAGTACATGTCAAAAATAACAAAAGAAAGGAATAAAGAAAATGGTTTTTGTTAATTATACTGTTTTGTGCATGTTTTGTGTAATTTATGATATGGTTTTTTGACATCAGTTTTTATATACTATCTATAACAAAGTTGTGGGAACAAAAATAAGGATCATCGAAAGGAGCAGTTTCACATGGAAGAAAAGAAATACCTGAAATGGTATAACAAGGTGGGGTATGGAACCGGAGATCTGGCAGGAAATGTCGTGTATGCATTTCTTTCCTCGTTTGTAATGTTGTATCTGACAAATACGGTAGGGTTAAATCCGGGAGTTGTTGGAACATTGATCATGGTATCAAAATTATTCGACGGTGTCAGTGATATGTTTTTTGGTACATTGATTGACAAAACAAAGAGCAGACTTGGAAAAGCAAGACCGTGGATGCTTTATGCATATATTGGCTGTGCAGTAACGCTTGTGGCGAACTTTGCAATACCGGAAAGTCTTGGAAAAACAGCACAGTATGCATGGTTTTTTATTGCATATACTTTGCTGAATGCAGTATTTTTTACTGCAAACAATATTGCCTATGCATCACTGGTTACGTTTTGTACAAAAAATAGCAAAGAACGGGTAGAAATGGGATCGTTCCGTTTTATTTTTGCGTTTTTAACAAGTCTGATCATTCAATCTATCACCGTTCAGTTTGTAAGAATGGCAGGTGGTGGAGCTGCTGCATGGAGAACCGTAGCAATCATATACGCAGTAATCGGACTGATTGTAAACACAATTTCCGTATTCTCAATCAAAGAACTTCCGGAGGAAGAATTAAAGGCAGGCAGAGAACAGACAGAAGAAAAATATGGTTTGATTGAAGCTGCAAAACTTTTATTTTCCAATAAATATTATCTTATGATTTGTGTTACTTATATTTGTCAGCAGATCTATTCTGCTATGTTAAATATGGGTATTTACTATATGATTTATGTTTTGAAAAATGAAAATTTATATTCGGTCTTTTCCTGGGCAATTAATATCCCTGTCATCATTGCAATGTGTATTACACCTATGCTTGTGGAAAAGATGAAGGGATTATATCGAATGAATCTTGCAGGATACATTCTTGGAACAGCCGGCCGTGTCGACGTTATTTTTGCAGGCTATATGGGAAGTGTTCCGCTGATGCTTGCTTTTACCGCAATCGCAGCACTTGGAATGGCACCATGGCAGGGAGATATGGGAGCTGTTGTGGCAAGCTGTTCAGAATACACATACCTGACAAAACATAAACACATTGATGGAACCATGTATTCCTGTACATCCTTTGGAACCAAAATCGGGGGTGGAATCGGAGTTGCCCTCTGCGGATGGCTGCTTGATGCAAGCGGATTTGTCAAGGAAGCGGCCGTGCAGCCTGCATCCTGCATGAATATGCTTCACATTATGTATTTATGGATTCCAATGATCCTGTCATTAGTCATTACATTTATTATGTCAGAAATGAATGTGGAAGCAGCGAACCGGCGACTTAGAGAACAGATGGAGGAGTGTTGACGTGGAATATAGTGGAATGAAAGAAATTGTATGGGGTGTATGGAAAGAGAGGGAAAATATGAACGCTGATATGAAATGGCTGGACAATCCGGAAGTGTTTAAGGTAAATCAATTGGAATCACATAGTGATCATTGTTATTATCTGGATTATTCAGACATGAAAAA
>ERZ827363.2952-NODE-2952-length-13605-cov-10.985461_pt1 | contig 13605 bp, 8 predicted proteins | sample MGYA00519776_ERZ827363 | MGnify/ENA primary metagenome ERZ827363 (study PRJEB31778, sample SAMEA3449288) | human gut metagenome | biome: human gut; feature: human-associated habitat; material: faeces | place: United Kingdom | collected 2010/2012 ...
TAACCTTAGCCCATACATCTTCTGACATTGGGTGGTTATCGTTCTTGTACTCATCGCTTGTCCACCATACAGTGTCCTTTGAGTTTTCGTCAACTACGATATACTTATCTTTAGGAGAACGTCCTGTGTAGATACCTGTCATAACATCAACAGCACCAAGTTCGCTTTCCTTACCAACTTCATAACCTTCGTTCTTAGAAGATGTCTCTTCCTCGAATAATAATTCATAAGAAGGGTTATGAACTATCTCAGTTGTACCTGTGATACCATACTTGCTTAAATCGATTTCTGCCATCTTACATTTAACCTCGTTTCTTTACTTATTGTGCGATAACCGTCTTTAAAGGCGGTTTTATCTTCTTATATTATACATAATCGACCTGTAAAATCAACACAATTTGTGTAATTTTTGACGAAAATGATAAAAATTTAACAACTTTTTTATATTTTATATATCTTAATAAACATCGCAGTAATTACCCTGTTAAGCTATTGTAAAATAGAGGATGAAATATTAAAATAAATAGCATGGATTTTATTACATGATTTTGAGACGCAGCTGCATGCATTTATGGTAACGCAGCTTATTGATATTAAGAAAATTGATGATTAACCAGTTTTGCTAGAAAATAAATATGTGAAAGGAATGTCGGGTATGAAAAACAGAAAATTTTTTGATGAGATTACAGACAGAACAGGTACCCATTCAATAAAGTGGGACAGGGTTAAAGAAGGTGGTCTTGCCATGTGGATTGCGGATATGGATTTTCGTACACCGCAGGCGGTAACTGATTCGATAATCAAAAGAGCAGAAAATGGGATTTTTGGATATACTGACATACCGGACGAGTGGTATTGTGCATATCAGAAATGGTGGAAAGACAGATATAATTTTTCTATTAATAAGGAATGGCTTATATTTACAACCGGCGTAATCCCGGCTATATCAAGCATTATCCGCAAAATGACTACACCGGCAGAAAATGTTGTTGTTATGACACCTGTTTATAATATGTTTTTTGATTCGATATTGGATAATGGAAGAAATGTGCTTGAAAGCAGGCTCGTATATAATGATGGAAAATACAGCATAGATTTTGCGGATTTGGAACAAAAAGCTGCCGACCCAAATGTAAAGGTTCTATTGTTATGCAACCCGCATAATCCTGCCGGAAGGGTATGGACAAAGCAGGAACTTACCCGTATCGGTGACATCTGTATCCGAAACAATGTGTGGGTAGTAGCAGACGAAATCCATTGCGAACTTGTCTTTCCGGGACACACCTATATTCCTTTTGCTTCTATCTCACAAGAATTCCTGATGCACTCCGTCACTTGTACCTCGCCCAGCAAAGCCTTTAACCTGGCAGGGCTTCAGATTGCTAATATCATTTCTGCCGATACGGATATACGAACGAAAATAGATAAAGCAATCAATGTCAATGAGGTTTGTGATGTGAACCCGTTCGGGGTGGAAGCGTTAATGGCAGCCTATAACGACAGTAAGGAATGGTTGGAAGAGCTGAAACAATACTTGTTCGCCAATTACAATTATTTGAGGGCATACTTCGCAGAATATCTTCCTGAATTTCCAGTGTCGATGTTGGAAGGCACTTATCTGGTTTGGGTGGACTGTTCAGTGCTGAATCAGTCATCGGATGAGATAGTGAAAACCTTGTTGGAAAAAGAAAAACTTTGGGTGAACGAAGGCAGTCTGTATGGAGAGACTGGTGAAGGGTTTATCCGTATCAATATTGCGTGTCCGCGACAGCGGTTGATAGAAGGATTAAACAGATTGAAGCGGGTACTGAAATCATAAATACGAATGAAAAGAAGTAGTTAGAAAAAAGAACGCTCAAACGGTAAATATAACATACTCCGTTTGAGCGTTTCTCTTATTAAGAAATCTTTTTGGAATGATGGGGGAGAAAACGATAAGTTATATCCTCCATTATTCCATTTTCTATGTGGTACAACCGTTGATTGGTCGTTTCAGATTTTAATCCTCCCAGAGACTCGATGTAAGGTCCCAACTTTATATATTGGAAATGAGATACATCAAAGTGCTCCGGCAGCTTGCTCTTCCCGGAGTACCATCCGACTTTTACCGGATTGATGGTCTGCTTGTGTAAAAAAGCAGCTAGTTGTTCCACTTCTGCGGGTGAAGCATCACCGCCCATGAAACAGACACAGGTGATCGCTTTTCCATATTTACCGAGCAGGGTAGAAAGACTTTCTTCCGTCAATGGTTCTCCTACGTCTTCCATCAGATATGCACTGTGGCACCCTTTACAATGGTTGGGGCAGTTGGAGAGGTTGATGGCTAATGTCACCTCATCCGGTATCTCCTGAAAAACAATATCATAATCAGCGTACCGAAGCATAATATCTTAAATCGGCCTCCTTTTGCCGTGCTTGGGAGAAATTGCTGATACGTTTCATATATCCGATGACGCGGGTCAGATAATCCACATTCTCGCTGTGACATTCGGGACATTCATGCAAATATCGTTTGTCGATATGATGGCATTTGTTACATACTGTATTCGGAATATTGAATGTGAAGTAGTTGCAACCTTCGGTAGCGCCAACACGAAGCAACTGCCGGTATTGCTCTTTGCTAAGATGCTCTTCCAGATTCATGTGCAAAGCCGAACCACCCGTCAGATGCTCGATATAACGATGCCCGTGCAGGCGGAATTTATCGACAATGTTCAGCGATTTGTCTTCTACAATATAGAAATAGCTGTTGTAACATTCGCGGTAAGTCTGGAATCCGGCTTCCTTGTCCCATTTCGCGTGTTTCACACCCACATTTTCGGCAGGAATCATTTCGCAGTTGAAAAGTACTTCTTTGGTACGATATTTCTTATTGTATTTCTCAATCATGCCGAGAATCTCCTGCACAAAAGCCTCGTATTTCGGATTGTCGTTGATGTCGATTCCCATAAATTGGGCTGCTTCCACCAGTCCGTTCACGCCGATAGTCAGATATTGGCGGCTCATATTGATATAACCCGCATCAAACAAAGGTAACATACCCTTTGCCTGCAATAATTTCAGGTTCTCATTATAGGCAAGCTGTACTTTGTGAACTAGGTCTACTACTTCTTCCAGGAAGAAAGGGTAGAGGATACCTGATTTCACAGCATGCTGTATACAACGGTTCAGATTGATGGTCAACACGCTCTTCGAACCGGTAGAGACTCCTCCGGCTCCCAGTGTATAACTAAAGCCATTGTCCTGTATTTCATTACGTAGACGGCAGCAGCTACTCAAAGAGTCGGCATTGTCACTCATATAGGTGAAGAACGAATGTCCTTCGGCATACATTTCAGCGGTGAAGTCGCCATATTCCTTATCCAGTACATCGCCGTCTTTGGTCAGGAGTGCCATTGTCTCTACAGGGAATGTCAGAACGGTGCGTGTACGCTCCTTATTAAACCATTTCATAAAACGCTTCTGCAACCAGCTAAGCGAATCCCAGTCGGGTTTGCTTCCGTCGGGGAAAACAAAGTGCTCGAAAAGGCTATTGAAATAATACTTGTCATAATAAGCCACATTCCAGAAAACTGCTTGGAAATTGCGGGCACCCGTAGGCTGGTTGATGGAATATACGATTTGCTCGAAACAGTCTGTGATGATTTTATCGATCGATCTTTGTTTCAGAGACAAGTCTGCCAGTTTATCCAGATGTTTATAATAGTCCTGTCCGTATTCCAAACCAATGAAATAGTTCATGTACATCAGGAATTCAGGAGTGGCACATGCGCCGCTTAGCATACTGGATACGATAAATACCATGTTGATAAATCCTCCGCAGAAGGATTTCAGATTGGTCGGGGCGGTAGAATTGCCTCCTACTGCTGTTGTTCCTGCTATCAGCCAGGGATACATGGTAATACTGGCACAGTAGTTCGCCAGATTGGTTTCATCATTTTTGTAGATGAAGTGATGATTCAGGAGTTCCAAATAACGGTCGGAAGCCTCTTTACCATACATATCCCTCAAACGGTCTGTCAGCAGGCGGCGGTTGAGGCGGATGAAATTGGATTTGGGCAGTTCTCCTATCAGTGTGGCGATATTCTTATTTTCCACATTGGCGTTGGCATCGTACTTGCTACCGCTGGCAGGGTTGGAAGCATCGCAATAATCCATGAGGAATTTAAGTTTGTCTCTGACTTCACGGTCTTCCAAATGTTTTTGACGATACAGCATATACGCTTTGGCCACGCTGTAATAATGTTCTGCCATCAAGGCGACTTCCACCTGGTTTTGGATTTCCTCTACGTTTGTTCCGTCACTGATACTGACACGGCTTAACACATTGGTTATCACATCTTGCGTAGCAAAACTACCTACTGATAAAAATGCCTTGGATATGGCATTTTTGATTTTGTCGAGGGAAAAAGCTTCTTTTTTCCCGTCTCTTTTGATAATGAATATCTCCGAACTAATCATACCTATATTTTAAGAATTAACAAAATAGATTTAGTGCCTACATAGTTATTCATGCACGACAATTTCTGGAGACTTGTAATAAAATGGACCTGTACGATTCGTTCTATTGCCTTTCACCCGAAAGCCTGGAATAACGGAAATTTTATCGGCAGGTCTTCTGACTTGTTTTTGTTGTGGCGCCTTCCCGATCCGTTTCATGAATCAGTGGCAAATGAATGCCATAACATTTCTCTTTTTTATGAGAGAGATAAAACTTACAGCTACGGGGATAGTTCCGGATTTTCACTGGATTCCCTTTTAATTCCGTCTGGTGATAATGCCATTTCGGAAACCGATGTTGGCGGCAAAGTTAGAAATTAAATCAAGATTCCAATTGAAAAGGAAGAAAAATATTCGCTCTTTATCAGAACGATATATGGCATTAACAACCTGATAGCTTTCCGTTTATGTTCTATTCTTCGTATTTTAGTAGAGTCCGGCTTATGTATTTCCTGCTTGATGGATGAATGAAAGTGTAGAATAATGAAACAAGATGCATAATGGTTAGCGATGTTGGGATCCCTTTCTCTTCAGGGAATGAGGCGTTTGCATTGATGTTTCCATATTTTAGATTTTTCGAAAGCATAATAGATGTTAATAGGGCTCATGGCTTGTGAACTAATTTTTGATATGATATGTTGTTTAAAGTGAATAACGAATTAAAAAATAAACTAGAAAGTTAGACATGAACAAACAATACATTTCTAATGATTTAGCAGATAAAACATTACATTTAAAACTTATGAATATGAGAAAATCTATTATTTTATTAGCTTTTATATTGGGTGGCTTTACAGTAGGAAATGCCCAATCAGTTGTAGAAGGTACCAAACTTACAGATAATTGGTCTGTCGGAGTAAATGCCGGTGGAGTTACTCCCCTTACTCACAGTGCTTTCTTTAAAGGTATGCGTCCCACTTTTGGAGTGGGAGTCTCAAAGCAATTAACTCCTATCTTCGGTTTGGGATTCCAAGGAATGGGATATATCAATACCACATCCAGTAAAACGGCTTTCGATGCTTCGGATGTCAGCGTATTGGGTAAAGTCAATTTGATGAATCTATTTGCAAGTTACACGGGCGAACCTCGTTTGTTTGAAGTGGAAGCTGTGGCCGGAATGGGTTGGTTACATTATTATGTGAATGGCGATGGCGATCAGAACTCCTGGTCTACGCGTTTGGGATTGAATTTCAATTTCAACTTGGGTGAAAGTAAAGCATGGACATTAGGAATCAAACCTGCCATTGTGTATGATATGCAAGGTACTTACCCTGAAACAAAGAGCCGTTTCAATGCTAATAACGCAGGTTTTGAGTTGACAGCCGGATTGACATATCACTTTAAGACAAGTAACGGAACACATCATTTTGCCAAAGTGAGAGTATATAATCAAGCCGAAATTGACGGACTGAACTCTTCAATCAATGCACTTCGTGCAGATGTAAACAACAAAGATGGTGAGATCAGCAATGCAAACCAACGTATCAACGGATTGCAGGAAGAACTTGAAGCATGCCGCACAAAAGTGGTTCCGGTGGAGACTGTAGTGAAAACCGCCCGTGTACCCGAATCTATCATTACTTTCAGACAAGGTAAATCGTCAGTTGACGCTTCACAACTTCCTAATGTGGAACGTGTAGCTTCTTACCTGAAGAAATATGCTGATTCTAAAGTGGTTATTAAGGGATACGCTTCTCCGGAAGGTAGTGTTGAAGTGAATGCCAGAATTGCCGCAGCACGTGCAGAAGCTGTAAAAACGATCTTGGTCAACAAGTATAAAATCAGTGCATCTCGTATCACTGCTGAAGGTCAGGGTGTAGGCGATATGTTTACTGAACCGGATTGGAACCGTGTAAGTATATGTACTATTGAAGATTAAACTGATATATTACAGAAATAGAATAATGAAGGCTGCCCCAAAAGGCAGCCTTTGTTGCATATCTTGGGTTGTATTTTTGAATACTCTGAAAGTTTAGTAAACAGATTTCTTTGTACATTACATAAAATGGTTATTTTTGCAGGTATTGTTCATGCGCGTTCTGTGTTGAGTGTGCAAATATCAACCATTAAAAACTGTATTATGAAGAGAGTATTCGTTTTTCAAGATTTTAAATCGCAGAAATTCTGGAGCATAGAGGTAGTCGGAACAGATGTTACTGTAAATTATGGTAAGTTGGGGACCGACGGACAAACACAAGTGAAAAACTACGCAACGACTGAAGAAGCTGAAAAAGCAGCCAGCAAACTGATTGCGGAAAAGACCAAAAAAGGGTATGTAGAAACTGCTGAAGAAACTGCACGTGAAATGAAAGTGGAAGCCAAGAAATATACTTTGAGTTATGATGAGTATGAAAACAATGTGAATCTTCTGGATAAGATATTGAAAGATAAACATCTCTCTGAATATAAACAAATAACAATCGGTTGTTGGGATTATGAGGGTGGCGACTGTTCTGCCTTATTACAGGGAATGATTGAAAATAAGGAGAAGTTCGCACAAATAGAAGGCTTGTTCTGGGGAGATATTGAGCAGGAAGAACAGGAGATTTCATGGATTGAACAAGCTGATATTAGTCCGCTGCTCGATGCCATGCCTAAATTGAAAGATCTGAAAATCAAAGGAACCAATAATCTGCGTTTGGGAAAGACTTCACGGCCGGAGTTGCGGTCACTCGAAATTATCAGTGGTGGCCTGCCTACCGAAGTGGTAGAAGATATTTTTGGTTCTGATTTCCCCAATCTGGAAAAACTGATTCTATATGTTGGTGTGGAAGATTATGGATTTGAAGCTGATATTGAGATATTCCGTCCGTTGTTCTCCAAAGAACGTTTCCCGAAGCTGACTTATCTGGGGATCGTCAACTCTGAAGAACAGGACAAGATTGTAGAAATGTTCCTGGAGTCAGATATTCTTCCCCAACTTGAAACAATGGATGTTTCGGCTGGTACTCTCAAAGATGAAGGTGCCCAATTATTGCTGGATAATATGGATAAGATCGCTCATTTGAAGTTTATCAATATGCGCTATAATTATTTGAGCAAGGAGATGAAGAAACAGTTGCAGAGTCTCCCTATGAAAATAGATATTGCTGAAACTGAAGAGGCAGATGAATATGATGGTGAATTGTGGTATTACCCGATGATTACAGAATAGGAGATGCAGATAATCGTTGTCAGCAACTCTCTGTCCAAACGTATAGAATACTTTATTGAAGCAGGCAAACACTTGCAGGTGGAAGTTCGTTTTATGACTTACGGGGAACTTTTTAACTGCTTGCCGCAACTACGGCAGGCAGTTATCAAACTGGAACCTTGTGTAAGCGATGAAACGAATTTCCTGAAATATGCGCTGTTGAATCAGGCATATAAGGAGACACTGCAACGTTTAGGCGAGATAAGGTTATCTGATGACGTGTGCTTTTTGAATACTCCCCATGCTTTATTACGTGCTCTTGATAAAAAGGAAACTAAACAAGTGTTGATGGACAGAGGGTTGAAAGTGACTCCGATGTTACCTTCTCCCCGTTCTTTTGATGAGTTGAGAGAGCTTCTTACCGGTTGCGGGAGAGGATGCTTTTTAAAACCCCGTTACGGTTCGGGGGCGGGAGGCGTTATGGCTATTCGCTATCAACCCAACCGGAATAAATGGGTAGTCTATACTACCTTGCAACAAGTGGATGGAGTCATTCATAACACTAAACGTATCAACCGTTTGAGTACGGAAAAAGAGATGATCCCGTTGGCGGAAGCTGTGATGCAAACAGAAGCTATTTTAGAAGAATGGATTCCTAAAGAGCAGTTGCAGGGAGAGAATTATGATCTTCGGGTAGTATGCCGGGAATCTGAAATTGATTATATCGTTGTGAGATGCAGTAAAGGAAGCATAACCAATCTGCATCTGAACAATAAGGCACATTGGTGGAACGAATTGTCTTTGCCGGAAGTAGTGCGGCAACAAATCTATTTTCAGTGTCAGGAAGCGGTTCAATCTTTGGATTTGCAATATGCCGGAGTGGATGTACTGATAGAGAGAGGAACAGATATTCCTTATATAATAGAAGTCAACGGACAGGGAGATCATGTGTATCAGGATATGTTTGCTCATAATTCTATTTATATTCAACAGATAAAAAACATAAAAAAGAGATATAACCATGCAAATAGATGAACTGCCGGCTGGCGAACAGACCCAAAATCCGGATCTGGATATGAATCAGGTGGTGGGTACTCATGATATATTGATGCTTTGCTTTGATACCTTGCGTTATGATGTCAGCAAGGAGGAAGAAGAGGCAGGAAGAACACCGGTACTGAACAGTCACGGAGGAGAATGGGAAAAAAGACATGCGCCGGGAAATTTTACTTACCCGTCTCATTTTGCCATCTTTGCAGGATTTCTGCCTTCTCCGGCGGAACCTCATTCGCTACGCAGCCGTAAGTGGTTGTTTTTCCCTGTGCAAGCTGGTACGGGACGTATTCCGCCTGCGGGAAGTTATCCGTTTACGGAAGCAACTTTTGTGCAAAGCCTTGCCAATGTAGGTTATGAAACGATTTGTATAGGAGGGGTGAACTTCTTCAGCAAGCGTAATGAACTGGGGCGTGTGTTTCCCGGTTACTTTACTAAAAGTTATTGGCTGCCGACCTTTGGATGCACGGCACCCGATAGTACTGAAAAACAAATTGATTTTGCATTGAAGAAACTCGAAAACTATCCGGAGGACAAACGGATTTTTATGTATATCAATTTTTCTGCTATTCATTATCCGAACTGTCATTATGTGGAAGGCAAAATGAAGGATGATAAGGAATCACACGCTGCCGCGCTGCAATATGTCGACAGTCAGTTACCCCGTTTATTTCAGGCCTTTCAGAAACGGGGAAATACGCTGGTGATTGCTCTTTCCGATCATGGCACTTGCTATGGAGAGGATGGATATGAATATCATTGCATATCTCACGAAACGGTTTATACAGTCCCTTACAAACACTTTATTTTAACGAAAAAATGAATCAACCGCTACCACGATATGTAGACTATATGTATAGTTACCCACATAAAACTGCTTATCGTTCTTTTCCGTCCCCGGTTTCGCTGGTTCCTTACCTGAAACAGGTGGAAGGACAGAAAGCATCGCTTTATTTCCATATTCCTTTTTGTAGTCATAAATGTGGATATTGCAACCTGTTTTCTCTGCAAACAAATCGTGCGGATTATATCGCAACTTATTTGGAAACTCTTCACAAGCAGGCGCAACAGTTGTCTCCACTCACTACCGGACTGGCATTTGATAGTTTCGCCATTGGAGGAGGCACACCGTTGCTCCTCACTGTTCCTCAACTGGAATACTTACTGGATACAGCTGCCTTATTCGGAGTGCATCCTTCACATACCTTTACTTCCGTAGAAACATCGCCGGAATATGCCGATCCTGCCCGTTTGGACTTATTGAAGCAAGCAGGAGTGGCTCGTGTGAGTATTGGCGTACAGAGTTTCCTTGACGAAGAATTAACTGCTTTGAAAAGACGTCCCCGGCGAGACATGATTAATCAGGCGCTGGAGGCTATTCGGAAGAGACAATTCCCGTTTTTTAATATTGATTTGATTTACGGAATCAGAGGACAAACTGTGGCCAGCTTTCTTTATTCATTGGAACAGGCTCTTCTGTTTCAGCCTAACGAACTCTTTATCTATCCGCTATATGTACGACCGGGAACGGCTATCACGGAGCGGGAATCCGACGATGTCTGTTTTCAGATGTATTGTGCCGCTTGTGATTTGTTGAAAGACAGAGGTTTTCTACAAACGTCGATGCGACGTTTTATTCATCATCCGTCTACTGATGCGGAAATCTCATGTGGGGATGAAGTGATGCTGTCGTGTGGCTCCGGCGGACGCAGTTACCTGGGTAATTTGCATTATGCCACCCGCTATACTGTTTGTCAGCGTTGTATTGCCGGAGAGATAGATGATTATATGGGCACTACTGATTTTACAGTGGCTCGTAATGGATTTATTCTTTCGCAGGAAGAACAGCGGCAACGTTTTATCATTAAAAATCTGATGTATTATATGGGGCTTGATAAGGCCGAATATGAGCGTCGTTTTGGAGAATCACCGGATAATGTGCCGTTGTTTCGACAGTTAGCTGAACGGCAATGGATAGAAAATACGGATAACGGTCGTATTTGTCTGACTTTCGACGGAATGGCATACTCCGATTATATTGGTCAGTTGTTCATTACTCCTGAAATAAGAGAACTGATGGAAACTTATTCTTATTGAACGAAATAGAAATGGAAAACGAAAGCTCTTTACTTTCCTTCAGGCATATATATTATCGCGGTAAATTGAATAGCTGCAACTATACCTGTTCTTATTGCCCTTTCGGCAAGAAGTCGCATCTGGCAGATACGACACAGGATGAACAGATATGGAATCGTTTTATAGCAGCTATTGAACAATGGAAAGGGGAGCCGTTGCAGCTATTTATTATTCCTTACGGTGAAGCGTTGATCCATCGTTATTATCGGAAAGGAATGATGCATTTGGCGGCATTGCCACAGGTGTCCGGAATTTCCTGTCAGACTAACCTTTCTTTTCCGGCTAAACACTGGCTTGATGAGATTCGTGTGACTCCCACTATGATAAGTAAGATAAGGCTCTGGGCCAGTTTTCATCCAGAGATGACTTCGGTAGAGAAATTTGCGTATCAGATTCATATACTCCATCATGCGGGAATACAGGTATGTGCCGGAGCGGTAGGAAATCCCTCTGCAAAGGCTGTACTTAATGATTTACGGAATGCTCTTTTACCGGATATTTATTTATTCATTAATGCTATGCAAGGGTTAAGGGCACCATTATGTCAGGAAGATATTCAGTTTTTCAGTCAACTGGATAATCTTTTTGAGTATGACTTGAAGAATGCTCCGGTACAATGGGAAGTTTGCGCAGGAGGAAGGGATAATTGTTTTATTGATTGGAAAGGGGATATGTATGCTTGTCCCCGAAGCCGGGTGAAGATAGGTAATTTTTATCAAGGTGATGGAGCTGTTGTGCCGTTATCTTGCAAGAGGAAGGTTTGTGACTGTTATATTGCATTTAGTAACCTGAACAATCACCCTTTACATCGAATAATGGGAGAAGGGGCATTCTGGCGAATACCGGACAAGCCACTTATTACGACTGTTTTCTTCGATGTGGATGGAACACTGACTGATTCACAGGGAAAAGTTCCAGAAAGTTATGCTAACGCTTTGCGATATATGGCACAGTCCGTTTCCTTATATCTTGCCACTTCTCTGTCGATGGAGCAGGCGAAGAAAAAGCTGGGAAAGGCTCTTTTCGATTTATTCAGGGGAGGAGTGTTTGCAGATGGAGGTTTATTATCTTATTCGCGGCAGATTAAGTGTTTGCCGGTGAAAGTATATCCGGAGGTATATGGAGAATCGTCAAAAGTTACTATTCATAGTTATGAAGGAGTGGTTTACAAGTATAGTATATTGGTACGTGATAAAGAACAGAGAGAATCTATTCTTACCCGGTTGAAAGAAAATCCCTGCCAGGTCTTTCATAAAGCTCCGCTGATAACAGTCATTCATCCTGAAGCGAGTAAAAAAGAGGGGATGCTTCAGTTATGTAAGGCTTTGGGTTTAGCTTCTGAACACACTTTAGTTGTAGGAAATTCGTTAAAGGACTGGCCGATGATGTCCGTGGTTTCTCATTCTTGTGCCGTAATGAATGCGGAACCCTTATTAAAAGAACGCGCACGTTATACGCTGAATCCGGATCGGTTGGCAGCTTTCTTTCGTTTTTCTAACGGAGATCCTATAGACCAAACCTCGTCTGATAATAGTTGATATATAGCTAGTTACATCTTCATAAGAAAATAAAAACCGGTTAAAATTTGGTAATTATGAAAACAAAGCCCATATTTGCAGCCCTGAAATAGGGACAGGCATAAAAATCCTCATCGGAGGGTGCTATAATAATAATTATAGTGCTGGATAAGATGAATGGTGCAAATCATTCGCTTGTCCGGCACTTTTTTATGTTGTAACAAAATAAGATAAAGAGGAAAAGTATCGAAGAAACTATGAAAGAGTTAGATTTGACACAAGGAAGCGTACCGAAGGTATTGTTGCAGTTTGCAGTACCTTTTCTGATTGCCAATGTGCTCCAGGCACTTTATGGCGGAGCTGACCTTTTCGTTGTCGGACAATATGATGATTCGGCAAGTGTGGCAGCCGTAGCTATTGGTAGTCAGGTGATGCAGACAATTACAGGTATTATTCTGGGTATTACTACCGGGACAACAGTGCTGATTGCTATTGCTACCGGAGCTAAAGACAATCGAAAAGTAGCTTTTACTATCGGGTCTTCCGTATGGTTGTTTTCAATAACCGGCGTAGTGCTAACTTTGGTCATGGTGCTTTTTCATAGTCGGATAGCAGAACTGATGCATACTCCTGTCGAAGCGATGGTAGATACGAAAAACTATATTTTGGTATGCTCTCTGGGTATTCTGTTTATAGTAGGATATAATGTTGTATGTGGTATTTTGCGTGGATTGGGTGATTCTAAAACACCACTTTATTTTGTTGGGCTGGCATGTGTGATAAATATAGTGCTCGATTTTATATTGGTCGGTTATTTCCATTGGGGGGCTACGGGAGCGGCTATCGCTACTGTAACTGCACAAGGAGTCAGCTTTGGAATAGCGCTCTGGTTCTTATACCGGCACGGATTCCATTTTGACTTTTCACGGAAAGATATTCGATTGAACCGGAATCTGTCTAAAAAGATCTTGGTGTTGGGAGCACCTATTGCTTTGCAGGATGCTTTAATCAATGTTTCTTTTCTGATTATCACTGCCATTGTCAATCAGATGGGAGTCATTGCATCTGCTTCCCTGGGTGTTGTTGAGAAAATCATCGTGTTTGCTATGCTGCCTCCGATGGCTATATCATCGGCTGTGGCAACCATGACTGCACAGAACTATGGAGCGGGACTTATCAAGAGAATGAATAAATGTCTGGCTTCGGGGATTGGGATTGCTCTTGTTTTCGGTGTGTCGGTTTGCGTGTATTCGCAATTCCTGCCGG
>ERZ827363.2960-NODE-2960-length-13595-cov-3.427105_pt1 | contig 13595 bp, 9 predicted proteins | sample MGYA00519776_ERZ827363 | MGnify/ENA primary metagenome ERZ827363 (study PRJEB31778, sample SAMEA3449288) | human gut metagenome | biome: human gut; feature: human-associated habitat; material: faeces | place: United Kingdom | collected 2010/2012 ...
TATGCTTGGACTGCCAACTGAGACAGAAGAGGATATGAAGGGCATACCAGAGCTTGCAGAGCGCATGGCAGAGGCTTATTATGAGATCCCAAAGGAAAGAAGAAATGGAAAATGTCAGATTACCATGAGTACATCTTTCTTTGTTCCAAAGCCATGTACACCATTCCAGTGGGCAAGAATGTATTCTCCTGAGGATTACTTGGGACGCGCAAGAATTGTAAATCACACAATGAAGCAGCAGCATAACCAAAAGAGCCTCAAGTACAACTGGCATGAAGCATATGTAACAGTTCTCGAGGGTGTTTTGGCACGCGGTGACAGAAAAGTGGCTGATGCCATTGAGACAGCCTATAAGATGGGTGCACTGTATGATGCATGGGGAGAAACATTCCACTATGAGATTTGGACAGCTGCTTTTGAAAAATGTGGCTTATCAATTGATTTTTATAATACAAGAGAGCGCAGTCTTGATGAGGTATTCCCGTGGGATTTCATTGATACTGGCGTGACAAAGGCATTTTATAAGAGAGAATGGGAGCGTGCAATGCAGGAGAAGATTACGCCGAATTGCCGCCAGTCCTGTTCCGGCTGCGGAGCAAAGCGTTTTGGAGGAGGTGTCTGCTTTGAAAATCAGAATTCAGTTTGCTAAATACGGAAAGATGATCTATATCGGACATCTTGATATAATGCGTTATTTTCAGAAGGCGCTTCGCCGTGCAGATGTAGATCTTGCTTATACACAGGGCTACAATCCGCATCCTATTTTATCTTTTGCGGCTCCTCTTGGTGTAGGCATTACAAGCTGCGGTGAGTATGCTGATCTTGAGGTTAATTCAAGCGGTTCCTCTAAGGAAATGCTGGCGCGTCTCAATGAAGTCATGGTTCCTGGAATGGAGATTATTGACTATCGTGTATTGCCAGATGATGCAAAAAACGCGATGAGCTGTGTGGCTGCTGCAGATTATTGCCTGACATTTCGAGAGAAACACACACCGCTTGATACGTTTGGCATGACATCTGCTGCTTATTTAAAAGGCTTTGAAGAGTTTTTACAGCAGGAATCTATTGTAATTATTAAGGAAACAAAAAAAGGCACACGCGAAATGGATATTCGTCCGCTGATTTATGATTTTTGTTTACAGGAAAAAAGTGAGACAGGAGACGGTCCGGCAATCTTTTTGCAGGTATCAACTGGAAGCACTGATAATTTAAAGCCTGAACTTGTATTAAAGGCATATCATGAGCAGACTGGTCTTTCATGGAATCCTGGAGACATTTCAATTTGCCGCCTTGAGACTTATACTAATACGGCAGTCTCTGCGCCAGACTGCATTGTAGCACCTCAGTTTGTGCCGCTTCGCGAGATGGGAAGCGTATTATGAGCCGCCGACTTCTTTCTATGCAGGGGGACCGTGTACTGACGGCCCTCTGGGATGATGGGCGTATTATAGAATGCAGTGTAGACGAGCGTGTACCTGCATTTTTAGGACGTATTTATTTGGCAAAGGTAGATCATATAGTGCCAAGCATTAGCGGTGCATTTTTGTCTGCGGGTGATCAGAAGCTTTATTATTCACTAAAAGAAAATCCGCTGCCTGTTGCTGTCTCATGTAAGCGTGAGGGAATGATTACACAAGGCGATGAGATTGTTGTACAGGTGACAAAGGAAGCGCTAAAGACAAAGGAACCTGGTGCTGGTTCTGCCCTTCAAATTGGAGGACGATATTGTGTCGTTATGATGGAGCCGGCAGGAAAACAGCCAAAGACAAAGATTCTTTTGTCGAGAAAGATTACAGAGGCTGCATTTCGTGAAAAGATTTCTAAGGAGGCAGAGGCTCTTGAAGAAGTAAAGCAGCTTTTTGAAGCTGTAAGTCTTAGGGGCTTTTCATTATCTGTGATGGTACGCACAAACGCGGCAGAGGTATCATCTGATCTTGTACTAGATGAAATATCAGTCTGCTGCAGACAGCTTCAGACTGTACTGTCAACAGCAGCTTTTCGCAGTAGCGGAAGCTTGCTTTGGCAGCCGCTTCCAGCCTATATAAGTGCCATCCGTGATACTTCTTTAAATGGCTTAGAATCAATTGTCTGTGATAATGAAGAACTTTTAAACGAAGTAAAAAATGCCTTGGATGAATGTAAAGGAAGTGAGGGATTAACCTATTCGCTTTATCAGGATTCTTCATATCCTATGCGAAAATGTTACAACTTGGATACTACTATTGAAAAGGCATTAAAAAGTAAAGTATATCTGTCATCAGGCGCCTACTTAATTATTGAACAGACGGAAGCGCTTGTAGCAATAGATGTTAATACAGGAAAAGCAATTGCATCAGGGCGCAAAAAGGAAAATCAGGATTCTTATTTTTACCGCATTAATTTAGAAGCAGCAAAGGAAATTTTGTATCAGCTGCGACTCAGGAACTTATCTGGTATGATTCTTGTAGATTTTATTAACATGACTGATCACGCACTTGAAGAGGCATTGATGGAAGAACTTTCTCTTCTTGCACGTAAAGATCCTGTGCATACAAGAATCGTTGATATCACAGCACTTGGCCTTGTTGAAATTACGCGAAAAAAAATAAGAGAGCCACTTGACAAACAATTAAAGATATGTTAAAGTACTATTCGTGTGCCGCACAATGAGGTTTAAGCGCTGCAATTTAGCAGACACCGTACTTGGCGAGTAATTATCTAGGAGGTGCTATATGTACGCAATTATTGCAACTGGTGGCAAGCAGTACAAGGTAGCAGAAGGCGATGTCATTCGCGTTGAGAAGCTTGGAGTAGAAGCTGGACAGACCTACAACTTTGATCAGGTTTTAGCTGTAAACAATGGTGAGATGATCATTGGTACCCCGACTGTTGCTGGAGCAACTGTAAGCGCAACTGTTATGGGCGAGGGCCGTGCTAAGAAGGTTATTGTATACAAGTACAAGAGAAAGACCGGCTATCACAAGAAGAATGGTCACAGACAGTCCTATACTGAGTTAAAGATTGAGAAGATCAACGCTTAATCAATGATTCAGGTAGAGATTATCCGGGATGCTTCCAAAGCGTATGTTGGTTTTTCTATAAAAGGACATGCCGGCTATGCAGAGCACGGGCAGGATATCATTTGTGCAGCGGTTTCCGTTTTAGCGCAAAATACCGTAAATTCTATTGAGCAATTTACGGATGATACATTCTCCGGTGAGATAGATGAGAAAACTGGCAGTCTTGCTGTTTCGTTTCCTCATGGTGTCGGGAAGGATTCCAGACTATTGTTGGACTCGATGGTACTTGGTTTGACAAGTATTGCCGAGGAGTATGGTAAGAAGTATATTAAGAAGTATAAGGACAAGTTTAAGTGAAAACTAAAACCAAGGAAGTCATTATGATGGCCTCCTTTTTTATTGCTCCAAAAACTGTACAATAGAGCAATAATAGGTGTTTACAGTTATGAAACATCTCAATTTGAGAGGGCGCTAGCCAGCAGATTTTCTTCTCAAATATTATTTAGAATATTAAAAATGTTATAATAGGAGATGAGAAAGGGGGAGACGATGATGAAAATTATAGCAATAAACCCTATTCCGTTTAAAAAAAGAATGATTGAATTTCTCTTTGATTATCTTTTCATTCTAGCTTATTTAGTTCTTCTGTTTATAGTTTCTATGCTTATTTACATCATTTTTTTTAATGGTGTCCCAGAGTTTACAGAAATTCAGTCGCAGTGGCTTGTATTTTTCACCTCTGTTTTGCCAATCACGCTCCTTTTCACATTCTTGGATTATAAAAATGATGGCAGTTTTGGGAAGGTAAAAGCGGGACTTGAACTTGTCTACCAGAAAAAAACAGTGCAGGCTAGCTTGATTAGAAATGTCATCAAATTTTTACCTTGGCAACTCGGTCATATGGGCACGATTCATGGCTTATATAGTGATTTTGATGTGGTATCCATTATCCTTTCTAATTCGGCGACTCTACTTGCAGTTTTGCTACTGGCAATGACGATATTTAGGAAAGATAAGAGGCATCTAGGAGACCTACTAGCCCGTACACAAGTACAGCTAAGAGGTGACTAAGATACAGGTTGCTTACTTGATTCTTAAGGAAAACTGTATACGATTAAAGGAAGTCATTATGATGACCTCCTTTTTTTATTGCTCCAAATACTGTACAATAGAATAATTACAGGAGTTTACAATTATGAAACAATCTCAATTTGCGAGGGCGCTTTGGTATGGTATTCTTGGTGCCCTCTTTTTTGCTTTTACTTTTATTTTTAATCGTAGTATGAACCTTTCAGGTGGGTCCTGGATGTGGAGTGCTAGTCTACGCTATTTGTTTAGTTTGCCTATGCTGGCTGTTTTGGTCTGGCGTAAGGGTGAGCTGGCAGGTGTATTGTCTGCCATTAAGAAAGCACCCTTGACCTGGTTGGTCTGGAGTACGGTTGGTTTTGGGCTTTTTTATGGGCCCCTGTCTCTAGCGTCCATTTATGGCGAGTCATGGTTTGTGGCGGCCACTTGGCAGATTACCATTCTAGCTGGTCTGCTCTTGACCCCTCTCTTTGGGCAGAAGGTACCTGGTAAGCAACTGCTTATGACATTGGTTATCCTTTTAGGGATTATTCTCATTCAGATTCCTTACTTCGGTAGTGGTCTTGGTAGCGGTGTGGTCCGTGCTAGTCTCTTGATTTTACTGGCCGCTTTTGCCTATCCTTTGGGCAATCGTAAGATGATGGTCCACTGTAAGCAGGATCAGCTTTCAACGACGTAGCGCGTGTTTGGGATGACCTTGATGAGTACACCTTTTTGGTTGCTTTTGTCAGTTTTTGCTGGTGCAGATGCAGGTCTTCCATCAGGCGGACAGATTTTACAGTCTTTAATTGTGGCTGTCTTTTCTGGGGTTGTCGCAACCTTGCTTTTCTTCGAGGCGACTAATCTAGTTAAGCATAACCATAAGCAACTGGCAGTAGTTGAGGCTACTCAGGCTGGTGAAGTTCTCTTTACCCTCTTGGGTGGATGCCTCTTCCTCGGAGATAGTCTACCTAGCCTTTTGGGATTCTTTGGGATTGCTATTGTAACCATTGGTATTATTGGAAATAGCCTGCTAACAGGCTCAGATTAAGCATAAGTATGAGACTTTCGAATGGCAAATTCGGAAGTTTTTTCATTTATATGAAAAATATTACAGAAAAAGATGGTATTTTCAGATTATAGTGCTATAATGATATTAAAAGTAAACGTTTACCGTTTTAATGTAAATCCTAGAGATATTTCCGGAAACTTTGATAGGCTTATTAATAAAGGCGAATGTATTGACTTTGAATTTTCATGAAAAATGAGTTAACATTTAATGTTACTCTGAAGAAGGAGAAGAGTCATGAATGATACTGTTTGTAAAAATTGGTTTATGCGTAAAAGTGGGAAGACTTGGGTCTACGGCTGTGCCTTGGTAAGTTTTGCAGGTTTGGCCCTGGCTGGTCCTGTCTATGCGGACCAAGTGGAACAGGCAACTGTGAGCCCAACACCTCAAGAAGTGGTAACTCAAACTGACCATCAAGTTGCCCCTCAAGTGGAGCTTGCACCTAGCACGACCAAAGAAGTCCCCCAAGTGGTAGAGCCGAGCCCGTCTCTTGTTTCCGAATCTGCTAAAACAGCTCAAGAGAATCCCACTCAGCCTATCCCTGACCAGTCAAAAGAAGTACAAACACAGGCTAGTGAGGCTGAGAAAGTAACTAACCAAGCGCAAGAAGCCGATTTGAATCAGACCAGTCAAGAACAATCTCCAGTTGTAACGAATAGCACCAGTCCTGTTCATGTGACAGCGGAAAAAACGGATTTGCCTAATAATGAAGCGGTTACCAATCTAGAAGGGATGACCGCAGACCAAAATGGCCACTGGGAAATGCAGGCTGACGGTATTCATTCAGAAGCCAAAGACAAGGGAGACTCTTTCCTTTATTCTCAATCCGAGGGCAAGAATTTTATCTATTCAACAGATGTGACCTTCAAGGAAGCTGGTGGTGCCGCTGCCCTCATTTTCCGTGGTAACAATGATAGTAGCGATAAAAATATGTACGGGGTCAATGTAGACTCTGGTAACCATAAGGTTAAGTTTTGGCGTTGGGTCAATAATCATGATATTCAACTTGTAGACGAAAAAGATGTAACACCAACTGCCGATGAAACCTACAATCTTAGAGTAGTTGCGGCTAATCAGTGGCTATCTTACTATGTCAATGATGTGCTTGTCGCAAGTACAGGTGATGCTGTCCTTCAAAAAAGTGACAAGGGTCAACCTCAAGTCCTTCCAGAAGGTTACTTTGGACTTCTTAATTGGAATGCCAATGTCATTTTCAAAAACACCCGCTATGTTAATCTTGATGATGCCAGTCTTCCTTTGATTGACAATCTTGTGGTGACCTCAAAGACAGGATCTGTTGAAAAACAAGCCCAATTCTTCTCTGAAGAACCACTCCATATTCAATATGTGGGACACAATGCTGAGACAGTAGGCTTTGACATCACTAAGCATAATCCAAATGCTGTTATCAAGGTAGAAGATGCCAAGGGAAATGTCTACACAGATATTTCACAATTGCCAGTGGCTGTAGGTGCCAATTACTTTATTATTGAAAGTAGTATGACTGATTCGCTTGGCCGTCCTGTGACCTTGACTTATCGTGTTAATATCCACCGCAGACAGAGTGATGATGTGTATTACAACGAGCTTTATCGTGATCAGTATCATTATTCTGTCAAGGATGGCTGGGCTAATGACCCTAATGGCTTGGTCTTCTACAAGGGACGTTACCATCTCTTCTATCAATTTTACGATGATACCAAATGGGGTCCAATGCACTGGGCCCATGCGACCAGCCGAGACTTGCTACATTGGGATGAAGAGCCAATTGCTTTTTATCCAGATGCAACAGGTCACATGTTCTCAGGCTCTGTCGTGGTTGATAGTACCAATAGCTCAGGCCTCTTCAAATCTCCGGAAGGTGGCCTGGTAGCTATTATCACTTCAAATGGTAATGGGCAACGGATTGAAATCGCCTATAGTGAGGACGAGGGTAGAACTTGGCAAAAATATGACAAGGTAGTTGCCGACTGGTCTCAGGATCCCCTTCAAAACCAAGATTTCCGTGACCCTAAGGTCTTCCGCTGGGATAACCAATGGTTTATGGTCCTTGCTGGTGGTCCACTCCGCATTTATTCTTCACAAGACTTGAAGAACTGGCAAGTTGAAACAACCTACAAGGATTTGCATACGGAATGTCCTGACCTTTATCCGATTGTAGCCAATGATGGTGCACTCAAGTGGGTCCTCTCACGTGGCGGTCGTTCTTACAAGGTTGGTGATTTTAAACAAGTGGATGGCAAGTGGGCCTTTGTAGCTGATGATGTTTACCAAGATCATGACGAAATCATGAATTTTGGTAAGGATTCCTATGCTGCTATGACTTATTATGTTCATGATTTTGGAACAGCTGACCATCCCAACATCCCACAATTGACTGAAATCAACTGGATGAACACTTGGGAAGATTATTGCAATCTGGTTGCAGATACTGTAGGTCAAAAATTTAATGGTACCTTTAACCTTAACCTTGACCTTGGTTTGGTTAAATCAGGCGACCGTTACCTCTTGACCCAAACCCCTGTTAAGGCCTACGAAAGCCTTCGTGACACAGAAAATGCCCAGTATTTTGAAAATGTCACAGTAGCTTCTGACAATGAATTGCTTAAAGATTTCACGGGTGATACTTATGAAGTGGTTTCTCACTTTGTACCAGGTAAGGACACGACAGCAGTTGGATTTAATCTTCGCGTTGGTGATGGTCAAGCTACTAAGGTCATTTACGATTTAACTAAGGAAACTTTGTCTATTGACCGTAGCCAATCTGGTACTATCCTTTCAGATGCCTTTGCTAAGGTTAATAGTCAACAAGTGACTCGCAATGAAGATGGTTCTATTGATTTGCATCTTTATGTGGACCGTGCGAGTGTGGAAGTATTTGCTAAGGGGAATACGGTAGCTGGTGCTAATCAGATTTTCCCAAGCCCAAGAGCCGTTGGAGCAAGTGTCTTGGTTGAAGGTGGTCCAGCCAAAGCAAATATTGCTATCTACCCAATTAAGAGTACTTGGACTGACAAGAAGGAAGTTACAAAGGCTGTTGCTATGAACACCACAGTTGCAGGTCATTTGGCTCTTGAAGTTGGTCAAAGTAAGGACTTGCAGGTTTACCTCGCACCGGCTTCTGAAGAGCAAGATGTGACATGGACAGTAAGTGATCCAAGTTTGGTGTCCTATACTGAACATGACAATAAACTTTCTCTCAAAGCTCTTCACAAGGGTCATCTCACTGTCACAGCAACTTCAGTTGAAAATCCGTCATTGACCAAGACCTTTAATATTGCCATCACGCTTAACAATTTTGCGACTAATCTCAAAGGCTTGAAGGCTGTTACTGGTGATTGGTATATTGATGACGATACCCTTTACGATAGCAATGTTAGTGCCAATGACTTCTTCATGGCCTATGAAAGTAATGGCTTCAAGCAATTTGACTATGATATCGATGTCAAATACCAACATGGTTTGGTCAACCTCTTTGTAGCTGCGGAACGTGAAGAACCAGGTCGTGCCTACTCTGTCCAATTTGCTGACAATGATACTGTTCGTCTCTTCCGTTTTGGTGGTGAAACCATCGCTGAAGCTCACTTGGATAAGGCTATCAATGACGGCCAGTACCACCACGTCAAGGTTGAAAAGGGCAAGGACACCATGACAGTCTATGTCGATGGCAAGGAAGTGCTCCATCATCAATTTGATGCTGTGGATAATTACTTCAATCAAGCCCATGTAGGTGTTGGTCTTTGGGATGGTTCAGTAGAATTCCAAAACTTCTTCGTTACTGAAAAAATGACAAACACAAGCAGTGACACTACTGACGAACCAATTAAACCTGATCCTCAGCTAGAACCTAGTCCAGAGCCAAATCCAGAAAATAAAACAGATGAACCTGAGCATCAGCCTGAGGTTGCTCCAGAGCCTGAACCAACTGGGCAAAATAATGGTCACGACAGTACAAACACAGTGCCAGATCCATCTCAGGATAATACTAGTAAGCAAGAAGAAAGTAAGGCTCCAGTGGAAACACCTAAGACTGTCGCTCCACTTGTTGAGAATCTCCTCAAAAAATTCAACGCATTTAGTCTCACAACCTTCCTTGCAAGTATTGCCAAAGAAACATGGCACTTTTTGACAAAATGGCTATTCAGCTAAAATCAAAACGTTGAAAAGGCTATGTAAGAAGAAAAAAACTTAGAAGTATGAGTGCTTCTAAGTTTTTTTGTTTCTACTAAAAATTACCCAAAAATTTCTTTTGCGAGTGCCTTTCCTTTCGGAGTTGCTGCTAAGCCACCTTCAGCAGTTTCCCGGAAGGCAGTTGGCATGGCTGAACCTACCTGATACATCGCGTCAACGACCTGGTCGACTGGAATGGCTGATGTGATGCCTGCCAAGGCCATGTCAGCAGCTACTAGGGCAAAACTTGCTCCCATGGCATTACGTTTAACACATGGGACCTCAACTAATCCGGCTACAGGGTCGCAGATGAGTCCCAACATATTTTTAAGCACAAAGCAGATGGCCTGACTGGCCTGGAAGGGTGTTCCACCAGCAGCCATTGTAATAGCGGCAGCAGCCATAGCAGAGGCAGAACCAACTTCGGCTTGGCAGCCTCCCTCGGCACCAGAAATCGAGGCATTATTTGCGATGACTAGACCAAATGCACCAGCAGTAAAGAGAAAATCCAATTGTTGTGATTCGGATAAGCCCAGTTTTTCGATAGCAGTTGTAAGAACAGCAGGTAGACAACCAGCTGATCCAGCAGTTGGTGTGGCACAAACCAAGCCCATCTTGGCGTTAGATTCATTGACTGCCATGGCATTTCTTGCAGCACCCAAAACTGCAGAATCAGCCAAGGTCTTTCCATTTTTGATATAGGCATCCAGTTTGACAGCGTCTCCCCCAGTTAAGCCAGTTGGTGATTTCTCAGGAGACAAACCAGCCTGAACAGACTCCTTCATCACTTCAAGATTTCGAGCCATCAGAGCTAGAATTTCAGGCCGTTCCCGTCCAGTTAGCTCTGTCTCTGTAGCAATCATGAGCTCGGCGATATTGCCTTGGTAATCTCGGTCAGCTTGTTGAACTAATTCTTCAATAGTGTAAAACATGCAATCCCCCTCTTAGCTGAAAAAGTTGACATTATGTAGATGAGGAATTCTAGCGATTTCAGTGACGGCCTCATCACACTGGTGCGAGTCAATTTCGATAATCATAATGGCCTTTTCACCGGCGTTTTCCCGAGTAACAGTCATTTGGGCGATATTGATGCCATAACGCGACAAAATATCTGTGACAAGGGCAATCATTCCTGGAACGTCTTGGTGGACAATGATGAGAGTCGGTGTATTCATCTTGAGATTGACCGCAAAACCATTGAGTTCAGTTACTTGGATATTTCCTCCACCGATAGAAACGCCTGTGGCAGAAATGGTTTTTGTAGCATTTTTTAAGGTGATACGAGTCGTATTGGGGTGTGGCGCATTACTATCCTTGTTGATTTTCCAGTAGACCTTAATGCCTTTTTCGTATGCGATATCCAGAGCGCGTGGAATGTCAGGGGCGTCCGTTTCCATACCTAAAATACCAGCCACTAGAGCCACATCAGTCCCGTGACCTCGATAGGTTTTGGCAAAGGAATTATAAAGTTGAAATTCTACCTCAGTCGGTGTCTCACCAAAGATGGCAGAAACAATCTTGCCAATACGAACAGCTCCTGCAGTATGACTAGAGGAAGGCCCGACCATGACAGGTCCGATGATGTCAAAAACGGATTGAAATTTTAAATTTTTCATAACACGCCTCGTTTGATTAATCTTGTATTTTCAGTATACCACGAATTAGAGAGATTCGCTGTTTAAGTAAAAATCTATAGGAATAGTAAAAGAATAACCTACTTTAAGCTTTCTTTAAGCTTCAATGGATATAATAGCAGTCTATTAAGTAAGCAATACTTATTTTTCATAAATCTGAGAGGGCGGCCTGTGGGTCGCCCTTTTGTGTTTCTTTATTTATATATAGCTATATTGTGGTAAAATAGAGCCTAAAGATTTTCCAGTTAGAAAGGATATACCATGACCTACACCCATTTACTTTTCGACCTTGACCACACCCTCCTAGATTTTGACCGTGCTGAAGATTTGGCTTTGACCTACCTTCTTGAAGAGGCTGGGGTGGCTTCACGAGATCTTAAAGTTTACAAGGATCACTATATCCCCATGAATCGTTCCATGTGGGAAGATCTCAATCATGGTTTAATCACTAAGCCGGAATTGCTTCGCACGCGCTTTTCTCGTCTTTTTGAGCATTTTGGACAGGAGGTTGATGGCAGTCACTTAGCTGGCCGTTACCAACATTTCTTGAGCCAACAGGGGCAGGAGTTGCCTCAGGCCCATGGCTTCTTATCGAACGTTAAAGACCGCGGTCACAAGATTTATGCAGCAACTAATGGTGTTAGCTACATCCAACGCGGCCGTCTGCAAGCCTCAAGCATCTTGCCATTCTTCGACAATATTTTTATCTCAGATGAAGTGGGTGCCCACAAACCGTCTACTGACTTTTTTGAAAAAATTGCGGATCAGGTAAATGACTTTCATCCCGATTCGGCCCTCATGATTGGTGATAGTCTAACTGCCGATATCCAAGGTGGTAATAATGCAGGAATTGACAGCATTTGGTTTAATCCAAATGGTTTGGTTAATGAGACTCCAGCTGTTCCAACCTATCAAGTCAAAAACTACCAAGAAATTTTGACGATTTTGAGCAAATAGACCTCTTTTCAAATTGTATTTACCCATGACTATTAAGAGCTTTTCAGCTCTTTTTTTGCTACAATGAAAGCATGAATAATCTGATTAAACATAAGCTGGAATTGCTCCCAAACAACCCGGGGTGCTATCTCCACAAGGACAAATTCGGCAATATTATCTATGTCGGTAAGGCTAAAAATCTAAAAAATCGTGTGCGTAGCTATTTTCGTGGAAGTCATGATACCAAGACAGAGCTTTTGGTATCTGAGATTGCAGATTTTGAATTTATCGTAACCGAGTCCAATATTGAGGCCCTGCTTTTGGAAATTAATCTTATCCAAGAGAATATGCCTAAATTCAACATCCGCCTCAAGGATGACAAGTCTTATCCATTTATCAAGATTACTAAGGAGCTCTATCCAAGGCTCTTGATTACTCGCCAGGTTAAGAAGGATGGCGGTCTCTATTTTGGTCCTTACCCAGACTCTGGTGCAGCCAATGAAATCAAGAAACTGTTGGACCGTATTTTCCCCTTTAAGAAATGTAAAAATCCCGCCAACAAGGTCTGTTTCTATTACCATATTGGCCAATGTAATGCCCACACCATCTGTCACACCACTGAGGACTATTGGCAAGGTTTGGTTGAAGATGTCAAGAATTTCCTAAACGGTCATGATGATAAAATCGTTAATCAGCTTAAGGCCAAGATGAAGGATATGTCTGACCAGATGGAGTTTGAGCGTGCTGTGGAGTATCGCGATTTGATTGAGGCGGTTTCGACGCTTAGGACCAAGCAAAGGGTTATCCGTCAAGACATGCAGGACCGTGATATCTTCGGTTACTACGTGGACAAGGGTTGGATGTGTGTTCAGGTTTTCTTTGTTCGCCAAGGGAAACTCATTCAGCGTGATGTCAATATGTTCCCTTATTATAATGATGCTGAGGAAGATTTTCTAACCTATATGGGTCAGTTTTATCTGGATAGTCGTCATCTCAAGCCTAAGGAGATTTTCATTCCAGGAGACATTGATCAAGAGTCTGTTGAGGCTCTAGTTGGAGATGAGGTCAGGGTCTTTAAACCTCAACGTGGAGAGAAGAAGCAGTTGGTTAATCTGGCGACGAAAAATGCCCGCGTCAGTTTGACCCAAAAATTTGATCTCCTCGAAAAAGACTTGGCCAAGACTCAAGGAGCTATTGAAAATCTAGGCAAACTCATGGGGATTCCGACACCGGTCCGTATCGAGTCTTTCGATAACTCTAATATCATGGGAACTAGCCCTGTCTCTGCCATGGTTGTCTTTGAAAATGGTAAACCTAATAAAAAAGAGTACCGCAAATACAAGATTAAGACTGTTGAAGGCCCTGACGATTATGCCAGTATGCGTGAGGTCATTCGTCGTCGCTATAGTCGTGTCAAACGTGATGGTCTAACGCCACCAGACCTCATTATCATGGATGGTGGTCAAGGTCAGGTCAATGTAGCCAAGGATGTGCTTCGCAAGGAACTCAATCTATCTATCCCAGTTGCAGGTCTTCAGAAAAATGACAAGCACCAAACCAATGAATTGCTTTTTGGAGATCCTTTGCGAGTCATTGATTTGCCACGTCAATCCGAGGAATTTTTCCTCCTTCACCGTATTCAGGATGAAGTTCACCGCTTTGCCATCACCTTCCATCGTCAAGTCCGTAGTAAGAATAGTTTCAGTTCTAAACTTGATGGCG
>ERZ827363.2965-NODE-2965-length-13577-cov-12.581275_pt1 | contig 13577 bp, 9 predicted proteins | sample MGYA00519776_ERZ827363 | MGnify/ENA primary metagenome ERZ827363 (study PRJEB31778, sample SAMEA3449288) | human gut metagenome | biome: human gut; feature: human-associated habitat; material: faeces | place: United Kingdom | collected 2010/2012 ...
GCGGAAACAGGGAGGAGCTGTTGGGGCAGCGGCCAGCAGGATGCAAGCGACAGCGAAGCAAACGCTGGGTGCCGCAACCCGGCCTTGGCGCGTCAGCGCCTGAGAGGGCTCCTCTGTCAGCCCTGCGGGGTCTTGATGGTGGCGTATGTTACCAGTGCGAGGTAATAGCGGTGGCCGTCGCTCTTCTTGTCCGTCCTTGTAAAGGCTATGGCGTTCAGTAATGTTCCGGGCCTCAGAATATCAATCTCTACCATATCGCATTGCTTCATGCTCTCCGCCTGCGTCAGCGCACTCTGGCCCGGCTTCACTTCTCCATACCAAAGCCAAACGCCGCCTGTCACCAGATAGTCTCTCAATTCATTTCTAATGATGTTCCGTGCCTCCCCGGTCAGCCCACCATTTCTATCATCCAGCCAGTCCGGCTGGAACTGCTGTGCGATGGCCTCGAGCTTTTTGTCCAGCGTCTCGTCCTTCTGATAGTCAACATTTTGTGTCGTTTTCCTTAGAGAGCGGAAGCACTCTTCCACCTGCTTGGTTTTGGAGCTGCTGTCCGAGCATCCGGTGAGCAGGGCCAGCGCCATCACGCCCGCAAGGGCAAGGGCAAACAGCTTTTTCAATTTCATGGTCGTTTCCTCCTGTGTCAGTTCTGCGGGGTTTTGATGGTGGCGAATGTTTCCAGTGCAAGGTAATAGCGGTGGCCGTCACTCTTCTTGTCCGTCATTGTAAAGGCTATGGCGTGCAGAGCGGTGCCTGACGAATCATAATTGCCAAACTGTATTCTCATATAGCACTTCATACTCTCCGCCTGCGCCAGCGCACTCTGACCCGGCTCCACTTCTCCGACCCAAGGCGTAACACTGCCTGTCGCCAGATAGTCTCCCAATTCCTTTTTAATGATTCTCTGTGCCTCATCGGTCAGCCCACCATCCAGCCAGCTCGGCTGGAACTGCTGTGCGATGACCTCGAGCTTTTTGTCCAGCGTCTCGTCCTTCTGATAGTTCGTATATCCTCCATTCATGTACCGGAAATACTCTTCCACCTGCTTGGCTTTGGAGCGGCTGTCCGAGCATCCGGTGAGCAGGGCCAGCGCCATCACGCCCGCGAGGGCAAGGGCAAGGAGTCGTTTTGCAGTTTTCATCGTCGCTACCTCCAATCGTGGGGTGTGTTTCGGTAACTCTATTATAACTTGCCCCGCCGCCCCCCGGCAAGTGCGATTCACGCAGGTTTCAGGCCCTTTCGCGCAGGTTTAGCCGCAGACTGCACCGTTCCGGCAGGGGTTTTGCTGTATTTGTACAAAAGAAAAAACACCCTCGTTCCTTCCCTTCTCGCTTTTTGCAGATTTCAGGGAAGAAACACAGGTGTTTCCTTGCTATTTGTCGAAGTTTATGATATGCTATAGGTGTTGCTCGTAAGAGCAGCGGGCGCTGCAAACAACGGCAGGCGGTCAGCCACACTTCCGCAAAGGGGGTGGGCATATGCCGATTACTTTGACGTTTCATCTTTTTGGATGTGTTTTTACGATCAGAGTAAAACGCGAAAACCGCCACCGGGCAGGGTGACGGTTTTCACATTGAAAATCTAATCTCTTGAACCGGGCTGACCGCTTGTCGCAGCGCCCTTTCTATTATTAGTATAACAACTCTCCCTCCCGATGTCAAGTCAGGAGGGATTTTTTCTGTCACAGCGACGCATTCTCAAACGCATCCCCTGCGGCCTTTTGCAGGGCACCGATGGAGATGGTGCAGAGGGCCGCGAGGTCGGCGTCCGAGCCGTCGGCGGGGATGTCCGCCACCTCTTTCTCCGTCTTGCCCTTGAGGTAGCTGCAATAGCCCTCGCTGTGCTCGTACCACTCCTTGCCGAGGCTGGATGCGTTCCGCATCCCGTAGCTGTCGCCCAGCTCAAGCTTGGAGCGGACGGTGTCCGGGGCGGTGACGCCGTCGTCTGCCGCGATGGTCAGCGCAGGCTCTGCCATGTCGCCGATGGCGCTGGTCACACGGCCATCGGCATCCAGCGTCAGGGCCACGACGGTAAGGTCAACTTCTGCGTTCACATCCTTGTCGTCGGTGGCGGTGATGTCCGAAGAGGCATTCTCCGCCTCCACGCCGAGGCTCACCCGGTCGCCTTTTGCCGCGCCGAGGGCGGCCGCATTCGTGCAGGCTTTCGCCACGGCGTCGCGGTACCGATCCACCCGGATGGTGCAGCCGGACAGCAGGTCGGCGTCCACAGCCTTGCCGTCCTTATCGGTTTCCAGCATGGATGCCTGTTCCGGCGTCATGCCGGTGAGGTAGTCGGCGAAGTCATCGGCCTGCTCGGCCCAGCCCTTTTTCAGCGAAGATGCCGCTGCCAGCGGGTAGTCGTCCCCTTTCTGGCGCTTGGTGCGGTAGTCGGTGGGCATGGTGACGACGCCTTTGCCGTCGGCGGTAATTTCCACTTCCAGCTCATCCAGCATCACGTCGGCCAGCTTGCCGTCTCCGTCCAGCAGGACGGCGGCAGCGATGGTATGGATGGTGCCGGTGCGGGCCTCGTCGGAGGCCTCGGTCAGGATGCCGAGGCCGGTCTTCCAGCCGCCGGTCTGGGTGGTGCTGGCGCTGCCGGACGAGCCGGACATGGCGTTCGAACTGCTCATGCTGCCGGAATCGCTGCTGCCTTTGCGGCAGCCGGACAGCAGCAGTGCCGCCGCCACGGCACAGCTCAGAAGAGCTTTTTGTCTCTGTGTCATAAGCGTTACGCTCCCTTTCATCTCTTTGGGAGTAGTATAGCCCGACCGGAGTCTATTTATTTATGTATCTTTTTGTTGGAAACTGTGTTATACTTGTCCTGCGGCCTACCCCGCCCAGTTTTATGGGAAGGGAGGTGTTGCCCAATGGCGTATATTTCCACATTTATCCTGTCCGTCGGAGCAAATGTAGCTTCTTACTACATTTGCAAGTGGCTTGACGGATGGCTGAAGGGCCGTAAGCACTAAAAAGGACCCCCTTTCGGAGATTGCCGCTCCGGGAGGGGGTCTTTTCCTTTTGGGTGTGCCAATGACATATCGGCTTCCACATTTATCATCTTTATTATATGCGATTCCCCGCAAAAGTCAAGCACCGCACGGAAAATTTACAACTGTGCTCTGAGACCGACGTGTTATCTGGCAAAGTTCCAAAATAACGACGCAGCAACGCTGTAAAACAAACTTCGCCAGAGTGGCGAACTTCGGGTCAGCTGGCGAAGTTCGAACTTCGCCAATCAGGGGAACTTCGCCAAGTTGGCGAACATCCAATATTAAACTATATATCGTTTATTTTATAGAACTTCGCCACTTATTCCACCGCAGCATCGCTCACATCAGCGGGCTCAGCAGGCGGAGCACACTGTCCAGTAGCGTCCCGGCCAGCGAGGTGCGGCAGTCGGCCAGCTGCACTTCCCGGCACTCCGGCAGGGTGCGGAGCACATCGTCCCGCAGAGCAATGACCTGACTGTTATAGAGCAGCAGCGCCCCGCACTCAAAGTGGAGGAAGAGGCTGCGGTAATCCATGTTGATACTGCCCACCACGGCGGCGCGGTCATCGCTGACGTAGCACTTGGCGTGGAGGAAGCCGGGCGTGAACTCGTAGATGCGCACCCCCGCCCGGAGCAGCGGCACATAATAGGAGCGGGTCAGCCGGAAGACGAGCTTCTTGTCCGGGATGCCCGGAAGCACCAGCCGGACGTCCACGCCCCGCTTTGCCGCCGCCTTGAGGGCTTCCAGCATGGTCTCCCCCACCGCGAAGTAGGGCGTATAGATATAGACGTACCGCTGGGCCTGATTGATGATATTCAGGTAGACCGTCTCGGCCAGAGCCTCTTCGTCCAGCGGGCTGTCCCCGTAGGGCTGTATCACTCCGTCCGACTGGGCAGACAGGGACACAGCCTGAGGCATAAAAGGCGTATAATCCTCCTCGCTGGGGCGGAAGGCGTTCCAGTGGTCGAGGAACATCACCGTGAAGTTCCAGACCGCCGCGCCCTCGGTGCGGAGAGCTGCGTCCTTCCAGTAGCCGAACCTCTCTTCTTCATTGATATACTCGTCGGCCAGATTGATGCCGCCCGTATAGGCTGTATTTCCGTCCACCACCACGATCTTCCGGTGGTCGCGGTGATTCATGACCAGCGACACCAGCGGCACCACCGGGTTGAACGGGATGCAGCGGATATGCGCCCGCTCCATCTTCACCACGAAATCGGACGGCAGACCCAGCAGACTGCCAAAATCGTCGTAGATGAGCCGGACGTCCACCCCCTGCGCCGCCTTGCGGACGAGGATGTCCTCTACCCCCTTCCACATCTTGCCGGTGCGGACGATGAAGAACTCGAGGAAGATGAACCGCTCTGCCTTTTCGAGGTCGGCCAGCAGGTCAGGGTACATGGCCTCACCGCAGGGGTAGTATTTTGCCGTAGAGTTTTTCCATGCGGGGTATGGCCCGTACTCCGAAACATACCGGCTCAGTCCCCTGCTGGCGGGGTCGAGGGCGTCGGTCTGGCCCGGCTGCTGGGCGAGGTCGGCGGTGTGCTGGCGCTCCACCGCCTGCATCCGCTGGCGCATCCGCTTGGCGGGGGCCTTGTTGCCGAAGGCCAGATAGAGCGCACCGCCCAGCAGCGGCATCATGCCGATAAGGACGAGCCAGATGATCTTATAGTCGCTGTTTTCGTCCTTCCGCACGAGGTAGAGGGTGATGAAGAGGCTGAGGACGTTCAGCCCCGCATTCACCCACACCTTTCCGGCGGTGAGGGAGAAGAAGGCCCAGAGCAGCCAGCCGATCTGCAGCAAAACAAGGGCCACTGTGACCGTGGCCCTGTTGATGACACGATTGAAGAACCGTACGACCGGCAGCCGAAAGAACATCTGCGCCTCCCCCGCTGCCTTTCAGCAGCATTTTTATGGGAATAGTATAGCGCAGAGATGCGGAGATTTCAAGCTCAGGCGTCCGCGTCCTCGAAGCCCACCATGAGGCCGCCCAGCTCGGCGTAGTAGCTGCACAGGCCGCCGCACTCGGTCACCCGCACCTGTGCGCCCTCGAAGACAGCTTTCACCATGTGCATCAGGCGCTCGGCGGCGGCGGGGTTGCCGCAGTGGGCAATGATGACCTTGCCGTCCGTGTAGCCGTGGCCCTTCAGCTCCAGCACGAGGCGCTCGAGAGCGCCGTGCTCGCCGCGGGTCTTGCAGAGGACGTCCAGTTCGCCCACATCGCTGGCCTTGCCGATGACCCGGATGTTGAGCATCCGCGCCACAGCGGCCACAGCGGGCTTCACCCGGCCATTCCGGGCCAGATTCGCCAGCGATTCCAGCGAGAACAGCAGATGGGTGTGGTGACGGTAGCGCAGCATCTCTTCGCAAACGTCGTCAAAGTCCCTGCCCTCTTGGATGAGCGCACGGATATGCTCTGCCAGCAGCACCAGCTCCGGGCCGGCAGACAGGCTGTCCAGCACAAAGACCTGAGCACCCGGGTGCTCTGCCTGATACTCTTCTGCGGCCAGCTGGGCGGCGTTGCAGCTGCCCGACAGGGTGCCGGTGATGGTGATGGCATAAATTTCATCTGCGCCCTCATAAGCCTCCAGCCAGTCGCCGATGTTGGGGCAGGAGGTGCTGGTCTTGCCCTTATAGGTGCGCAGGGCCGTCGCCATTTCCACGGCGTCCAGCGTGCCGTCGTCGAGGTATTCCCTCTCGTCGGTCACGATCTTCAGAGGCACAGCAGCAAAATCAATGCCGTCCAGCTGATACAGGCTGGCAGAAGAGTCCACAACGATTCGTTTCATCTCATCTATCTCCATTCCGGCGGGTGTCCGCCGCATTTTTTACGTTCTGCGAGTCCACTATATCAGTTTTTCAAAAACCTGTCAAGTGATTCGTAAAATTGTTAACGTCGTTTTAATAAACGGTTGACCCCGACTCAAAAATGCGATATACTACCACCATGAATCAGGAAATGAAACGCCGTGTCACGGCCTGCGCCGCCGGGTTTTCCCTGCCGCGCTACCGGGAGCTTCCCTCCGTGGGGCTGTATCTCGACCAGACCGTGCAGCTCGTCAACAGCTGCTTCCGGGGCTTCCCCGGGGTGGAGCTCACCCCCTCCATGGTGAGCAACTACGTCAAGAAAGGAGTCATCTCCCACCCCGTCAAAAAGAAGTATTCCCGCGAACAGCTGGCTTCTCTCATCTATATCGTATTGTCTAAAAATGTCCTCTCGCTGGAAAACATCGACGCCCTGTTCCAGATGCAGCGGGCTCACTGCACCGCCGCTGAAGCCTACGACTACTTCTGCGACGAGGTGGAGAACTGCCTGCCCTTCATCTTCGGGGCCAGCCGCACCATCCGCGACCTCGACCCGGATGCCGCCGACGAAAAGCGTCTGCTGCGCGGCACCATCGTCGCCGCCGTGAACAAGATGTACCTCGACTGCTGCTTCGTCGCCATGCGGCAGGAGGAGGCCCTCTGGCCGGGGATCCTGGGCGACTTACAATAAGATAGGTACAAAAAGCCCCCCGGCACCATGCGGAAGTGCCGGGGGGCTTTTCGTACAAAGCGGGGAGATGCGGAAGCTCTCCGCCTTGGGAGGTTGGTTATTTAGTGGAGCAGCTCGTTGTGTGCAACGCCGCCCACCGTCAGCTCTGCGCTCTCACCGGAGTGGGTGAGGACAAAGAGGGTGTCGTCCACGCCCAGAGACAGCATACTGTCAATGTTCAGGGCGGTCTCACGGAGCTGGGTGCGGAACACGAGGGTGTTCACGCCCTGCGCCTTCAGCTCCTTCAGGTTGCCCAGGCAGCCGGAAAGGACGGCAGTCTCAGCAGGCACCGCCACAACATACCGGCCATCGGCCATGGAGGTCTCGTAGGCCCCTGCGCCGGTAACGGTCAGGGTGACAGCGGAGGAGCCGCCGTTGCTCTCGGGTGCGCCGCAGCGGGTGCAGACGCCATTCACAAAGTGGTGGCCCAGTGCATCACTGATGATCTCCTCGTAGATCTCGCCCTTATGGCCCTCGGTAGTGCAGGTGTAGACCCGCTTGCCCGGGGTGGTGCAGGTGGGCTCTACCGTAGCCGTCAGCTCATACTTGAGATTGCCGGTCTCCACGCCGACCAGATCGCCGACCACCTCGACCGTGCCGTCCTCCTTCTTGACTACCTTGGCGTTCTCCACCTCTTCGATCTTGCCGCCATCGGTCTTGATCTCGACATCTCCGATGATACCGTTTCCCTTTCCATCCCGCTCGCCCGGCATGGCGGTGACAAGGGTACCGCCCGTTTCAACACTCAGGCCAATCTTGCCACCCAAGATAGTCTTGATGCTGCTGCCATTGACTGCTGTGTTGGCATTGTTCTCTGCCTTGCCGCCCAGCGCAGTTGTCGTGCCTCCCTTCACAGTAACTTGGTTATTAACACTATCATAGACACTCGCATGGCCGCCGGTGGCCCTGCCCGAGCCCGACTTGGCATTGCCGCCAATGAGCATAGTCTCACCGGAGGATACAATGCCGCTAGAATGTTTATAGACATAGAGGGCATTGCCTCCGGTAGCATCGCCGCTTTCCGACTCTGCATTGCCGCCGATCGCCGTCAGCTTACCGCCCTTCTGGACCTCATAGCCGCTGCCAACGCCTGACCCCCAGAAGCGGAGAGCAATACCACCCTGGGCCTTTCTCTTCACAGCCTTATCATCGCCGCCAATCGCAATGACCTCGCTGCCCTTTCCAACAACGAGCTTTCCCTCCTTGTAGACGCTAATGCCTGTGCCGCCACCTGTACTTGCATCCTCTCCAGGGTGCAGCTGGTCGCTGCCCTTTGCAGTGAGCTTCGAATTTTTGATGTTAACGTCATCGTTGGCATATATGCCTGTGCCGCCGCCGAAACCGCCGGTGGCCGTAACCGTTGCATTCACCAGATCCAGCTTTCCATTAGCATATATGCCAATGGATCCGCCCTTAGTGCCCGAGCCGCCGGTGGTAGACAGAGAGGAGCCCTCCTTGCCCTGGATCGTCAGCTTGCCTTTACCAGATGATGATATTCCTTTCTCCCCCTTAGCGCCGCTGTTGCCGCCGGTCAGCTCATTCTTGCCCTCCAGCTCCAGCGTCACATCGCCCGTACCGGAAACGGTCACAGCGTTCTTGTTTGTATTCCCTGCATCCACCTTCAGGTTACTAAAGATGACCGTCAGAAGATTGGTAGAATTATTGATGATCTTTACCACATTTCTGGCAGCGTCCTGAGCCTTTTCGGTAAGGGTGGTGGGGGCGTTGGTGTCCCCGTAGGTCTTCTCCTCAGCGGGCTTTTTCTCCCCGGTCTCCTGCTCCGCAGCAGGCTTGGCGGCAGGCTTTGCGGCCTCCTTCTGGGCCTCGGCGTCATACTGGCCGTACTCGATCACCTGATCGGAGGTCTGTTCGGTCTGTTCCGGCTCCTGAGAGTCGGCGGGCTTCTCCTGAGTCTCCTTCTCCTGGGCCTGCTTCTCCTCGTCCTCCGGGGCCAGCAGCTCCAGAGAGCCGGGCTCCTGGGCCTGCTCCTCGGTCTCGCCGGACTTTTCAACCTCGGAGGTGTTTTCGCCGGACTTTTCAACCTCAGAGGTGTTTTCGCTGGACTTTTCAACCTCGGAGGTGTTCTCTTCCTCTGCGTTCAGGCTTTCGGTGGGCTTGGTGTTGTCGCCGGTGTTGTCGCCGGTGATGATGATGTCGTCTGTGCCGTCGCCATCCTCCTTGATGCCGTTTCCGGTCGTTTCCTTGGTGCCGTCCGTCTTGATGGTGACACTGTCGTCGCCGACCTTGATGGTCTTCTCGCCCTCCTCATTCACCGAGACTTCCACACTGCCCTGACTCACATCACAGATGTAAGCAGCCGAGGCCGGGGCAGCAACTGCCGACACCGCCATGCTCAGGGCCAGGACGGCCGCTGCCGTCCGCTTCATATTTTTCCGTAACCGCATAATTTTTACCTCCTGTTTCGTGGTTTTTCCCTTTTTTATTCTACCCCCCCTATTGGTTTTTCAATAGCTTTTGTCAACAATCTTTTGGGCAAATATTTGTCATTTTTCTACAAAAAGGCCGCTGCGCCACACCTTCTGTGCAGCGGCGCGAGCGATTTGTCCATCGACCCATCGGAAAGCGCGGCCTTGATAAGCCATACTTTTGCCCACCGGGTGTGTCTGTTTTGAACAAGAAAAAAGAGGGCCGGTGTACCCACATTTGGTGCAGCTGTCACTTGAATCTTTTTCAGCACCTTTGTATAATATTCTTGTTATCCGGAACAAGGGCGTTCCAGATGAGTCTTCGCTGACCCATCTGGAACGCCTTTTCTGTTATACCATATAAGAGGGACGCCGCGACTGCGCCGCCGAGGTGGACCGCTATCTGATGGGTTACACCAACCTGTGACCCCCTCCCCCTATTTATGACATTCTCTTTCCTATCCTAAACAGAAACGGGAGCTTTCCTTTACCGGGAGGCTCCCGTTTCTGCATTTCACCGCTTTTGTTTTCACAAGGTTTTCACAGTTAGCACGTTCTACCCACTTGAAACAGATACCCCCAAGTGGTAAAATCAGAGTGTCAGGAGATTTACCCCCACAGGGTACGTTTCCTCTTCACACTGATACACCCGGAAAGGAGTCATCTGCTATGACTGATGCTGAAAAAAAGCCCTGCTGCGCCGCCGAGCCTGCCGAAAAGGATACTGCTCCCTCCTGCTGCCGCCACAAGGACCGTACCCCTGAGGAGTACCGCGCCCTCGCCAACCGGCTGAGCCGCATCGAGGGCCAGGTGCGCGGTATCCGCGCGATGCTGGACAAGGATGTCTACTGCGCCGATATTCTGGTGCAGGTGGCTGCGGTGAACGCTGCACTGAACGGCTTTTCCAAAGAGCTGCTGAGCCAGCACGTCCGCACCTGCGTGGCCGACGATTTGAGAGCCGGCGGGACGCAGAAGCTGGACGAACTGCTGCAGCTGCTGCCCCGGCTCATGAAATGACCCCGTTCCGGGCATCCTATATGAGGGAAAGGAATCCGCAATGGAACAATACAATGTCACGGGCATGAGCTGCGCGGCCTGCTCCGCCCGGGTAGAAAAGGCCGTGAAGAAGGTGCCGGGCGTCACGAGCTGCTCGGTGAGCCTTCTGACAAACTCCATGGGCGTGGAAGGCACAGCCTCCCCTGCCGCCATCCTCTCGGCTGTGCAGGAGGCAGGCTACGGCGCAAGCCCGAAGAATGCCTCCGCCAGTAAGGCTTCGGACGCCAGTGCCGACCTCGACGCACTGGCTGACCGCGAGACACCGAAGCTCAAGCGCCGCCTCATCGCCTCGCTGGGCTTCCTGCTGGTGCTGATGTACTTCTCCATGGGCCACATGATGTGGGGCTGGCCCCTGCCCCACTGGTTCGACGGCAACCATGTCGCCATGGGCCTTGTCCAGCTGCTGCTGGCGGGCATCGTCATGGTCATCAACCAGAAGTTCTTCATCAACGGCTTCAAGGGCCTCATCCACGGCGCACCCAACATGGATACGCTGGTGGCCCTCGGCTCCATGGCAAGCTTCGTGTGGAGCACTTATGCCCTCTTCGCCATGACCCGCGCCCAGGTGGATGGCAACGACGAGCTCGTCATGCACTATATGATGGAGTTCTACTTCGAGTCTGCCGCCATGATCCTGACCCTCATCACGGTGGGCAAGATGCTGGAAGCCCGCTCCAAGGGCAAGACCACCGACGCCCTCAAGAGCCTGATGAAGCTAGCCCCCAAGACCGCCACGCTGGTGCGGGACGGCGCGGAAGTGACCGTGGCCATCGCCGACGTGCAGAAGGGCGACGTCTTTGTGGTCCGCCCCGGCGAGAATATCCCGGTGGACGGCGTGGTGCTGGAAGGCACCAGTGCAGTCAATGAGAGCGCCCTGACCGGCGAGAGCATCCCGGTGGACAAGGCCATCGGCGACAAAGTCAGCGCTGCCACAACCAACCAGTCGGGCTTCCTCCGCTGCGAGGCCACCCGCGTCGGCGAGGATACCACGCTGGCTCAGATCATCAAGATGGTCAGCGATGCCGCCGCCACCAAAGCTCCTATCGCCAAAATCGCCGACACCGTGTCGGGCTTCTTCGTCCCGGCGGTCATCTCCATTGCCGTCGTGACCACCATCGTCTGGCTGCTGCTGGGCCATGAGCTGGGCTATGCGCTGGCACGCGGCATCTCCGTTCTGGTCATCAGCTGCCCCTGCGCACTGGGCCTTGCAACACCTGTGGCTATTATGGTGGGCAATGGCCTCGGCGCAAAAAACGGCATCCTCTTCAAGACTGCCGCCTCGCTGGAAGCCGCAGGCCGCACCCAGATCGTGGCGCTGGACAAGACCGGCACCATCACCGAGGGCGCACCCCGCGTCACCGACCTGCTGCCCGCTGAGGGCGTCACCGAGACGGAGCTGCTGACGCTGGCCGCCGCGCTGGAAGGCCGCAGCGAGCACCCTCTGGCAAAGGCAGTTCTGGCCGACGCTGAGGCAAAGGCCATCACTCCCCCGGAAGTCACTGACTTCGCGGCCCTGCCGGGCAATGGTCTGGCGGCCAAGCTGGACGGCATGGACATCTATGCCGGCAATGCCGCCTTCATCCAGACCAAGCTCACCCTGCCCGCCGCACTGGCACAGCAGGCTGAAAAGCTGGCCTCTGAGGGCAAGACTCCCCTCTTCTTCGGCGGCGCAGGCCGTCTGCTGGGCGTTATCGCCGTGGCCGACACCATCAAAGAGGACAGCCCCGAAGCCATCCGTCAGCTGCAGAACATGGGCATCCGGGTCGTGATGCTCACCGGCGACAACCAGCGCACCGCCGACGCCATCGGCAGGCAGGCGGGCGTGGACGAGGTCATCGCGGGCGTCCTGCCCGACGGCAAAGAAGCCGTCATCCGTCAGCTGCAGGCCAGCGGCAAGGTGGCCATGGTGGGCGACGGCATCAACGACGCCCCCGCCCTCACCCGTGCCGACACCGGCATTGCCATCGGCGCAGGCACCGACGTGGCCATTGACGCCGCCGACGTCGTGCTGATGAACTCGAAGCTCTCGGACGTGCCTGCGGCCATCCGCCTCAGCCGCGCCACTCTGCGGAACATCCACGAGAACCTGTTCTGGGCGTTCATCTACAATATCATCGGCATCCCGCTGGCGGCTGGTCTGTTCATCCCCTTCGGCCTGACCCTGAATCCCATGTTCGGTGCTGCTGCCATGAGCCTGTCCAGCTTCTGCGTCGTGAGCAACGCCCTGCGGCTCAACCTGTTTGATTTGCACAGCACCAGGCACGACCACAAAACCGCTTCTCCCGCCGCTGCCCCGGTGCAGTCTGCGGCTGAAAATAACAAAAAATCGGACGCCGAAGCGCCCGAAGTCAAAACGGAGGATCATACCATGAAGAAGACCCTGAAAGTGGAAGGCATGATGTGCGGCCACTGCGAAGCCCGCGTGAAGAAGGCTCTGGAAGCCCTGCCCGAGGTGGATGAGGCTGTCGTGAGCCACGAGGCCGGCACCGCCATCGTCACCCTGAACGCCGAGGTCGCCGACGACGTGCTCAAGAACGCCGTCGAGGCACAGGACTACAAGGTCACCGGCATCCAGTAAGCTGTAAGATGCAGAAAAGCCAGCGCACGGAATGTGCGCTGGCTTTTTTATGTATCTCCTTCCGTCACGCCTGCGGCGTGCCACCTCCCTCACTGAGGGAGGCTTTTGCATGACGAAAAGCTTTTTCTACTCGCCAGAGGCCCCCTCTTTGAGGGGGCTGTCTGCAAAGCAGACTGGGGGAGTAAAATTACGGAGTCAGACGGTTGGGGCCGCGGAACAGGAACTCGGCGTCCTTGATGGACTGGCCGCAGAGCAGCATGGTCAGACGGTCGATACCCAGACCGAAGCCGCCGTGCGGGGGGCAGCCGTACTGGAAGAACTCCAGATAGAACTTGACGTCATCGGCCAGGCCCTTCTCCTCTGCCTGCTTCTTCAGCACGTCGTAGCGATGCTCACGCTGTGCGCCGGTGGTGATCTCCACGCCGCGCCAGATGAGGTCGTAGCCCTGCGGCACGCCGTTCTCGTCGCGCATGTGGTAGAAAGCACGCTTCTCGGCGGAGTAGTCGGTGATGAACAGGAACTCGTGGCCGTAGTGCTTCTTGACCCAGTCGTAGCTCAGGCGCTCGGCCTCGGTGGTCAGGTCGCCCTTCTCGCTCTCATCGACCGTGTAGCCGAACTCCTCTTCCAGACCCTTGTACAGGTCGGCCAGCTTGACCACAGGGAACGGAGTGGTGGGGACGACGACTTCCAGACCAAACAGCTCCTTGATCTGCTCGCCGTACTGCTCCTTGACGGCCTTCAGACCGGCAGTCAGAAGCTCTTCCTCCATCTTCATGACGTCCTTGTAAGAGGTGATGTAGCTGAACTCAAGGTCGAAGCCGGAGAACTCGGTGGAGTGCTTGTTGGTGTAGCTCTTCTCCGCGCGGAAGACGGGACCGGTCTCAAAGATGCGCTCGAAGCCGGCGGCCATGGCCATCTGCTTATAGAACTGAGGGCTCTGGGCCAGATAGGCGTTGCGGTCGAAGTAGTCCACCTTGAACACCTCAGAGCCGCTCT
>ERZ827363.2969-NODE-2969-length-13557-cov-3.957932_pt1 | contig 13557 bp, 5 predicted proteins | sample MGYA00519776_ERZ827363 | MGnify/ENA primary metagenome ERZ827363 (study PRJEB31778, sample SAMEA3449288) | human gut metagenome | biome: human gut; feature: human-associated habitat; material: faeces | place: United Kingdom | collected 2010/2012 ...
GCAACTAAACTGGATGCTAGCAAGATTCCTAACGGAGAGTACGAATTTTATTTTTTCACAACTGATAAAGAAAATTCCGCTTACTATGACAATTCCGGATATATTGGCTATACCTTTAACATACAAGATGGTAAGGTTGTCCAAGATGAAGATGATTAGATGATACTTTGATTCCTGCGATAATCTCGCACTCCATACTGGTGGCATAGAGGTATAGGCTATAGCTTAGTGAAAATATTAACCTCAAAACATGCAAAGACATCTCCGAAATAAGTCGGAGATGTCTTTTTGTCTTACAAATTCTTTTTCTTTTTAGCTTTTTTGGTTAGGGAAAGGTCACAATTTTCAATACTAGAGATAAGGTGATTGGCCAATTGGAAGTCATCCACTTGGGGATTCAAGTCCACTTCATAGACCAGTTGTATGCTTTCGCCTCCACCTGTGGTGTTAAGGGAAATCAGGTCGCATTCACTTGTGAAATTGAGCAAGGTTTTAGTGATTTTTTGGTCAATCATGTCCTGATGTGAGACATTAATGGTCAGGAGCCTACGACGTTGGTTGTCGGTACGACTTTGACGATTTTCCAAAAGAAGCCAAACAGCTAGAAGGAAAATGGTAAAGAGGACAGCCAGTAAGAGATAGCCTGTCCCAGATGCCAGACCAATAATCATGGCCATGAAGACAGCGATTAGTTCTCTAGAACCGCTGGTGGCAGAACGAAAACGAATGAGACTAAAGGTCCCTGCCACGGCGATAGAGGTTCCCAAACTCCCATTGACAAGGAAGATAACTAGGGTCATCAAACATGGAAGTAGGGTCAAACTAATGACAAATTCTCTGGTGTATAGGGTTCGGTATTTGTAAGTCCAGGTTAGAGCCAAGCCTAAAATAAGACTGACCAGTAAGGCCAGCATGAGTTGAAGGGGACTAGCGGTTGCGGTCGCATCATTAAAGATAGAATTGAAGAGATTAGACATAGGCAGCAGCTCCTTTTTCTTGTGCTGGACGTGGTCCGTAGTCTAGACCTTGAGATTTATGGTAGGCACAGCTGTATTTTGAGAATTTTTGCTCTTCCAAACCATGTTTGTCTAAGATAGCTTGAAGCCAGTCTGGCTTTTTGCCAGGTGCCTTGATTTCCATAATTATCATATCTTCATCAAGAAGGGGAAATCCATGATTTCCCTTAAAGAGACTGACGTCTTCATCACGGTAAGTCAAATTTTGGTCAAGGGTAACACGTACTTTATTGTAAGCATAGCCTTCGATAGTCTCTTTTTCTTTCATCGAAAAACGGTCGTAGTAGATATACATACGAGGTTTGAGCCCCTCATCATAGCGTTGACGTAAGTGGTGGATATCCTGTAATAGCTGGCGGTCAGTGATTTGACCATGGTTCTTACCATCTGTCATCAAGTTAGTGATGGCAAGTGGAGTTGAAACGAGACGAAACTTATGACCGATTCCTTCATCATCTTTGGCTTTAACCTCTAAAAAGACCTTACTATCAATTTTGGGATTGGCTAGGTAGGTACGCATGCGGATTTTCTCTTGACGGTGATTACCATCTAAGGCATCTTGGATGACGTCAAAATTATCCGTATCAAAGTAAATATTTGAAATGGTAGATGTCGGATAATCATCCTCTACCAAATACTCCTTAAGATCAGTGAGCAGGTCTTCAAGATTTTCCTTTGAGACCACATATTTTGTTTCAATACGTTTAAAACGTGTTTCCAATTGTTTAACCATGAAAAAACTCCTTTTATAGATAATATACAAAGCCGTAAAGCAACTCCCAGGAAAATAGGGAATTTGTTGCAGGACCATCTGTTTTCAAACAGTCGACTTATTGTTTTAATTCTTTTTTATAGTAGAAAAGTTGAGAGCAAATGTACTATTTCTATAAAGCACTTACTTGCTCGTCTATTAGTCTATGGGACTTTTCTGAAAGTTTTCCTAAGCCAAACTTTCACCAAACTTAACTTAAGATAAGTTTTAGTTAACCTTTAGAAATGTTTTAGGTAAGTCCCGTAAACTGTAATCATCCAAACGAACACGAGAGGAAAAAATATGAAATCAAAAAAACTAAAAAAATGGACGACTTTATTGACCTGTGCGACTGCCCTAACAGTCATGACAGCTTGTAGTCAATCAAGCAGTCAGTCAACTGGGACGACGACTACAAGTTCCAAAACAAGTGCTGTAACATCAACGACCAGTAAGAAAACAAATAAGAGCAACAGCAACTACTTTACTTCTAAAGATTCTGATACCTCTTATAATGAAAGCTCAGCTACTAAGATTAAGTTATCAGGCTCATCTGCGGATGTTTCAGGTGATGGTGCAGCCCTATCAGGTTCAACTGTAACCATCTCCAAAGCTGGGACCTACGTCATTTCAGGAAAATCCGATGGTGTGCAAATCAAGGTAGACGCTGGAGATTCAGACGATGTCCATATTGTTCTAGATGGTGCTACCATGACAAATACAAATGCAGCAATCAATGCCACAAAAGCTGGTCATGTCTATCTGACACTTAAAGATGGCACTACAAACACACTTTCTGATTCAAGTTCTAATAGTGATGAAGATGCGGATGCTGTGATTTTTTCTAAAGGAGATTTGACCATTAATGGTTCAGGTACTCTAAACATTGATGCCAAGAAAAACAACGGTATTAAAGCCAATGACAGCCTTCATATGACTGGCGGTACCTATAAGATTTCCTCAGTCGGTGATGCCTTCAATGTCAATGATGAACTCAACATCACAGGAACAACCATGACCATTGAGGCAGAAGAAGATGCTGTTAAGGTTGACAATGATGACGACACTTCAGCAGGTACAATGTATCTGTCTGACAACACCATGACCATCAAGGCTGGTGATGACGGTATTCATGCGTCAGGGGACATGATTATTGATAGTGGTACTTACAAGATTGAAAAATCAACTGAAGGTATCGAAGGAAAATCTGTGACCATCAATGGTGGAAATATCGATGTCTATGCAACGGACGATGGTGTTAATGCCGCTAATAGTAATGCCAGTCAAAGTGAGATTTTCTTCAAGATGACCGGTGGAACCCTAAATGTTGAGGTTGGCCAGGGCGATACCGACCCAATCGATTCTAACGGCGATATTTTTGTATCGGGTGGAACGATTAATTTGACTGGTCAGTCTGGCTTTGACTTTGATGGTTCAGCGACCTATACCGGTGGTGACATTACTATCAATGGTGAAAAACAAACTAAGATTGAAAACTCAATGCCTGGCGGCGGTGGTCCCCAAGGTGGTGGGCAACCAGGTGGCTTTGGAGGAGGTCACTAAAGAGTCATAGGATGAGACAGAAAGGAAGTGCCTATGTATATTATTATTCCAGCTTATGAACCAGACAAACGCCTGATTCAGGTGGTTCAAGATATTACCATAAAACTCCCTAAATCCCGTATTATTGTTGTTAATGATGGGAGTGGCCCAGGCTATAACGACTATTACGACGAAACGGCTTTTATTGGAGCGACTGTCCTTACCCATCCTATCAATAAAGGAAAAGGAGCTGCTCTCAAAACTGCCTTTGCTCACATTCAAGAAGAAGTAGTCAGTCAGCACCTTTCGGCTCAACCTATTGTCACAGTTGACAGTGACGGTCAGCATCTGATTAAGGATATTGTCCGTGTGGCCAAGGCAACCGAGGAAAATCCAAGTCATCTTATCTTGGGTGCGCGTGCCTTTGTTGGTAAGGTGCCAGCACGTAGCCGCTTTGGAAATAAGGTGACTGCTGGACTCTTCCGTCTAGTAACTGGCCAAAAGGTGACAGATACTCAGACAGGGCTTCGAGGCATGTCAACCGACCTGATTCCATGGCTTCTTAATCTGGATGGCAATCGTTTCGAGTACGAGTTTAATATGTTGCTTGAAGCCAAAAAGTCAGGCCACCAAATCTCTGAAGTCCCTATCGAGACCGTTTATCTGGAGGAAAATAAAAGTTCACACTTTCGGCCTATTCGTGATTCCATCCGTATTTACAGCCCTTTTTTAAAGTTCTCTGGCACGGCCGTCTTGGCCTCAGTCATTGATGCAACAGCCTTATTTGTGCTCTTTGCCTTGACGAAGAATCTGCTCCTTTCGGTCGTGCTAGCTCGTGTGATTTCGGCTTCCAGCCAGTGTTTGCTGAACGCCAATGTGGTCTTCAATCCGACAAGCTCTCTCTTTAGATCGAGTGTTCGCTACTTTATGTTGGTCCTGGTCCTCTTGGCCTGTAACTATTTTTTACTTAGTAGTCTAGTTGCCATTGGTTTAGGACTAGTTCTGGCAAAATTGGTTACAGAAACCTTGCTCTTTTTAGTCAGCTACAGGGTCTAACATAATGTGGTTTTTGCTTAATAGCTGACTTGAAAATCGCTAACTGATTGAATAGAGATAGTTTATTTACCTCTCAATTACCTCTAAAAATTTTCCTAAAAATATAGAAAAAACTACCGTTTTCGACATTCGGTAGTTTTTAATGATTGTCAAAATGTTTTTCAATTTACATTATGATTAAAAATTGAAATGACTTGATAAAGACTCGAAAAGGCTGAAAAAAATATGCTATAATGAAATTGTTTGAATTATGTAGATTTCATTCAAACTAGGAAAATGAAAAGAGGACCTAAAATGGGAAAAAAGGTACATTATAAGCTTCACAAAGTTAAGAAGCAGTGGGTGACGATTGCCGTCACTTCGGCAGCACTTGCCTCTATCGTAGGTGGCGCTACAGTTGCCAATCAAAAGGTTTCAGCTGATGAAACAACTCAACCAGTTGCCTCTACGACAGCTGAAAGCGATGTTGTCGTCGAAACGCATGAAGTAGCCGCTCCTGCAGCAACTGCTACGACAGATGCGACAGCAACAACAACTGACAAGGCTGCTGATACTGCAACAGTCGAAACTCCTGCGGCAGCAACCACTGCAGCAGATACAACTACTAATACCGCAACACCAGCAACAACTGATCGTGCAGCAGTAGCAAATGGTGCGACAACAGAAACACCAGCTGCAGCAGCGACAGATACAACGCTTACAGTAGCTGAAAAACCAAAATCTGGTGTTACTGAAAAAGAAGAAACAGCCGCACTCTCTTTGGACAACATCAAACAAGTTGATGGTAAATACTATTATGTCAAAGAAGATGGTTCATACAAAACAAATTTTGCTGTTTCAGTTAATGGCCAGTTGCTTTACTTCGGTAAAGACGGTGCTTTGACAAGCACATCAACACACTCATTCACACCGGGTACAACTAATCTAGTTGATGCTTTCTCTTCACATAACCGTGCTTACGATTCTAAGAAAGAAAGCTTCGAGTTGGTAGATGGGTACTTGACACCAAACAGCTGGTACCGTCCAGTCACTATTTTGGAAAATGGTGAAAAATGGCGTGTGTCAACTGAGAAAGATTTCCGTCCACTTTTGATGGCATGGTGGCCTGATGTAGATACACAAGTAGCCTACCTCAATACTTTCTCTAAACACTTTAACCTTAACGCAACTTATTCAACCAGCCAAAGTCAATCTGAATTGAATGCAGCTGCTAAGACAATTCAAATTAAGATTGAACAAGAAATTTCAGCTAAAAAATCAACTGAATGGCTTCGTCAAGCAATTGAGTCTTTTGTAAAAGAACAAGACCAGTGGAATACTACAACTGAAAACTATACCCTTGCTGACCACCTTCAAGGGGGAGCTCTTCTTTATGTCAATAATGACAAGACACCTTGGGCAAATTCTGATTACCGTTTGCTTAACCGTACACCAAGTAACCAAGATGGTTCTCTAAATGGTACAGGAAGATACTTGGGTGGTTATGAATTCCTACTTGCCAATGACGTTGATAACTCAAACCCAGTTGTGCAAGCTGAGCAGTTGAACCAAATTCACTATCTTGTGAACTGGGGATCAATTGTTATGGGTGATAAGGATGCTAACTTTGATGGTATCCGTGTTGATGCAGTTGATAATGTCGATGCAGACCTTCTCCAAGTTTATACAAACTACTTCCGTGCAGCCTTTGGTGTGGATAAATCTGAAGCCAATGCACTTGCTCACATTTCTATCCTTGAAGCTTGGGATTTAAATGATAATGCTTATAATCAAAAACATGATGGTGCAGCCCTTGCCATGGATAATAACCTTCGTTATGCAATTATGGGTGCACTTTATGGATCGGGCTCTTCATTGAAAGATTTGATTACTAGCAGTTTGACAGACCGTACAAATAATAGTAAGTATGGAGATACACAAGCTAACTATATCTTTGCGCGTGCTCATGATAACCTTGTTCAAGATATCATTCGTGATATTGTTCAAAAAGAAATCAATCCAAAATCAGATGGTTATACCATGACTGATGCTGAATTGAAACGTGCCTTTGAAATCTATAATGAAGATATTAAGAAGGCAGAAAAACGTTATACTATTAACAATATTCCAGCTGCCTATGCTTTGATTCTTCAAAATATGGAGCAGGTAACTCGTGTTTATTATGGAGATCTTTATACGGATAACGGCCAATATATGGCTACCAAGTCTCCTTACTACGATGCTATCACAACGCTCTTGAAGAACCGTATGAAATATGTTTCAGGTGGACAATCGATGAAAGTCGACACGTTCAATGGAAAAGAAATCTTGTCATCTGTTCGTTACGGTAAAGATATTATGACTGCTGACCAAACTACGGGTGTAGCAGAAACAAGTAAACATTCTGGTATGTTGACACTTATTGCCAATAATCAGGATTTCTCACTGGGTGATGGTACTTTGAAAGTTAACATGGGTAAACTTCATGCTAACCAAGCCTACCGTCCATTACTTCTTGGTACTGATAAGGGAATTGTCACTTACGAAAATGATGCAGCAGCAGCTGGAAAAATTAAATACACCGATGCTGAAGGAAACTTGTCTTTCAGTGGAGATGAAATCAAGGGGTATCGAACTGTTGATATGAGAGGTTATCTTGGTGTTTGGGTACCAGTAGGTGCACCTGATAACCAAGATATCCGTGTTAAAGGTTCAGATAAGAAACTTGACAAGACATTTTCTGCTACTGAAGCATTGGACTCACAAGTTATCTATGAAGGTTTCTCAAACTTCCAAGATTTTGTTGAAAAAGACAGCCAGTATACCAATAAATTGATTGCAGAAAACGCAGAACTCTTCAAGTCATGGGGAATCACATCATTCGAGATGGCTCCTCAATTTGTATCGGCTGATGACCGTACCTTCCTTGATTCTGTTATCCAAAATGGCTATGCCTTTACTGACCGTTATGACCTTGCCATGAGTAAGAATAACAAATACGGTTCTAAAGAAGATCTTCGTGATGCCCTTAAGGCGCTTCACAAGCAAGGTATTCAAGCAATTGCTGACTGGGTTCCAGATCAACTTTACCAATTGCCAGGACAAGAAGTTGTAACAGCAACACGTGCTAATAGTTATGGTACTCCAAAGGCCAATGCTTATATCAATAACACTTTATATGTTGCAAATTCTAAATCATCAGGTAAGGACTTCCAAGCTCAATATGGTGGTGAGTTCCTTGATGAGCTCCAAAAGAAATATCCACAGTTGTTTGAAGATGTGATGATATCAACTGGTAAGAAGATTGATCCATCTGTTAAAATCAAGCAATGGTCTGCTAAGTACATGAATGGTACTAATATCCTTGGTCGTGGTAATCGTTATGTTCTCAGCAACGATGCTACTGGTCGCTATTATCAAGTTACTGATAATGGCATCTTCTTGCCAAAACCTTTGACAGACCAAGGTGGTAAGACAGGTTTCTACTATGATGGTAAGGGTATGGCCTACTTTGATAATAGTGGTTTCCAAGCTAAGAATGCTTTCATTAAATATGCTGGAAATTACTATTACTTCGATAAAGAAGGTTATATGTTGACTGGTCGTCAAGATATCGATGGTAAGACTTATTTCTTCTTGCCAAATGGTGTACAGCTTCGTGATTCTATTTATCAACAAGATGGTAAATATTATTACTTTGGTAGCTTTGGTGAGCAGTACAAAGATGGTTACTTTGTATTCGATGTACCGAAAGAAGGTACTTCAGAAACAGAAGCTAAATTCCGTTATTTCTCACCAACTGGAGAAATGGCTGTTGGCTTGACTTATGCTGGTGGAGGATTGCAATACTTTGATGAAAATGGCTTCCAAGCTAAAGGTACTAAGTATGTGACTCCAGACGGAAAACTCTACTTCTTTGATAAAAATTCAGGTAATGCCTACACAAATCGTTGGGCAGAAATCGATGGTATCTGGTATGAATTCAACGATCAAGGCTATGCACAAGCTAAGAAGGGTGAATTCTACACAACAGATGGCTCAACATGGTTCTACCGTGATGCAGCTGGTAAAAATGTGACAGGTGCCCTTACTTTGGACGGTCACGACTATTACTTCCGTGCAAATGGTGCCCAAGTTAAAGGTGAATTTGTTACTGAAAATGGCAAGATTAGCTACTACACTGTAGATAATGGTTACAAGGTTAAAGACAAGTTCTTCGAAGTGAACGGCAAGTGGTACCATGCTGATAAGGATGGTAACCTCGCCACAGGTCGTCAAACAATTGACCACCTTAACTATTACTTCAATGCTGATGGAAGCCAAGTCAAATCTGATTTCTTCACTCTTGATGGTGGTAAGACATGGTACTACGCCAAAGATAATGGTGAAATCGTGACAGGTGCCTATAGTGTTGGTGGTAAAAACTATTACTTCAAGGAAGATGGTAGTCAAGTCAAAGGTGACTTCGTTAAGAATGCTGACGGATCACTCTCTTACTATGATAAAGATTCAGGTGAGCGTCTTAATAACCGTTTCTTGACAACTGGAAACAATGTTTGGTATTACTTCAAAGATGGTAAGGCTGTAACAGGACGCCAAAATATCGATGGTAAAGAATATTACTTTGATAATTTGGGACGTCAAGTTAAAGGTAGCCCAATCAGCACACCAAAAGGAGTAGAATACTACGAATCAGTTCTTGGCGAACGTGTGACAAACACATGGATCACTTTCCAAGACGGTAAGACTGTCTTCTTCGATGAAAATGGTTATGCTGATTTCGATAAATAATCAATCAATCTAATCTTAATCTGAGAGATTAAGTGAAAAACGATATGATTTGACATGAATTTATAGGTGAAATTTCTTGAAAACGGAAATCGTTTAAGGAAATTTTGCCTTTTTTTGTACCTTAAAGAAAAAATCTGACAAATATCAATTTTGAGTCAGAATCATTGTAAAAGCTATTGTATCAAGGACTTTGGCGGCTTTTATGAAAAATAGTTTTAGTTATCAAATGATATGAAAATGAGAATTGAAAACCTATGAAATAGGTGTGTTACAAAACTTTTCTAATGTTGCTGTTATGTTACATATAATTTATAAAAAAACAATTAATTCGAGAAATAGTTAGAAAATAATGATATAATGTAATTGTTTGAAATCGGATAGATTTCAGTCTGATTTTGACAAATAAAATCACGGGGAAAATTATAATGGAAAATAAGATACACTATAAGCTTCATAAAGTTAAGAAGCAATGGGTTACAATTGCAGTTGCTTCTGTAGCACTTGCTACTGTCTTGGGAGGATTGTCTGTAACAACATCTTCAGTTTCAGCGGATGAAACTCAAGATAAGACAGTAACTCAATCAAATTCAGGTACAACAGCTTCTTTAGTTACTTCTACTGAAGCAACCAAAGAAGTCGATAAACGTACAAATACAAAAGAAGCAGATGTTTTAACGCCTGCTAAAGAAACAAATGCCGTCGAAACAGCAACTACAACGAACACACAAGCAACAGCTGAAGCAGCTACAACAGCAACAACAGCTGATGTAGCAGTGGCAGCTGTTCCAAATAAAGAAGCAGTTGTGACAACAGATGCACCAGCTGTTACAACTGAAAAAGCAGAAGAACAACCAGCAACAGTGAAGGCTGAAGTTGTAAACACAGAAGTTAAAGCGCCAGAAGCTGCTTTGAAAGATTCAGAAGTAGAAGCTGCGCTTTCCTTGAAAAACATCAAAAACATTGATGGTAAATATTACTATGTTAATGAAGATGGTTCACACAAAGAAAACTTTGCCATTACTGTAAATGGTCAATTGCTTTACTTCGGTAAAGATGGTGCCCTTACAAGCTCATCAACATACTCTTTCACACCAGGAACAACAAATATTGTTGATGGTTTCTCAATAAATAACCGTGCCTACGATTCATCTGAAGCTAGCTTTGAATTGATTGATGGTTATTTGACTGCAGATAGCTGGTACCGTCCAGCTTCTATCATCAAAGATGGTGTAACTTGGCAAGCATCAACTGCAGAAGATTTCCGTCCACTTTTGATGGCTTGGTGGCCAAATGTAGATACACAAGTTAACTACTTGAACTACATGTCTAAAGTCTTCAATTTGGATGCTAAATATTCAAGTACAGATAAGCAAGAAACTTTGAAAGTTGCTGCTAAGGACATTCAAATCAAGATTGAGCAAAAGATTCAGGCTGAAAAATCAACACAATGGTTGCGTGAAACTATTTCTGCTTTTGTTAAGACACAACCACAATGGAACAAAGAAACTGAAAACTACTCTAAAGGTGGCGGCGAAGATCACCTTCAAGGTGGTGCCCTTCTTTATGTGAATGATTCACGTACACCATGGGCGAATTCTGACTATCGTCGTTTGAACCGTACAGCAACTAACCAGACTGGTACAATTGATAAATCGATTCTTGATGAGCAATCAGATCCAAACCACATGGGTGGTTTCGACTTCTTGCTAGCTAATGACGTAGATTTGTCAAACCCAGTTGTTCAAGCGGAACAATTGAACCAAATCCACTACCTTATGAACTGGGGTTCAATCGTTATGGGTGACAAGGATGCTAACTTCGATGGTATCCGTGTCGACGCGGTAGATAATGTCGATGCAGACATGCTTCAACTCTACACAAACTACTTCCGTGAGTACTATGGTGTTAACAAATCTGAAGCAAACGCTCTTGCTCACATCTCAGTCCTTGAAGCATGGAGTCTTAATGACAACCACTACAATGACAAGACAGATGGCGCTGCGCTTGCCATGGAAAACAAACAACGTTTGGCTCTCCTCTTCTCATTGGCTAAACCAATCAAAGAACGTACACCGGCTGTAAGTCCTTTGTATAACAATACTTTCAACACGACACAACGTGATGAAAAGACTGATTGGATTAACAAAGATGGAAGCAAGGCCTATAACGAAGACGGAACAGTTAAACAGTCTACAATCGGTAAATATAACGAGAAATACGGAGATGCGTCAGGAAACTACGTCTTTATCCGTGCCCATGATAACAACGTTCAAGATATTATTGCTGAAATCATCAAGAAAGAAATCAATCCAAAATCAGATGGTTTCACAATCACTGATGCTGAAATGAAGAAAGCCTTTGAGATTTATAACAAAGACATGCTCAGCAACGACAAAAAATATACCTTGAACAACATCCCAGCAGCATACGCTGTTATGTTGCAAAACATGGAAACAATCACTCGTATCTACTATGGAGACCTTTATACAGATAATGGTAATTACATGGAAACTAAGTCTCCATATTACGATACCATCGTTAACTTGATGAAGAATCGTATCAAGTATGTATCTGGTGGACAAGCTCAACGTTCATACTGGTTGCCAACTGATGGTAAGATGGACAATTCAGATGTTGAACTCTACCGTACAAATGAAGTCTATGCTTCAGTACGTTATGGTAAAGACATCATGACAGCTGATGATACAGAAGGTTCTAAATACAGCCGTACATCTGGTCAGGTAACACTTGTAGCTAACAATCCAAAATTGACTTTGGATCAATCAGCTAAATTAAAAGTTGAAATGGGTAAAATCCATGCCAACCAAAAATACCGTGCTTTGATTGTTGGTACAGCTGATGGTATCAAGAACTTTACATCTGATGCAGATGCAATCGCAGCAGGTTACGTTAAAGAAACAGACAGCAACGGTGTCTTGACTTTCGGTGCGAATGACATTAAGGGTTATGAAACATTTGATATGTCTGGTTTCGTAGCAGTTTGGGTTCCAGTTGGAGCTTCAGATGATCAAGATATCCGAGTAGCGCCTTCAACAGAAGCTAAAAAAGCTGGAGAGTTGACTCTTAAAGCGACTGAAGCTTATGATTCACAATTGATCTACGAAGGTTTCTCTAACTTCCAAACTATTCCAGATGGTTCAGATCCTTCAGTTTATACTAACCGTAAGATTGCTGAAAATGTTGATTTGTTCAAGTCATGGGGCGTAACATCATTTGAAATGGCACCTCAATTTGTATCTGCTGACGATGGTACCTTCCTTGACTCAGTTATCCAAAATGGTTATGCTTTTGCAGACCGTTACGATCTTGCTATGAGTAAGAACAATAAATACGGTTCTAAAGAAGATTTACGTGATGCTCTTAAAGCACTTCACAAGGCTGGTATCCAAGCAATCGCTGACTGGGTTCCAGACCAAATTTACCAATTGCCAGGTAAAGAAGTTGTAACAGCAACTCGTACTGATGGTGCCGGCCGTAAAATTGCAGACGCTATCATCGATCATTCACTTTATGTGGCTAACACTAAGTCATCAGGCAAAGATTACCAAGCTCAATACGGTGGTGAATTCTTGGCTGAGCTTAAAGCTAAGTACCCTGAAATGTTCAAGGTAAACATGATTTCAACTGGTAAACCAATTGATGATTCTGTTAAATTGAAACAATGGAAGGCTGAATACTTCAACGGAACAAACGTTCTTGAACGTGGTGTTGGCTATGTACTTAGCGATGAAGCAACTGGTAAATACTTCACAGTCACTAAAGATGGTAACTTCATTCCTCTTCAATTGACAGGTAAAGAAAAGGTTGTTACTGGATTCTCAAGTGATGGTAAAGGAATCACTTACTTCGGTACAAGTGGTACTCAAGCTAAATCTGCCTTTGTAACCTTCAATGGTAACACCTATTACTTCGATGCTCGTGGTCACATGATTACAAACGGTGAATACTCACCAAATGGTAAAGACGTTTATCGTTTCTTACCAAATGGTATCATGTTGAGTAATGCCTTCTACATTGATGCTAATGGTAATACCTACCTTTATAACTCTAAAGGTCAAATGTACAAGGGTGGTTACACTAAATTTGACGTTACTGAAACTGATAAAGACGGTAAAGAGTCTAAGGTTGTGAAATTCCGTTACTTCACTAATGAAGGTGTCATGGCCAAAGGTGTTACGGTTATTGATGGCTTCACACAATACTTTGGAGAAGACGGTTTCCAAGCTAAAGATAAATTAGTAACCTTTAAAGGTAAAACTTATTACTTTGACGCACACACTGGTAATGCTATCAAGGATACTTGGAGAAATATCAATGGTAAGTGGTACTACTTTGATGCAAACGGTGTTGCTGCTACAGGTGCACAAGTCATCAATGGTCAAAAACTTTACTTCAATGAAG
>ERZ827363.2981-NODE-2981-length-13512-cov-6.629932_pt1 | contig 13512 bp, 8 predicted proteins | sample MGYA00519776_ERZ827363 | MGnify/ENA primary metagenome ERZ827363 (study PRJEB31778, sample SAMEA3449288) | human gut metagenome | biome: human gut; feature: human-associated habitat; material: faeces | place: United Kingdom | collected 2010/2012 ...
TGAATTAGATTCACAATCAGCTTTTTGTTATGTTGCTTCATAAATACGATATATATTGTTACCACATATTTTAGTACGATTTTATACACTTACACATTGTATTTTCTATTAGAAATATGGGAGATATCTTATATAGCATAGTTATTTGATATCACTGAAATAATCATAGCTTTAGGTTTATGGCACAATAAATGTTACTGTCTGTAAAAGTGATAATATAACTTTTTTCGAAATAGAATATTGAAATTGTGATGATTGATATAAAAGGTCGTAAAATGTGTTCTTTTGGTAATTTTACTTTTAAAACTATAAAAAGTTTGGTATACTAAGTAAAATGATTGGAAAGGTATGAACGGTATGTTGAAAAACAAAACAGTCTTGCTTTGCATTTCGGGAGGAATTGCTGCTTATAAAATGGCACATGTTGCAAGTGCGCTAAAAAAGCAGCACTGTAATGTCCATGTCATTATGACCGAAAATGCAACCAATTTCATTACTCCTATTACGTTTGAGGAACTAACAGGGAATAAATGTGTAGTTCATACTTTTGATAGAAATTTTCAGCATAATGTGGAGCATGTGGCATTGGCGAAACAGGCGGATATCTGCTTGATTGCTCCGGCAACCGCCAATGTAATTGCAAAGTTGGCACACGGACTTGCAGACGATATGTTAACCACTACAGTTTTGGCATGCAGATGTCCTAAGATTGTGGCTCCTGCTATGAATACGGCTATGTATGAAAATCCGATTACACAAGATAATATAGAAACATTGCAGTCTTACGGTTTTACCGTCATTCCCTCCGGTTCCGGCCTGTTGGCCTGCGGCGATACGGGCTCCGGCCGCCTGCCCGATGAGGGCGTTCTGGTGGACTATGTGGCACGGGAGCTGGAACACGAAAAAGACATGCAGGGCATGAAAGTGGTGGTTTCCGCTGGCGGCACCCGCGAACCGATGGATCCGGTGCGCTACCTGACAAACCATTCCACCGGCAAAATGGGCTATGCCGTGGCCCGCGCCTGTATGCTGCGCGGCGCGGATGTGACGCTGCTGACATCTTCCGACTTGCCGCCGGTTCCGTTTGTCAAAATGGTGCCTTTTGCCACCGCGGCAGAACTGTTTGAAGCTGTCAAGGCCAACGCCATGGATGCGGATGCCCTGGTGATGGCCGCCGCTGTGGCGGACTACCGCCCGGCCCAGGTGGCGCAGGATAAGATCAAAAAGCACGATGGTGAACTTTCAATTGAGCTGGAACGCACGGATGACATTCTGGGCTGGGTCGGCGAGCACAAGCCGGAGCAGTTGTTTGTCTGCGGCTTTTCGATGGAAACGAAAGATCTGATCGAAAATTCTACTGCCAAGCTGCACAAGAAAAACATGGATATGATTGTGGCCAACAATGTCAAGGTGCCCGGCGCCGGTTTTGGCGTGGATACCAACGTTGTAACCCTGATTACCGAAAGCATTTCCACCGCGCTGCCGCTGCAAAGCAAGGATGATGTTGCCATGCACATTGCGGACGTCATTGTGGAAGCAAAGCGGAGAAAACAGAAAAAGTAAGGCAATACCGCATAATTCTAAGTGCCGATACGGCGAGCGAGGTGCGGCAGATGCCAAGCCAAAAGCGCAGATAATACTGGATGTCTTATCGAGCATTTTGGCAACGCAGATGCCGTGCCGCAGCTGCCGGAGCGGTGCTTAAGCCGTCAGGCGGGAATTGTGCGGTGTTGCCTAAAGCTGCCCCCGCAAAAGAAACGAAGCAGCAAAAGAATAAGCTGATTTGGCACCCCTGCAGCCACGCAGGGGTGCTTTTGCATGTGCACACAATTTTCACATCCTGGCAAAAAAACGACGCACAATTTTCACAAATAGGCAGTATACTTCTGGATAGTTCAGGGGTACGCCTGCCCTGCGGCGGGCGGCCCCCAAGAAAAGGGGAGTGCATCCATTGATCGAAGTCAAGCATTTGACCAAGCGTTACGGAAAACACACCGCGGTCGATGATATCAGCTTCACTGTGCAGGACGGCTGTATTTACGGCCTGCTGGGGCCCAACGGCGCCGGCAAATCCACCACAATGAACATGATCACCGGGTATCTTGCGCCCACGGGCGGCACCGTTGCCATTGACGGCCATGATGTTCAGGAAGAGCCCAAGGAGGCCAAAGCCTGCATCGGCTACCTGCCGGAAATTCCGCCGCTGTATACCGATATGACCGTGCAGGAATACCTGCTGTTTGTCAGCGAGCTGAAAGGCAAAAAGAAAAAAGCGGACCGCGTGCAGGATGTAGCGCAGGCCGTGCAGCGCGCTGGGCTGCAGGAGATGGAAAAGCGGCTGATCCGCAACCTTTCCAAAGGCTACCGCCAGCGCGTTGGCATTGCCGCTGCGCTGCTGGGCAGCCCCAAGGTGATCATTCTGGACGAACCCACCGTTGGCCTAGACCCCGCCCAGATGATCGAGATCCGCAACCTCATCCATGACCTGGGAGAGACCCACACCGTCATCCTTTCCAGCCATATCCTGAGCGAAGTGCAGACGATCTGTGACCGCGTGCTGATTATTGCGCACGGTAAAGTGGCCGCCCAGGGCACGCCGGAAGAGCTGGCCGCCCAGCTGGCTGCCCGCGGCATGATTGCCGCCACGGCACTTGGCACCAAAGAACAGATTCTGGCCGCTGCCGCCAAGGTGGAGGGCCTGACCGACCTGCGCGTGACCGCAGAAAAGGGCGATGAAGTCAGCTTTACCGCCACCAGCACCGCCGGTGCAGACCTGCGCGCGGCCCTGTCCAAGGCGCTGGCCGAAGCTGGCTGCCCGGTTGTGTCCCTGACAAGCGATACGATGAGTTTGGAGGATATCTTCCTACAGATCACCGAGACTGCACCGGCGGAAGCCCAGCCGGAAGAAACCGAAGAACCGGCTCCGGAAGAGGCTGCCGCACAGCCGGAACAGTCTGCTGAGCCTGCCGAACCGCAGGCCCCGGCGGATGATACTCCGGAACAACCGGAAGCCGAAAACGACCAAAAGGAGGAAGAGTGAGCCATGTTTGCCATTTTTAAGCGGGAACTGCGCAGCTATTTCACCAGCCTGGTCGGCTATGTTGTCATTGGTGTTATGCTGGCGTTTATCGGGTTATATTACTCCGCCAACTGCCTGGTGTATGGCACGTCGGATTTTTCAACCGTTTTGTATTCTACCACGCTGGTCATGCTGTTTTTGCTGCCGGCGCTGACCATGCGCAGCTTTGCGGATGAACGCCGCAATAAAACCGACCAGCTGCTGCTCACCAGCCCGGTGGGTATCCCTTCTATCGTGATGGGTAAGTACTTTGCCCAGCTGGCGGTGTTTGCCGTGCCCATGGCGGCAGCGGCCATCATGCCGCTGGTGCTCACGGCCTTTGGCACCATCTCCCTTACCAGCGCTTACGCCACCTGGCTGGCGTACTTTTTGATGGGCGCTGCCTGCATTGCCATCGGCACCTTTGTCTCCACCCTGACGGAAAACCAGATCATTGCGTACCTGGCTACTTTTGGCGCGCTGCTGATCTGCTACCTGATGAACGGCATCAAGAGCCTGTTCACCAGCGGCAACACGCTGGCATTCATCGTGTTCTGCGTGGTGCTGGCAGTTGTGGCTCTGCTGGTCGGTCTGGCCTGCAAAAATGTCACGGTGGGCAGCGCGGTGTTCTGCGGCGGTGCCGTGGTGCTGGTGCTGCTGTTTAAGCTGCGCCCGGCCTGGCTGCTGACCGGCTTTAACAGCGTGCTTGGCGCGCTGGCACTGTTCCAGCCGTTTACGGATTTTGTAGGCGGCATGTTCAGCGTGACCGGCATTGTGTATTATCTATCGGTGGCGGGACTGTTCCTCTTCCTGACGGGTCAGGCACTGGAACGCCGCCGCTGGAATTAAAGAGGGGAGGGTTCCGACGATGAACTTTAAGAAAAAGAACGCGGCCAATGCCCCTGCCCCTAACCAGGTACAGCAGGCAGCGCGCCGCCGCAGCCTGCGCAGCGGTGCTTACGCCAGCGTGCTGGCCGTTGTGGTGCTGGTGCTGGTAATTCTGCTCAACCTTGTGGTGGGCGCGGTGCCCACCAAGTTTACCCAGTTTGATATTTCCACCGGCAAAATGTTCACCCTGAGCGATACCACCAAAACCATGCTGCAGGAACTGAACACCGATGTGACCGCCTATTACCTGGCGGAAACCGGCAACGAGGATTCCAACATTACGCGAATTCTGGACCGCTATGCGGGCGAAAGCAGCCATTTTACCTGGCAGCAGCGCGACCCCGCGCTGTACCCCACCTTTGCACAGCAGTATGACGCGCAGAACGCAAGCTCCTCCAGCGTGATCCTTGTATGCGGGGATAACCACACCGTGGTGGACTACAATGATATGTATACGGCGGATTATTCCAGCTATTATACCACCGGCAGTTACACAATGAGCTTCTCCGCTGAGAACGCGCTGTCCTCCGGCATTGCCAAGGTCACGCGGGAGAACAGCTATGTGCTGTACCAGCTAACCGGCCACGGCGAATCCAGCCTGGAAAGCGATTTTACCGAAACGCTGGATAATTCCGGCGTTACCATGCAGGACCTGAACCTGCTGACCACCGATACAGTGCCCGAAGATGCCGCAGCCCTGCTGATCAACGACCCGCAGGCGGACCTTTCCACCCTGGATGCCGCTGCCATCAAGACCTATCTGGAAAACGGCGGCCACCTGTTTGTGACCACCGATCTGACGGTGAGCACCCCCAACCTGGATGCCCTGCTGGCAGAGTACGGCATGACCCGCCAGGAAGGCCTTGTGATTGAAAACGACAGCAACTATTACCTTTACGGCACTGCACAGACGTGCCTTTTGCCGAACTTGAGTTCTAACGAGATCACCGCGGGCGTGACCGACGGCATGCATGTCTTTACCCCCGTGGCACAGGGCATTGTGAAGGGCGACAGCACCGATGACCTGACCCTGACCACCCTGCTGAGCACCAGTAGCACGGCTTACGCCATGCAGGATTACGCCCAGGCATCCACCGCTGAGCAGGGGAAAAACGACCCCAACGGCCCCTTTAACATTGCCGTTGCCGCCAGCAACAGCACCACTGGTGCAAAGGTAGTGTGGGTGAACTGCGCTAATCTACTGAACAGCAAGGGGATAGAGTATGTCGCTAGGGAATATGCCTCGTTGTTGATTGGTGGCAACGCACAGCTACTAACAAGTACCATGAACTGGATGACCGGCGAAGAAAACGGTGTGGTGATTGACAGCAAGAGTATGAGCGCCGAAACCTTGACGGTACCTGCCAAGGCCACCATGCTGCTTGGCCTGCTGTTTACCATCGTGGTGCCGCTGGCCTTTATCGTGGCCGGTATCGCCATCACTTTGGTGCGCCGCCGCCGTTGATATTTCCAGTGCCGCAGAAACCTTAGGAGATAACAGCCAATGAACACAAAGAAAATGTTGCCCCTTTTTGTGCTGGTTCCCGTGGTGGTTGTGCTGGGCGTTGCCCTTGGCGTGCTGAACCATGCAGACACCGAGGAAGAGGATACCAGCATTGCACTGTGCAGCCTGGATGCTGACAGCGTGACCGCGATTGCCTACAAAGACGCCAGCGATGGCGCAACGTTGGAATCCGCCCTGACCAAAACGGATGATACCTGGACACTGGATTCTGACCCCGCGCTGCCCCTTGACCAGAGTAAGGCCCAAGGCGTTGCCGACAGCATGACCGCGCTGACCGCGCTGCGCGAACTGAGCGATGACGCCGACGTTGCCAGCATGGGCTTTGATGCCCCGACTTATGAGCTGAGCCTGAAAACGGCAGATACCGAATGGACGCTGACCGTTGGCAGCAAGAACTCCATCACAAACAACTGGTATGCCCGCCTGAGCGCAGATGGCCCGGTGTATACGCTGGACAGTTCGGCCCTGAGCGGCATCTGCAAAACCGCAAAGCAGCTGTATGCCGCCCAGAGCATTACGGACATAGATGTGGACGATGTGACCAAGATGGTGGTGCAGACCGCCAACGGCGGAACCCTGAGCTTTGCCCAGAATGACAGCACCTGGACGCTGACGGATGATGCGGAGTATAACCTGAATCAGGATATCGTCAAAAAGATGGCGAGCACCATCTGCGATCTGAAAACCAAGTGGAGTGTGACCGAACCGCAGGCCGATGCCGTGTATGGTCTGGATACCCCCAATGCCATCGTTACCCTGATCGCATCGGACGGCACCAGCATCCAGTGCAGCTTTGGCGGCAACGACGCCGAGGACGATACCCTGTGCTACCTGCGCAGCTCCGGCGCAGCAGGCGTTGTGTATGAAGTGAGCACTGACGCCCTGAACGCCTTTGCCTATGACAAGGCAACGCTGGAAGCCGAGGAGGAAGCCACCCCCGAAACCGCCGATGTTGCCGCCGAAGACCCGGTTGGCAATGACAATACCGCTGATGATGAATAATCGGTCCGGCAGCAAAGCCTGAACCAATGCAAAGCCCCCGGCACGGTGCCAAACCACTGTGCCGAGGGCTTTTTGCAGAGTAATGCGGGATTTTACCACTTGATTCCTGTAAATTCCGTTCCATTCTGCCGCGAAGCATGGTATAATCAAAATACAATAAAACGCGCCGCAAGGCCAGCATATGCAGCAGGGCGCGTTGTGCGGGGAAAATGGCATTTCCCTATAGTGACCGCAGGGGCGCACATTGTGCGCCCGCCAACTTAAGGCAAAGATATTTCCCTGTGAAAATATGGATAGGAAAAATGCCTTTTATGTAACAATTTGGATGACTTCTTCGTTTATCTTATTAGAGGATACACCCTAGGGCAATACCGCATAATTCTAAGTGCCGCAGCTGCCGGAGCGGTGCTTAAGCCGCAAGGCGGGAATTGTGCGGTGTTGCCTTAGACAAACAGCAGGGGGCGGTAAGCATGAAAAAAAGATTCGCGGCATTTGTGTCAACCGTTTTGGCGGCAGTCTTGTGCGCCTGTTCTGCTGCCCCAAAAGATGTACTCCCCAATAAGGCGGCCCAGCCGACCGAAGCACCAACACAGCAAGCCCAAACCACGCAGGCAGCACCCACGGAACAGCCCACCCCGGAGCCGGACCTCGTGCAGCAGCTGCTGGAGGAGATGACGCTGGAACAAAAGGTGGGGCAGCTCTTTCTTGTTCGACCCGATTCCCTGGACTTGAGCCAAACGCAGGACCAGATCAACGATGCCAAGGCGGACGGCGTGACCGAACTGACGGATGCCATGCGCCAGACTTTGGCGGAGTACCCGGTGGGCGGCGTGGTGATCTTTGGCAAAAATCTGGAAAGCCCGCAGCAGATCACCCAATTCCTGGACGATTTGCAGCAGGCGAGCGATACGCCGCTCTTTACTGCCATTGATGAGGAGGGCGGCCTGGTGGCGCGCCTTGCCAACAATGCCGCGTTTGACCTGCCCCAATACGAAAGCGCTGCGGCGGTGGGAACATCCGGTAATCCGGAAGATGCCCGTGCCATGGGCCGCACCATTGGCGGCTACTTAAAAGAATACGGCTTTAACCTGGATTTTGCCCCTGTGGCCGATGTGAACACCAACCCCGATAACCCGGTCATCGGTACCCGCGCGTTCAGCAGTGAACCGCAGACCGCCGCCGACCTTGTGGGCGGGGCGTGCGCCGGGTTTGCCGATGCGGGCATTGCCTGTACCCTCAAGCATTTCCCAGGCCATGGCGATACCAGCGAGGATACCCACGTTGGCACCGTAACGCTGAACAAAACGCTGGATGACCTGCGCAGCTGTGAGCTGGTGCCCTTTGCCCAAAATGTGAACAATGCTCCGCTGATTATGGCGGCCCACATTACCGTGCCGCAGGTAACAGAGGACGATACCCCGGCCTCCCTTTCCAGCGTCATGCTGATGGATCTTTTGCGCGGGGAGTTGGGCTATCAGGGCTTGATCGTGACGGATTCGCTGGCGATGCAGGCCATCACCGATGTGTATACCCCCGGTCAGGCGGCGGTCAAGGCGCTGCAGGCCGGTGCAGACCTGCTGCTGATGCCCAACGGCCTTGCCGATGCCTATACCGCCGTGCTGGAAGCTGTGCAGGATGGTACCATCCCCCAGCAGAGACTGGACGAAAGCGTGCAGCGCATTTTGCAGTGCAAATACCAATACGGCATCCTGACGCAGTAACGCGATGCCGTTTATAAGGAGAATGAAAATGCCCAAGTATACAGTAGACGGTTCGTTTTTTGTGCAGCAGCTTTCCGGCATCCAGCGCTATGCGCGGGAAATACTCGCTGCTATGGACCCCATGCTGGAACCCGGCGAGCTGGAAGTGGCGGTTCCGCCGGATTGTATCGTTCCCGAATACCGCAATATCAAGGTGGTCACCCTGCCGCAGTCCAGCGGCATTTTGGGTTGGCAGCGGGTGTATGGCCGATATCTGGCACAAAGCGGGCGCTGCTGGCTGGGCATGTGCAACGTTATTCCCATGTTCCACCGTGGGAACGAGGGCATTGCCGTGGTGCATGATGTGTGCTATAAAGCACGCCCGGATTTTTATACCGACCTGCGCGGCCGCACCAGCGCTGTCTGGCACTGCATGCAGTATGCGGCCATTGCCAAAAAGGCCAGAAAAATCGTGACGGTCTCGGAATTTTCCAAAAGCGAGATCGTGAAATATTACCATGTGAACCCCGAAAAGATCACCGTGGTGTATAACGCCTGGCAGCATATGCAGCGCGTGCGCCCTGACCCCATGCTGTTTGGTGAGTACAGCAAGTGGCCGCAGCTGAAAAAGGGCGAGTATTATTTCTCAATGTCCAATCTACTTAAAAATAAGAACTTTCCCTGGGTGCTGCGCGCTGCGCAGAGCAAACCCCAGGTTATGTTTGCAATTGCGGGCGGCGGCAGCCTTGCCAAAGAGGCCGCTGCCCTGGGGTTGGACCACCTGAACAACGTGATGTACCTTGGCTATGTGACGGACGGCGAAGCCAAAAGCCTGATGGAAAACTGCAAGGCGTTTTTGTTCCCCACGCTGTATGAGGGGTTCGGCATCCCCCCGCTGGAAGCCATTGCCTGCGGTGCTCCACGCGTGATGGTGAGCAATACCCCCTGCATGCGGGAAATTTACGGCTCCCACGCTGATTACATTGACCTTTCCACCAACCACGGCAGTGTGGACCATGTAACCCCCGGCCGGGATGCCGCCGCCGTACTGCAAAAATACTCGTGGGAAGGCAGCGCCCGCCGCATGCTGGAGGTGCTGCGCGAGCCATGACCGTAACGATACCGGGTGATTTCGATCTGCAAAAAATAGCCGCCAGCGGCCAGGCGTTCCGCATTGCGCAAACGCCGCAGGGCTGGCGGTTTTTGGCCGGGGATAAGCTTTTGTACCTGCAGCCCGGCAGCGGTGATACGTATACAGCCAGCTGTACCCCGGAAGAATGGCAGGGCTTCTGGCACCGCTATTTTGATTTGAACCGCAATTATGCGGCCATCCGCGCCGCGGTGCCCAAACAGGATGCCTACCTTTGCGCAGCGGCTCAGGCCGGGGCGGGCATCCGCATTCTGCGCCAGGACGCCTGGGAGATGCTGGTTACCTTTATCATCAGCCAGCGCAAAAATATCCCGGCCATTCAGGCTTGCGTGGAAACGCTGTGTACCCGGTACGGTGCGCCGCTGCTGCAGCCGGGCGGGAATGTGCTGTATGCGTTCCCAACGGCGCAGGCGCTCGCTGCGGCAGGGGAGCAGGCATTGCGGGACTGCGCGCTGGGATACCGCGCCCCGTACGTTCTGGCTGCCGCCCAGGCAGTTGCAGCGGGAACGCTGGACCTTGCCGCGCTGGAAACCCTGCCCGATGCCCGGCTGCTGGAAGCTCTGATGCAGCAGCACGGCGTGGGCATCAAGGTGGCCAACTGCGTAGCCCTGTTTGCCTATGGCCGCATGGAGTGTGCCCCCGTGGATGTGTGGATCCAGCGTGTGATCGACCAGCATTACGCCGGGCAGAACCCCTTCCCGGCTTATGGCAATGCCGGAATTTTGCAGCAGTGGATGTTCTATTTCGCCCGTTCCGAAAAGGAACGGGTGAAATAGAAAGAATAATGAAAAAAAGAATAAAGAATAATGCAGGTGGACCGCAGTGCTGCGCACGGCTCAGAAATATTAGTGCTCTATATTTGACAGAACTCTAATATTTTTGAGCGTTGTGCCAGCAACGCGGTCCACCTGCATTTTTAATTATTCTTTATTACTTATTCATTTGGCAAATATTCATTTGCCAACCGCCCTGTCCATTCTCCGGTATTGCAGCGCTTCCATCAGCTCTGCGGCGCCGATCTGTTCCACGCCGTTCATGTCGGCAATGGTGCGGGCAACGCGCAGGATGCGGTCATAGGCGCGGGCGCTGTAGCCCATGCGTTCAAACGCACCGCGCAGCAGCTTTTCGGCGGCGGGGGCAAGCGGGCAGTAGCGGCGCAGCATGCCGCTGGGCAGCTGGGCGTTGCAGGTAAAGCCAAGGCCTTGGTAGCGCTGGGTCTGCATGGCGCGTACCGCGGCCACCCGCGCACGGATATTGGTGCTCGGCTCGCCGCCGGTTTTTGCGGCAAGGGCGTCGTACTCCACGGGGCGGGCCTCCACATGCAGGTCAATGCGGTCCAGCAGCGGACCGGAAATCCGCTGCCGGTAGCGCTCAATCGCACTGGGCGTGCAGCTGCATTCCCGCACGCCGGAGCCATAATACCCGCACTTGCAGGGGTTCATGGCGGCAACCAGCATAAAACGGCAGGGGTAGGTGGCGGTGCCGTGTACCCGGCTCACGGAGATGCACCCGTCCTCAATTGGCTGGCGCAGCACCTCCAGCGCTTCGCGGCTGAACTCTGGCAGCTCGTCCAAAAACAGTACGCCGTTGTGGGCCAGGCTCACCTCGCCGGGGCGGGGCACTGTGCCGCCGCCCGCAATGGCTGCGGCGCTGACACTGTGGTGGGGGCTTCGGAACGGTCGCTGCTGCAATAATCCGGTCCCGGCCTGCACCAGCCCGGCAACGGAATAAATCGCGGTGGTTTCCAGCGCTTCCTCATAACTGAGCGGCGGCAGGATGCCCGGCAGGCGCTTGGCCAGCATGCTTTTGCCGGTGCCCGGCGGGCCCACCATCAACAGGTTGTGCCCACCCGCAGCGGCAACTTCCAGCGCGCGGCGGGCCTCCGCCTGGCCGCGCACATCCGCAAAATCGGGGCCAAGCCACTGCCCGGCGGCATCGTATCCTGTGCGGCTGGCGGGGCTGAGCTTTGCCTGCCCCGCCAGGTGGCGGATCACATCCGCAGCGCTGCGGGCGGGGTAAACTGTCAGCTGCTCGGCCACGGCGGCTTCGGCGGCGTTTTCGGCAGGAACAAACAGCTCGGTCACGCCCGCCTTTTGGGCGGCAAGGGCCATGGGCAGGGCACCGGCAATGGGGCGCAGTGTGCCATCCAGCCCAAGCTCACCCAAAAATGCCTGGTGCGGCTCTGGCTGTGGGATGTACTGCTGCGCCGCCAAAATGCCGATGAACACCGGCAGGTCATACAAACTGCCGGTCTTGCGCACATCGGCGGGGGCCAGGTTGACGGTAACATGGCTGGCGGGCCAGGGGCAGTTCAGGTTTTTGATGGCGCTGCGCACCCGCTCACTGCTTTCCTTCACGGCGGAATCCGGCAGGCCCACCATGGCAAATTTGGGCAGACCGCCGCTGATGTGGGTTTCCACGGTAACGGGGTAGCCATCCAGCCCCGTTACCCCCAGGCTGACAACGTGTGCATACATGGCGCAGCCAACTCCTTTTTTTTCAACAAATTGCGTACTTTGATTATTTTCAGTATATCCTGTTCCGCCCGCGGCGGCAAGTATATTTTTTGTGCCCAAAATCTGCCTTGACGCTGTAGGGTAAAAAACAGGCAAAGCCCCGGCAAAAAGCCGGAATTCCAGCTTTTTTTGATTGACAACGCAAACTAAAATTGATATATTTAATTTGAACAAGTAAATTTACCCAAAACTTTTACAGGGTAAGAAAGTGATGGTGTCCAAAATGTATAAAGAAATGTACAGCCGTTGGCTTGCTGCCAACCTGGATGACCCCGACCTGAAGCCGGAGCTGGAATCGATTCAGAACGATGACGCTGCCATTCAGGATCGTTTTGCCGTTGCCCTTAAGTTCGGCACTGCCGGCCTGCGCGGTGTGATCGGCGCCGGTACCAACCGCATGAACGTGTATGTTGTGCGCCAGGCTACCCAGGGCCTTGCCAACTGGGTCAAGACCCAGGGCGGCACCCAGACCGTTGCTATCAGCTATGACAGCCGCATCAAGAGCGATGTGTTTGCCAAGGCTGCTGCCGAAGTTCTGGCCGCCAACGACGTAAAGGTGCGCATTTACAGCGCCCTGATGCCGGTTCCCGCACTGAGCTTTGCTACCCGGTATTATAACTGCAACGCCGGCATCATGGTAACGGCATCCCACAACCCGGCCAAGTACAACGGCTATAAGGCCTACGGCCCCGATGGCTGCCAGATGACCGATGAGGCCGCTGACATCGTGTACGCCGAAATCCAGAAGACCGACATCCTGACTGGCGCCAAAACCATGCCGTTTGCCGAGGGGCTGGAAAAGGGCATCATCGAATACGTTGGCGATGACTGCATCAACGCCCTGTACGAAGCAATCGAAGCCCGCTCCATCCGTCCCGGTATCTGCAAGACCGCCGGCCTGAAGCTGGTTTACAGCCCGCTGAACGGCTCCGGCCTGGTTCCGGTCACCCATGTTCTGCATGACATCGGCATTACCGATATCACCGTTGTGCCGGAACAGGAAAAGCCGGACGGCAATTTTCCCACCTGCCCGTACCCCAACCCCGAAATTTTCGAGGCTCTGCGCCTTGGCCTGGAACTGGCCGAAAAGTCTGGTGCAGACCTGATGCTGGCCACTGACCCCGATGCTGACCGCGTTGGCATTGCCGTTAAGTGCAAGGATGGCAGCTATGAGCTGCTTTCCGGCAACGAAGTCGGCGTTCTGCTGCTGGATTACATCTGCGCGGGTCGCATTGAGCAGGGGACTATGCCCAAAGACCCCGTCATGTGCAAGTCCATCGTGTCCACCCCGCTGGCGGACAAGGTGGCCGAGCATTACGGTGTTGAGTGCCGCAATGTGCTGACCGGCTTCAAGTGGATCGGCGATCAGATCGCCAATCTGGAAGCTGCCGGTGAAGTGGACCGCTTCATCTTCGGCTTTGAGGAAAGCTACGGCTATCTGGCAGGCCCCTATGTCCGCGATAAGGACGCCGTCATCGGCTCCATGCTGATCTGCGAGATGGCTGCCTACTACCGCAGCATCGGTTCTTCCATCAAGCAGCGTCTGGAAGAGATCTACGCCCAGTACGGCCGCTACCTGAACAAGGTGGACAGCTTTGAATTCCCCGGCCTGACCGGCATGGAGAAGATGGCCTCCATCATGCAGAAGCTGCGCGACAACCCGCCCACCGAGC